>OGFF01003554.1_pt1 | contig 11437 bp, 12 predicted proteins | sample 1570751 | NCBI WGS metagenome assembly OGFF01 (sample SAMEA2581951, study PRJEB24529) | metagenome | biome: Human gut stool | place: China | collected 2011 | reverse complement strand
GTTCTTTCAATTTTAAATTGACACCATACATTTTTACATCATTCTCAAACGCATATCCTGCATGGCCATCTACCGTCAGGCCAAGCGGTGTAATATTTACCGCAATCAAACTGCATCACCTCCTAAAAAAGAGTATAAAAATACCACCGACCATTTTTGAGCAGTGGTATCACTCTTTAATTATTTTGGATTTTCCATCTCTTAAATCTACCTCGACCGTTAATATCCTATCCGGGAAATTGTCTTCATTCACCGTAATCCCATCACTTGTATCAGTTACTGGCACTGAATTTATTTCTTTATGGTATTTGTCAAAATCAACTATTAATTTTCCACACTTTTTCTCCCACATAATTCCAATATGGTTCTTGTATTTTTCAACATAAGCACGTCCATATTTTTCAATCAGCCTTTGGCCAGCTATATTCGTTGCCTTTTTCTCGCTTATCATAACCTGTCACTCCTAATATCTCATTGATCCAATCCTGGGTGCTTGCAGTAAACTCTTTTGTATTACCTTTCAAATCTATTATAATACTTTTTTCTTGCCAGGTAAATAGCTTTAACGTCTCTCGATCTTCCGGTGACGCAATTATTTTCGTCATTGTCGGATGGGAATGAGCTGTCCACTCGTAATGATTTTCTTTTATAATTTTCCATGCATCATGCGGAATATGCCACGTTTTTGAAGTTCCATGTATAAGAATCTTTGATGATTTCCCTGTGCTTAGTTTGAGTACCATACATTTTTACATCATTCTCAAACTTACACTGCTGCCCGATATCTGCCACCGCAGTTTGAGTACCATACATTTTTACATCATTCTCAAACCGGATCATACGATTCCATTGAAGAAGATGAGTTTGAGTACCATACATTTTTACATCATTCTCAAACATATTGCAGATGAGGAATGTAGCCACTATGGTTTGAGTACCATACATTTTTACATCATTCTCAAACCTCCCTTGCGGTCTTTCAATCCCTCTCTTAGTTTGAGTACCATACATTTTTACATCATTCTCAAACAGCAACAGTAGTTACGTAAGCAAGTGCGATGTTTGAGTACCATACATTTTTACATCATTCTCAAACGGAGGCTGTGGAAGAATCAGCGAAAAAAGGTTTGAGTACCATACATTTTTACATCATTCTCAAACGGCAGTACATAATATAATACGTGTTGCCATTGTTTGAGTACCATACATTTTTACATCATTCTCAAACTCGTTCATGTTCGGCTCTTTCTCTGGCTTCGTTTGAGTACCATACATTTTTACATCATTCTCAAACTGTTCACTACTACCGCATTCGCCGATATCCGTTTGAGTACCATACATTTTTACATCATTCTCAAACATTAACGTTAGCCTGATTAGCTGTAGTTAAGTTTGAGTACCATACATTTTTACATCATTCTCAAACAATATGTTATAGTTATAATGCAAGAAGTGGTTTGAGTACCATACATTTTTACATCATTCTCAAACAGAGCAGGGAACGGCTGTTGAGAAGTGTAGTTTGAGTACCATACATTTTTACATCATTCTCAAACCATCAACACCACATCTGGAAGAATCTCCTTTGTTTGAGTACCATACATTTTTACATCATTCTCAAACACCAGTGGCGGGAGCAGCATTCCCAGCAGTGTTTGAGTACCATACATTTTTACATCATTCTCAAACTTACCTTTATAGATACAAAACTGATATGCGTTTGAGTACCATACATTTTTACATCATTCTCAAACCGAAAAGGTGATATAATATCATTGGTAGAAGTTTGAGTACCATACATTTTTACATCATTCTCAAACTATGACATTGAAGCAAAAATTGTGCAATTGTTTGAGTACCATACATTTTTACATCATTCTCAAACAGCGTTTATGCTATAGGCATTACTGGTTGCGTTTGAGTACCATACATTTTTACATCATTCTCAAACTTCCTTATACTGTTCCTGCTTACCCTGCTCGTTTGAGTACCATACATTTTTACATCATTCTCAAACTCGGTGACGGTTCAGTCATTTCTGATCTTGTTTGAGTACCATACATTTTTACATCATTCTCAAACTCTTCGTCCGCTGTTGCATACAATGTTAATGTTTGAGTACCATACATTTTTACATCATTCTCAAACGGAGGATCAGCATGTTACATATTTGGCATCGTTTGAGTACCATACATTTTTACATCATTCTCAAACGCAGTGTATGACGATGAGGGCAACCTTATTGTTTGAGTACCATACATTTTTACATCATTCTCAAACAAATGGTCGCAATTCTTTCCATTCTTTCTCGTTTGAGTACCATACATTTTTACATCATTCTCAAACATATACACCAATTCAGTGTATATGTCAATAGTTTGAGTACCATACATTTTTACATCATTCTCAAACCTCAAATTCAAAAATGAAATGCCATCATTCGCATAAAATACAGGTACTCAAACTGTTAGGATGTTATATTTCACATCCATCTTTATCTATAATATACCTTGTTACACCCTCAATGCAATCTCTCGCACAGGTTTCAATCAACAAAAGCTGAATTTCCTGATACGTCGCTTCTTTTATTAATTCATCAATCTGCTGATTTGATAAATAACTTCGCAAATTAACAAATACAAAAAGCTTTTTCTTTAATAATCGTTCCACTATTCGCATATATCTCACAAGACGTTCTAAGAAGTTTTCTTCCAGTACCTCATATTTAATACCAAAAGCTTTAAATAATGAGGCAAAATCTATTTCATCCGCAAGATCAAGGATATAGTCTGTCTCCTGTTCAAGCTGTAATAAATACTCTTGCAGATATTGCTTCATTTCCTGGGTTTTCACATAGAATCGTTCGTCCGCAGTAAGCTTTTCCAATTCCATATAAAGTTTGCTGATCAGTTTTCTTTCATTTATATCTAATGCAAAAATATTAAAGATCAGCTCTACATTTTTAGAAATATCAACTTCTTTTTCATTATCTGATAATACGAATCTGCCTTCTTTTCCTTCCACCTGCCCTGCTAATTCCATTACATATTCTGAAAAGTATTCGGGTGATTCTATTACCCATTCTGTGCAATTAATTGCATCGACAAGAATACCTTCATTCAGGTTGATATGTACCAGCTTCATAGAATCACCAGCCTTTCATCTGTATCTAATACTTCACTTTTTGTCTCACCTATTACAATATCCATCTTTGCATACTGCTTTTCAGTTACCGTCAGCAGCTGGATCAAACCTTCTTCCGGTTTGTTCTTATGGACATTATCTACAATCGCCTTAACTGCAGTTCCATTTAATGCAAGTTTACAGTACACTGATTCCTGCAGCATAAGAAATCCATTCTTTAGAAGATATTTTCTGAATTTTCTATAGGCTCTTTTATTTTCACCCGTTATTACCGGAAGATCAAAAAATACTAATACCCTCATAAATCTATAACTCAATTTTATAAAATCGAACCAATGCACTGTCATCCTCATTCAATGCGTCAAATACACTTTTGCAATAAATTTTTATTGCATTACTCACATACTGGATTTTTCCGTCAATCTGTACTTCCTGATTCAGGATATCAACCAGCCACATTTTTTCTTCATGTTCAAACTGCTCCAGTTTCATTCCCAGAACACATTTATCCACTAGCGGTCTGAACGGTTCCATCAGATCTGAAGCCAGATTAAACTGATTAAACATATTATCATGAAAAAGTCCCAGTTGAGTTATATATCCATTTGCTACAATTTCCCTTGTAAAGGACGATAAAATAATTGAATATCCATAATTCAAAGCTGCATTGATAAGATTATCCTCTGTTCTGGTGAAATCAAGCCCGAATAATGCATTAAAATATACTTTTGCGGCATGTCCTTCCCTGTTGGTTTCATCATTCCATGCGATCTGCTGTAAATAAGATGACAGAAGCTCAGCTTCTTCCTTTCCCAATAATTCTAATAATTCTTTTTGCTTTCTGATTTTTTCAGATACAATTTCCGTCCAGACAGCTTCTTTTGTATTTTGTCTCCACGCAATCTGCTTACGAATCTTATTACTGGTATCATGACTTCCATAATAGCTGACCAGTTCTGATGACGGATTTCTTTTTTCATCACAAAAGATAACTTTAACCTTTCTTTTCGTCAGTTCTGCCAACAGACTGGTCGTGAGCGAGACTGCTGTAGATTCTATCAATACTACAGCAATCTCATTCAACGCTACTTTCGTCGTATGTTCCCCTCTCACCACCATAAATCCAAGTTGTAAATCTAATTTAGCTCTTTTGGTAATGACGATCGTCCGCCAGCTCATACTCTTAAAAGATCAATCTCTTTTTCATAAATTCCTGTAGGAGACTGATTGACAATAGAAATATTTTTACATTTACTGATATTATTATTCATGACCAGGATTCCTGCACTTGCCGGACCTCCGATCATTTTCAGATTTGATGCTCCACTCTGACACTGGAATAAATGCAGAATTTCATACAACACCTGACACTTTGCTTCAACGGAGAGATCAATAAATTTCTCTTTTCCATTGACCAGCGTTTTTTCCTGTGAAGAGAGTCGCACCCCATAAATACTGTGCCGGATCTTATCTAAAAATGTCTCATAAAGCTTTAGCAACTCTTCTTCTGTTATTCCATCACGCACACTGATCTTTACATTCTTATCTTCTTTCTGTCTCTGAATATATTTCACTACTTTTTTTAAAGTTTTCATATCCTCTTTTGATAAAATCAGTTGATTTGCACCTTTAAAAATCAACTGATTACTAGTTCTTCCAGAAAGCCACATATAAAATCCATCGACTTTAAATAAAGTATCAATTTTAATCTTTTTGATCAGTATTTTCGGCTCTCTCAATCCACGTTCTTCCATCAGATAGTTTCTGGCACTTTCCATATCTTTTTCCACTCTGTCTTTTAGATAAATTGGTACGAACTCAATCGTTCTCTGCTCTTTTCCTTTCTTATCTTTTGAGCTTACAAGCATAAAATAAACTCCTGCTGCCTTATTATATCCTCCGTATTTTCCGATATCCCGCAATCGTTCATCACTTTCTTTGACCGGCACCTGCCCCTTTCCTTTTTTCAGAATCTGCTGATCAAATAATCCACCTTTTACTTCATAGGATCGACGCGTCACAAGAATATGATTCTTCTCCATCATGGCTCTGACCTGAACAATAGAGCCACTCTTTCCCGCTTTCCAGGCGATTTCTCCATCTCTCGCGACATCCCATATAAACATTTTTTCAAGATTATATGTTCGCCCCGGATTTTCTTTCACAAACCATGCTGCATTTTTTGTAAATTTTACAAAATAAACATTTCCTACAACAATATTCAGGTAAGCATCTTTTGCATGATGAAGATCATTCATGTCCCTCACTTTAATAAAATCAAAATCCTGCCTGAATTTTGAAACTGTCTTTGCTTTCACATAAACAATTTCCGTATCAGGAAGAATTTTCTTTAAAATTTCAGCAACAGCTTTTGTACTCTGTCGCGTTTCAACGATCTGACGCTCAATAAATCCTGCCAGTTCATTGGCATCCAGAGGATTATTCCGAACCAGGCGGTCATATTTTTCTTTTGGAATAAATCCTCCTGTCAAAAGGGATTTCCAAAATGGCATCATTTTCTTTTGAATGTCTGCTGCGATCGGATAAGTATCTGATTTTTTGGCATTGTATTCTTTTTTTACCAGTACCCGGTTCTTCAGACTATCATCCATCGTTTTAGACTGTGGGTAAATATGATCAATATCATACTTTGTATTATCCCATAAATCTTCCAGATCGATCGGCTCACCGGAATACATACATCTGCCTTTCTGTGTATAATATAAATATAATTTATCACTTCTTAACTGGTGTTCTTCATGCTTCTCAAGACTTGTACATAAAGCTTCTATCCATTCCGGCTCTTCCTTTTTACATTTTGTGTACAGATCTGACAGCGTCTTTTTTCTTGATTCCGTCCTCTTATTTTCCTGCTTTTCTCTTGCCATCTCAACAAAGACTCTTTTTGGCTTTTCTCCCATAACTTTTTCAATTTCCTGAATGATCTGTAATGTCTGCCAGATCTGTCTTTTCACAGCAGGTGAAACATACAGATCTTCTATTGTCTGATACGACACTTCCGGATCCGCCTTTTCCTCATTAAACTCCTCTATCCTGTCGGAAAATTGATATTCTTTGCTCAACAGTTGCATGAAATTATCATTCGTCTCCCACAATGCCGTTATGATATTCCATACCTCTCCAGTTTCCGGTGCAGGCACAGTCACTTCTTCCAATAGTTTTTTTGACAATCTTCCCCATCCTTTATATGAAAGTGCAGTGACTGTATTAATCTGCTTTTCGGTAAGTTGCGGAAATTTTTTCTTTAGTCTTTGCTTTAAAAGCTTCTTATCATCACCAAACAGCACAATATTTAATATGATCTCTTCTTTTTCTTTCTGCGTAAGTTCCACATCGATCAGCTTTTCTTTAAAATCATGATACGCTGTCAATGAGCCTTTAAAATCTCCATCTATCCCCGTCAGTTCTACATTTTTCCCGGCGATTCCCTCTCTGATCAGATAAGATTTCAGTTTTTTCTGAGTCACTTTACGGCTTCTGCAAAAAACGTCTCTATAAATCTTCTGCTTCAATTCTACAGATATTTTCTGTCCATCCAGCCGAAGATTATTTAACTCGTTCAGAACCATAAATTTACTGTAAAGCAATGAATCTTTCGGCAATACATCTTCTCCGATCAGATAAGTGCATTTATTCGTCATACGACGGATAAAATTTTCTGCACTCTGCTCCACATCAATTACATTTTCAAAATTCCACGGATAGATTTTCTCAGTACTTTTTCGCTCTGCCCACGCAAATTTGGAATTTTCTCCATTGCCTGTCCTAAGTGGTCCCACATAATATGGAATCCTGAAACTAAATAATTTTTCTATTTTTTCTGCATTTTCTTTTAAAAATGGAATTTTATCGCCCAGATTATCTAAAATCTTCTTCAGTTCATATTTATGCACCTGGTACGGAATAACACCATTATCCTTATTTACCTGCTTTGGCAGAAAAGAATCCTTTTCAAGCTCACTTTGCAGATACATTTTAGCTTCTTCATCCGGCAGCTTTACAACAATATTCTTTTTCAAGAAATCCATAAATTCTTCCCTGCTGCACCGTTTTCCCTCAAGCGATACCTTTTTTCCGTTCTTCTTCGTCATGCCAATATACGCCGGATAATTGTTCAACTTATCCGAACTTTCCACAAATACAGCATTATAAACTTCTTTCGGAAAATACTCTTTTACGACAGCTTTCAAATACTTCAGATCTGCTTTGTGCTTTTCATACGCTCTGACTTTCGCATCAGAAATAGACGTACTTCCTCCCAAAATATCTGAAAGAATCGCCCAGTCATACACGGCTTTTGCAGACTCCACGATATAGTACAGCTCACCAAGTTCCATTTCAACGACAGCCGCATATTCCTCATATCCATTATCCGCAAAAGAAATCTTTGGTCTCTCTCCTTCATTCAGTTCTTCCATTCCGAACAGATCACTCAGTTTTACTGTTCCACCTGAAAGTAATGTCAAAAACGCTTTATCCCGGACATTTTTTGCATTTAATCCTTTTACCAGTTTCGACTTTTTCGCTGAACGGGTAAGATTTTTATCTTTTAACGTTTCCTCAATCATCTGAACCGCACTTTCATCCAGTTCAATTTCAAAATCCATCTCTTCATTTCTGATATTCTCAATAAACTGATTGAATGTATTTTTAAATTCAGTAACCTGACTGATATCACCGGAAAGAAGAAAATGTCCCCGATGCTTCATCATATGATGCAGTGCCAGATAAACAAGTCGCATATCCGGAGTATCTTCCGTCTCCATCAGCATCTTTCTTAAATGATAAATTGTCGGATACTTTTTATGAAAATCCTTATCCGTAAAAGTCTTGTCCACAAAAAGTGTATACGGAAGTTCCGGGCAATTTCCCTGTATATCTCTTTTATCTTCCGGATAATATTTACTCTCTTTCATTCTCAGAAAAAATCCAGGATCAACCCGGCTGATCTCTTCTGCAAAAATCTCCTGCAAAATCTCAATCCTCCATCCCCGTCTGTCCAGTCTTCTCCTTCCTGTTCTGAACATTCTCCGCTCTTCCGCAGTCTTAGCACTTTCAAAAAGTCTTACACCCCACATTGCTTTTCCGTGACGTCTGAGGATCTGATAGCTTTCATCTGTTACAGCCCATCCAACTGATCCAGTTCCCATATCAAGCCCTACATAATACCCTTTTCCCATAAACTTCCTCCTTCGTTCCTTTTTCTTTCTTTTCTTTGGTTTCTTTTTCTTTGCACTCTTTTTTTTCATCTAGCTATTGACATTTATCTTTTTCACTCTTATACTAAAGCTGTATTAGTACCATACTAATTTACATCATAAGTTCAAATAAGAATTTTTTCAAATCGTCACATATGTGACCCACAGAGTGTGGATGAGCCTGTTATACAGGCTCTTTTTTTATCTATTTTTATTTCCACCTACTAAAAAAAGGTAATAAAACCCCTGAAAGTAAATCGTTCAAAATCTTATCACCACTTTTTCATTTTATCATGAACGCCTCTTTTTTATCAACCGTGAAAAGATTCCTGCCACCATTCTGCTGTTTCCATCCTTATTTTACAACAAATGCTGTACAATAAAATTCCCTTCTGCATGATTATTGATTTTATAAATTTCACCACGCAGAAGGGATCCTGTATTAATAAAGAATTTCCCTGCATCACTTTATATTTACTTACATATTATGCAGGAATCTCGCAATAGGTAGCAAAAAGACCCTGCTTAAAAAAGCAGGATCTCATTTTGAACCTTATTTTCTTTCTATTCTTTTCATCTGTAGAATACAGTCTGCATCTGACTACAGATAAAATTCCATCGGATATGTCGGATATGCAATTTCCTCCAGCTGATCCATCGTTACCAGTCCTGCCGGAGCAAAAAGCACTGCCGGGATTCTGTTAACGATCGTTGCACAGGTATGTTCCACTGTTGCCGGTTTTACAACATGAAACTCTGTGTCCGGTTCTCCCGTAATCTTCCAGTCACACATATCTCCATCGTCTGCTCCGTACACCTTTCCGATACACTGCGTCTCGATGACCGGTCCCTGGAATGTCTCCGTTGTAACAACTGCTGCCATACCGATACAATTTCCCTTTGGAATCGTCGCATCCAAAGTAGATGAATACAGATCTGTATCATGAAAATATGGCACGCATTTCTGCGTCTGGCTCTTGATCGTCCATCCCATCTTTGAAGCAAGTGCCTCATTGGAATTCCATACATAAGATGGCTCTATCTCTTCCGGATGTGCAATCTGCTTTTCAAACTCTTCCGGCGTCAGACCTACACCATGTGCTTTGGCAAGTGCCAGTCCATAATCCTCTACATTATAACTTACTGCACCTTCAATCTTCTCGATCTTATGGCATCCACCGGCTACCATGCCAACCATATTTACCCAGAAAATATCTTCCATACCACTTCCGACAAATGTACAGCCATTCTCTTTCGCCGTCACATCCAGAATATTCGCTCTGACAGGATCTGTCGTCCAACAGTAAGTTGCCTCCTCACAAGTTGTGATAACGCTGATTCCTCTGCTCAGGCACTTCATATAGTGAGGGAAACATTCACTTACAAGACTAAATAAAGTAACAACTGCAATGTCTGCATCTGTATTGTCCAGAACTTCATCAGCATTATCACTTATCAAGATTCCGGTCTTTACACCCAGCCCTGCATAATCACCAATATCCATTCCGACGATTGCCGGATTACAGTCAATCGCACCAACGATCTGGCATCCGGTTTCATAAAGATAACGTAATGTATACTTACTCATCTTGCCGCATCCATACTGAATTACTTTAATTTTCTCCATACTGACCTTCCTCTCTGTACTGCTTTCATCGCCCTGACAGACACCGGATTAAGCAGTACCGAAGTACCGGTTTCTGTCCTAACAAATTTCTTTTATCTTCTTTTTCATTTGTTAAATTTTTATCTAAGTCCAGTATAAAGTCTGAAGTAACTTGAGAGTCAACCATCTTTTGTCACAGAAATCCGACAAATTATTTGTTCATTTTTACAGGAACCTGAAGCCGCAAATACATGGATCTTTTCCGCTCATTAAAAATATGCATTTCCATGATCTCTTCACAGATATAATCTCCACAGATTTCATAGTGATTCTTTTTACAATATTCCAATAGCTTTGCGGCACACTCCTGTTCTTCATCGAAATCCTCCGTATAAATACACGCGTACATTCCATTTTCAATCTTCTGTACCCTGTCCTGAAGTGGAAAATTATCATCTACGAAAATAAAAATCTCATTAGAATAAAAAATCTGCTCTTCAAACCTTCTCCGGCTCATCAACGTTCCCGCATTACAATAGTAGACCTGTGGAATATCACATTCTATCAGCTTATTTTTCAGTTGCTTCAGAATCAGTTCGTATGTATCAATATTGTAATCATAAAAATTCTTATCCACCGTCATAGAATAAATAGTACGGTCTGGAATATACTCCAACGTGATAGTTCCACTTGCAGGAGATTTTTTATAACGCTTAATCGATGCCACAGTCCGGTCGATCGCCTCCATTTTAAATTTCAGCTCCTGCATCTCCTGCAGCGTCTGCTCTCTTTTCTGCATCAGTACATCTTCTATCAGATCCAAATCTTTCCGGTCAAGGATACTCTTAATCTCTTTTAATTCCATTCCCAGCTCTTTCATATACTGAATCATGTCCAACCGGGCATTTTGCTTGATATCATAATATCGGTAACACGTTTTTTCATCCACATAACATGGCGTAAGCAGATTCATTGAATCGTACAGCCTCAATGTCGGCACAGTTGTCCGGTTCATCTTTGCCATCTCTCCGATGCTGATATACCCTGTCCTTTTTTCGTCCATTTCTGCCTCCTGAAAATCCTCATACTCTTTTTAGCTTATGTATAACTCATCAGGAACTCTAATGTAACATGAGAGTTTAAATCCAGCTTTCATCCCCTCCGGTGATCGCAAGGCTTAAAAGGGTATCCATCTTTTCAACCTCTTCTTCTCCTTCGATCTTCTCCAGCAATTCTGCTGTATCAATGACATTTTCCATTGATTCATCCGGTCCGATTTCATAATCAATCTCTGACTCACAATCAGGACACGCAATCTTTTTCATCGTCTGCAAAGACAGAAAACGATAACCACACTTTTTACATTCATAATAACCGCACTCTTTCGTGCCATCCGGTACAAAATACATAATTTTTCTCCTGGTATGATGTAGTCATAGACCAATAAGGTCATCCACATCATATTCTC
>OGFF01003552.1_pt1 | contig 11438 bp, 6 predicted proteins | sample 1570751 | NCBI WGS metagenome assembly OGFF01 (sample SAMEA2581951, study PRJEB24529) | metagenome | biome: Human gut stool | place: China | collected 2011 | reverse complement strand
TGAGTTGTTATACCAAAACGATGTAACAAACGCAACCCTCAAGCCATTGCGAATGTGTCATTGCACTTTCCAAGGGTGAGATCGACTCCAAAAAAGTCCGTGTAGAGTTCTCCTTGGAGGGCATAGACACTTCAGGATTGCAAAAGGGTGCGACCTATCCTGAAATCAAAGCCCGCGTGTTGGAACAAACTGGACTGAAGGTATCTTCCCTGTATATCTCGCAGGTCAAGCAGAAATGCGGTCTGGAGGTACGAGAGAACCACCACAAGGCGAAGTCCGAAAATACAAAGCAGCCTCAGTGTCCGAAGGAGAAAGCGGATGCGATCGTAGAGGCATTGCGGCATTTTCAGATGATTTGATTTACAGTATGTCCGTCTGACTTTCAGGCGGGCATTTTCTTTTCCCGGAATATGGTGTTTCCACTTTTATCGTGGTACAATAGACGCAAGAATCATTTTTCAGGAAAAGCAATCTTCCGTCCACTTTATGGGACACCCATTGTTGTAAAATCAGGATGTCCACCTATCACAAAAACAAGGAGCAATGTATGCCAAACGATAAGATCACCGCCGTAGGTGCCAATATTGCCGAAAAAGCCGCCATGATCTGGAACGTAGCCGATATGCTGCGGGGGCCGTTCAAGCCCCACGAGTACGGTCTGGTCATTCTGCCCATGACCGTAGTGAAGCGGTTTCACGACTGTCTGCTGCCCACCCATCAGGCAGTGCTGGGCACCTACGAAAAGGTAAAAAAGCTGCAGGTCATCGACGGCTTTTTGCAGAAGGCCTCCGGCTACCAGTTCTATAACACCAGCCGTTTCACCTTCGAGACTTTGCTGGCAGACCCGGACAACATTGAGTCCAACTTCCGGGATTACCTGTCCGGCTTCTCCGCCAACGCACAGGACGTGCTGGCAAAGTTCGACTTTGACAACATCATCAAGCGGATGGTGGAGAGCAACACCCTCTACCTCGTCATCAAGGAGTTCGGCTCCGAAAAGGGCTATCTTGGCCCGGACAAGATCAGCGCCGTGGACTGCGGCTACATCTTCGAGGACCTGGTGCGGCGGTTCTCCGAGAGCTTTGGCGAGGAAGCCGGAGCCCACTTCACCAGCCGGGATATCATCTATCTGATGACCGACCTGCTGCTGTCCGAAGCCGACCTTGATACCAGCAGCATGACCGTTTACGATATGGCTATGGGCACCAGCCAGATGCTGAGCTGCATGGAAGAACGCATCCACGAGCTGAACAGCGACATTGAGGTGACCTGCTTCGGGCAGGAGTTCAACCCCTCCACCTTTGCCATCGCCAAGGCGGACATGATGATCCGGGGCGGCGACCCCAACAATATGCGGTTCGGTGATACCCTGTCGGAGGATCAGTTCCCCGGGTTCACCTTCCAGTACATCATCTCCAACCCTCCCTTCGGCATCGACTGGAAGCGGGAGCAGAAGGCAGTGGAAGCCGAGGCCGCCCGGGGCGAGATGGGGCGTTTTGCGCCCGGTCTACCCAAGATCAGCGATGGTCAGCAGCTTTTTGTGCTGAACGGCCTTGCCAAGCTGGCAAACAAGGGCAAGATGGCCATTATCCAGAACGGCTCTCCCCTGTTCAGCGGCGATGCCGGCAGCGGCCCCAGCAACATCCGGCAGTATATTCTTGAAAACGACTGGCTGGACTGCATCATCCAGCTTTCCACCGATATGTTCATGAACACCGGCATCTCCACCTACATCTGGGTGCTCAGCAAGGATAAGCCTGCCCACCGTGCAGGCAAGGTGCAGCTTATTGACGCCAGCCACTGCTTTGAGCCACGCCGCAAGAGCATCGGCACCAAGCGCAACGACATCACCGATGCCTGCCGGGAGCTGATCGTCACCGCCTACGGCGAGTTTGCCAACGGCAAGGTGTACGGCGACAAAAACGGCATCTACTGTGAGAGCAAGGTGTTCGAGAGCGTGGAGTTCGGCTACAACAAGATCGTGGTAGAGCGCCCCCAGCGGGACGAGACAGGCAACATCCTCCTGAAGCGTGGCAAGCCTGTGCCGGACACCAGCCTGCGGGACACCGAAAACGTGCCACTGGTGCAGGATATTGACGCCTACTTTGCCCGGGAAGTTCTGCCCTACGCCCCCGACGCATGGATCGACCACAGCAAGACCAAGGTGGGCTACGAGATCCCCATGACCCGCTATTTCTACGAGTATCAGGCACCGGAAGCCGTGGAGGATATCGTGGCGCGCATTACCGCACTGGAACAGGATATCTCCGCCGGGCTGGCAGAGCTGTTCCATAAGGAGGGATAATTCATGGATAAAAATGAACGAAAAAGCATGATTAAGGTTCGCGGTGGATTCAGTGAACGGAATAGAATCATCCACTTTGGTGACGTCATACAAACAACTGAATTTGAGTACTTTTCTCGGGTTGCATTATGCAATTGTATGTATGACTTCATGTCCAATATATTTGAAGTCGTATATAACCCCTCTTACTCTCTTTGTCCTGAGTATTCTTCTTCGTTTGAAGCGGCATTTTGTAAGGATATGATACGAAATGTTTTCCACGAGCATGACGAATGCAGTCATCCCGATAGTTATAGTTGGAATAGCATTTACACCAGTGTCAGAGATGTAATTACTGACGCTCCTTATAATGAAGTCCTCGATATTATTGAGTATATCTGCAACTATCTTGAGCCACGCTCAGGGGCAGGAACTATTTATCAAAAGTTTAATGATTTATTCGAGCAAGAATGTATTGGCTACCGCTTTATCTCTAAACGAATTGTCCCTATTACGGATAACTCCGAAGTAAAAGAAATCGAGCAGGCTTGTCATACTCCCTTTGAAGGTGCCCGCACTCAGCTTCAAAAGGCACTTTGTTTCTTGTCCGATAGAGAACATCCTGATTACAAAAACTGTGTAAAAGAAAGCATTAGTGCTGTCGAATCTGTCTGCAAGGTTATTTCTGGCAACGAAAAGGCTACATTAAAAGATGCACTCAATGGTTTAATTTCCAACGGTATGAACATCCACGGCAGCTTAAAGTCTGCTATTTTAGCCTTATATGGCTACGCTTCCGATGAAGGCGGCATTCGTCACGCCGAACGCGAAGCCGAAAGCATCGTTACTTTTGAAGAAGCCAAATTCATGATGGTTACCTGTAGTGCAATCGTCAACTATCTGGTTGCAGAATACGGAAAGCATGGTACAGAAAATGCGTAAAATGAAAGACAGCGGCATTGAATGGATCGGGGAGATCCCGGAGGGATGGGAAATCACCAAAATCAAGCATATTGTCTCTAGCGTTACAGACACTGACCACTTTATGCCCGATTCTGCCGAATTCGGCATTCCGTACCTTATGATCGGTGACTTGAAAGATTTATCCAGTTCTATTGATTGGGATTCTTCCAAAAAGATTTCAATCGAGGATTATAAGAAGCTCTCAATCAAAAGTCATCCACAAATAGGCGATATTATTTTCGCACGGTATGCAAGTATCGGCACAACTTGTTATATTGATACTGACCGTGATTTCTTGGTATCCTACGCTTGTCTCACCATTCATCCCAGTGATTTAATTATCGGAAAATTTTTATCCTATTATCTAAAATCATCCTCGTTTGCGGAAGATGTTCTAAGAAGAACCAATTCCAACACACAAGGAAATGTCGGAAAAGATTCTCTGGTAAATGCCACCATTGTTCTCCCCTCAATTATTGAACAAACACAAATCGTAAACTTCCTAGATGCAAAATGTTCTGACATCAATGCTATGCTTTCCAAAACCCGTTCCAGCATTGAAGAATACAAAAAGCTCAAGCAGGCAGTTATTACGCAGGCTGTCACCAAAGGCGTGCGTGGGGAGCGAGAGATGAAGGATAGCGGGGTTGAGTGGATTGGGGAGATTCCGAAAGAATGGGGACGAACCAAAATAAAAATGATTGCATCATTCTTCAATGGTGATAGAACCTCACGATATCCACAGCCATCCGATTTTGTTGATTCTGGTGTTGCTTTTCTCACCTCACGAAATATTGACAGTGATGAAGTTGACCTTTCTGAAACCAAATATATCACTGAGGACAAATACAAAAGTTTATCGGGTGCTAAAATTCAAATCGATGATATCATATTCTGTTTGCGTGGCAGTGTTGGGAAGTGCGCAATCAATCGAACTTTGTCCTGCGGGACGGTTGCTTCCTCTTTAGCTGCTATTCGTCCAAAAGATATTTACCCGAAATATCTTCTTTATTTTCTATTGTCCAATATAGCTTCTACACAAACTACTATCTTTATGAACGGCACTTGTGCCGCCAATCTTTCCGCCGAAAACGTTGGTAATTACTATATAACTCTTCCCATCTCTACTGAGCAAAAAGAAATTGCCGACTGCCTTGACGCCAAGTGCGCCGAGATTGACAAGCTGATTGCAAAGAAGGAGCAGCTGGTAAAAGAGCTGGAAAGCTATAAGAAAAGTTTGATTTATGAGGTTGTAACGGGAAAGAGGGAGGTGTAAAACATGATGTTCGCACATAGTACGCTTGAGCAGCACAAATTCAAAAGAGGAAAATTCACAACACCGTTTAACGATGCTTTCGGTGATAAACTCCAGCTTAGTTCGTGGGGCAGCGAAAGACTTCCAGAGTACCTTTGGATCGGCTTAATTCTAAAGAAACATGGTCGCTCAAAGGGACTCCAAAAATGCTATTGGATTTTAAAAAAACTTCACGACGCACTTCCAAATATCAATTTCCCCACGATTTCGAATATTTTCACATTAGAAGATGTTAACCAGCAACTCTTTTGGGAATTTGTTGAGCATGTTTCAGGACAAGAATCATTGTCACCACTTACCCTTATTTACACATATCGAAATTATCCTATCTTTAACAAGATCTTTCAAACCAGCTTAGGTTATAAGGAGCAGATTGCTTCAATCGAATCCGTATTAAAAGATGCATATTATCACCAAACAGAGTTCGCAACAGATATCCGTTTTGTTGTTCTTTACTTTGAGTTAATGCAGGGAAGAACTTACGCTCCTAAAGACATTCTTGACGAAATCCGTAAATATCCCTCTCTTGAACATAGTGATGAACAAATGCGTTCTATTCGCCCTTTAATTCGTAGCATGGAAATTGCTAGAGGGAATATATCAGATAGTGAAACCGACAAAAGTAATTTTTTTTGGAAGATGGTGAGTGAAATGAGCGATTGTGAGCTGTATACTATAAACTATGAGGCCTTAGCAAAAAACCCAGAAGTATATTTAAATTATCTTCATGAAATTTTTGAATACCTAGACCAAATCACATCCACCTTAGAGCCTTTAAACACTCGAAATATAGTCTTGTGTGGAATTGCTACTTATGCATATAAACGCATTTCTGAACTCATTGAGCATCAATTATATAACGAAATCTCTGGCCGGAGTATTATTAGAAACATCATCGAAGATTACATTATAATGAAGTATCTTCTAAAGCATGAAAAAGAAAAGCCAACTATTTGGGACGAATACCAATATTACGGCATTGGGCTGTATAAACTTGTCATGGAGCGTGAACGCTCTAATCCTTGCTCCTTTAAAGATGGTCACGTTAATTATGTATTATTACAATGTCTCGTCAACGAATATCGTGACGAGGAATTTATAGATATTGACACGTCTTATTTCGATAAACAAAATATTCGTTTAAAGGCCAAAGATGTTGGAGAAGAAGAATTATATGGCTTATTCTATGACTATGATTCTTCTTTTGAGCATGGCTTATGGGGCGCTATTCGTGAAAGTTCATTGTTAAAGTGCGACAATCCTGCACATCAGTTTCATCTCGTTCTAGATAGCGATAATGAGCAAAAACTTCCCTCTGTTTGGAAGGACTGCGTTCGTACCATGAATAAAATACTGATGTTACTTAATAATGAGCTTTCTATTCCCACTCAGTTACTAAGTGAGGTGAAAAAGTTTGAGTAACAAATATCTATCTGACAAAATGCATGAAGTTCAATTAGAATATAAAGAACTTTTGCAAGGATTAAAAGATATTGTTCATTCCAATGATTTTCAGTATGTAATGGATGAAATAGGTCTTTTCTGGTACAGAAAACGAAACTATGTAAAATTATTTCTTCAATATATTCCTACCGGCTCTAATGCTTACTTCTTAGCCGGAGGCACATATTTAGATATAGATTATAACGAGCACTATCCCTTTTCAACTTTAGGAAGTATTCATATTGTTGATGATCCTCTAGCCAAATTCTCTGAAACAATAAAGAATTCTATTTCAGATTCAGTCTACAATCTATTGAAAAAAGAAATTCTTTCTTCTTACTATGATGATTTAAACATTCTAGAGAATTTTTCCTCGGAGTTCATTTTACTTCCTATTACATGTTTTGGTCTAGAACAGCCTATTCCAAAAGAATCAGGTGAAAAGGCCCTCTTATCCTTTTTCAAAGACAGTATTACAGCTGACCAACTTTTTTCTGTCAAAAATTTTTCTGAGCTTGATGCCATGATACTCGATGAAACGAAACGTTTTATCGTGTTTTCTGACAACGACAATCCATCTGACTCATTCGAAACAAAAGTCACTAATTACTTCAATCATTACGGCAGTCCGTTAGACGGAAGCGATACGCCCTTAGCCCAAAAAGCTGTTTTCGCTCTTCTTCAAGACACTTTACAGGCCCTACATATTTCTCTGATTGCAGTCACATATAACCTTGTTCCTTATATTCGTAGTCGTGTTGTGCGAAATTATGTAACATTTTTCTCTCCTTATTTTGAACAGTCACCTTTTTTCAAAAATTTATTTGTAAAATCTCTATATGCATCGTTTTTTTATCATTTATACGACAGCGAAACCATCGCCAATAAAGTGGATTTTAAAACATATTATCAAAAGATTCATTCTTCCCCGTGTCTTGATTTCATATATCAAGATTACTCCAATTCCATCCTAGATTCTGACTTATCCGAACAGATACAAAACACCGCCATAGCTGACGTCAAAAGAATTTCTGATATGTTTTCATAATTCAAAAGGAGGTCTAACCATGCCCCTCAATACCACCGAAAAGCAGTTTGAATCGGACATTGCGGCGGCGCTGCTCTCCCCTGCCGGGGGCTACACCCGCAATGGGGATTGCTACGACCCCAAGCTGGGGCTGTTTGTGGATACCCTCATCCGCTTTGTGCAAAAGACCCAGCCCAACGAGTGGGCATTTTTTGAAAAGCAGAACCCGGTAAACCCGGTGCGGAAGTTCTGCACGGCCTTTAATAACGCCTGCGATGCGGATGGGCTGCTTTCGGTGCTGCGGTATGGCTTCAAGCACCGGGGACGGCGGTTCCGGGTGTGCTATTTTCAGCCGGAGTCCGCACTGAACCAGAAGGACGCCCAGTACTACGCCCAAAACGAGATTACCTGCAACCGGCAGTGGTTCTATTCCGACACCACCCACAACTCGGTGGACATGGTGCTGGCGGTAAACGGCATCCCGGTGTTCGCCTTTGAGCTGAAGAACCAGTTCACCGGGCAGACCGTGGAGAACGCCAAGCAGCAGTGGATGCACGACCGGGACCCCCGGGAGGTGTGTTTCCAGTTCAATAAGCGCATTCTGGGCTACTTTTGCGTAGATCTGACCGAGGTGTGGATGGCCACCCGGCTGGCAGGCAAGGACACCCGCTTTCTTCCCTTCAATCAGGGCTCTAACGGTGCCGGGCGGGACGGCGGTGCAGGCAATCCGCCCAACCCCAACGGCTACCTTACCGCCTACCTCTGGGAAGAAGTGTTCCAGAAGGACAGCATGATGGACATCCTGCAAAAGTTCATGAGCCTGCAGGAGGGCAAGACCCTCATTTTTCCCCGGTACCATCAGCTGGACGTGGTGCGCAAGCTGGTGGCAGACGTGCGGCAGAAGGGTGCCGGGCAGCACTATCTCATCCAGCACAGCGCCGGGTCGGGCAAATCCAATTCCATTGCATGGACGGCGTACCGGCTGGCTTCCCTGTTCAACACCGAGAACAAGCCGGTGTTTGCCAGTGTCATCGTAGTTACTGACCGCACCGTGCTGGACGCACAGCTGCAGGAGACCATCTCCGGCTTCGACCATACGCTGGGTGCGGTGGAAGCCATCGGCGAGGACAAAAACTCCGGCGACCTGCGGGATGCCATCAACAACGGCGCACGCATCATCATCACCACGCTGCAAAAGTTCCCGGTCATCTATACTGAGGTGAACAAGACCGCCGGGAAGAACTATGCCGTCATCATCGACGAAGCGCACTCCTCCCAGACCGGCACCTCTGCTTTGAAGCTGAAAGCCGCCCTTGCCGACACCGAGGATGCGCTGCGGGAATATGCTGAGCTGGAAGGCAAAGCGGAGGACGAGATCGACCCGAAGGATGCGCTGGTGAAGGAGCTCACCTCCCACGGGCGGCACAAGAACCTGTCCTTCTTTGCCTTTACTGCCACCCCAAAAGCCGCCACGCTGGAGCTGTTCGGCACCGAGCACCCGGACGGCAGCCACCATCCCTTCCACATTTACAGTATGCGGCAGGCCATTGAGGAAGGATTTATTCTGGATGTGCTGCAAAATTACATGACCTATTCCACCTGCTTCAAGATTGCCAAGACCATCCCGGACAACCCCGACCTACCCGCCAGCCGGGCGGCAAAGCTCATCCGCAAGTACGAAGAGCTGCACCCCTACAACATCAGCCAGAAGGCAAAGATCATTGTAGAGACCTTCCGGGAGACCACCAGCCACAAGATCGGCGGGCGGGGCAAGATGATGGTGGTCACCTCCTCCCGGCTGGCGGCGGTGCGGTACTTCCATGAGGTCAAGCGCTACATTGCGGAGCAGGGCTATGACGATGTGCAGATCTTAGCGGCATTTTCCGGTGCCGTGCCGGACGGCGGTGTGGAGTACACGGAGCAGTCTTTGAATGTCCGCGCTGACGGCAGCCACATTGCGGAGAGCCAGACCAAAAAGGAGTTCCACAACAACTTCAATGTGCTCATCGTGGCTGAAAAATACCAGACCGGCTTTGACGAACCGCTGCTTCACACCATGATCGTGGACAAAAAGCTGAAGGGCGTCAAGGCGGTGCAGACCCTCTCCCGCCTGAATCGTACCTTCCCCGGCAAAACCGACACCTTTGTGCTGGATTTCGTGAACAAGGCAGAGGACATCCGGGAGGCCTTCCAGCCGTTTTATCAGGAGACTTTTCTGGAGCAGGAGGTCAACACCGACCTCATTTACAAGACCCAGAAGGAGCTGCGGAGCTTTGCCGTCTATTCCGATGCAGATGTGGAAGCCTTTGCCAAGGAATATTTCCGCAGCACCAAGCAGGATAAAAACGCCGTGGGCCGCATGAGCAGCGTTTTAAAGCCCGTGGCAGACCGCTACAACCAGAAAACGCAGGCCGAGCGGTACCAGTTCCGCCGTCTGCTGCGCAGCCTTGTCAAGTGGTACGGCTACGTTTCACAGGTGGCACGGATGTTCGATGAAGAGCTGCACAAGGAGAACGTATTCTGCGCTTACCTGCTCAAGCTGCTGCCGCCGGACGAGGTCTCTCCGCTGGATCTGGAGGGCAAATTGCAGCTGGAGTATTACAAGCTGCAAAAGACCTTTGCCGGTGCCATCGAGCTGGAACACGACAAAGGCGTCTACGAGCCGGTCACCCAGAAGGGTGCCCTCGGCCACGACCCCAAGGAGCCGCTGGACGAGATCATTCTGAAGATCAACGAGAAGTTCAAGGGTGAGTTCACCAATGCCGACCGGGTGCTGCTTACTGCCCTGCATGACCGTCTGCTGGCTGACCCGAAGCTGGCAAAACTGGCGCGCAGCTCCGATCCGCAGATCTTTACCGAGAGCATCTTCCCCAAAGCCTTTGACACTGCCGCACAGGACAGCTATCTTGAAGCGCAGGACACCTTCTCTTCCCTGTTTGAGGACACCAGCAAGTATAAGGCTATTATGTCGGCATTGGCAGAGTGGCTGTATGAGGAATTCCGCAAGAAGTAAAGCAGTTTTCCCTTTTTATTTGCTTAAAACAGCCTGCATCCCCCGGATGCAGTTCAAGGGTTTGGGTGTTCCCCAACAAGCGTTTTGCAACGCAAATGGTGTTTGTATAGATAGACACATTGCTTGCAGATGCAGACGTTGTATATACGTCTGCCCTGCTTGCGAGCGCTATGAAGCCTCTCAACGCGACTTCCAAATTTGAAAATTATTTTGCAATCAGGACCGTCCGTTTTCAAGTTTAACTTGAAGCGGACGGTTATTTTTGTGCAAAACGAAATGCACGCAGCTAAAGCAAGTTGTACGCAAAAGTGGAGGTGATACCTCCGGTTTTTGTGTCTAAACCGGAGGTGCGACCTCCTGAAAATTCAACGAGATTTCTGCTATGATAAGAGCGATCCAGTGGTTAGCCGGAACTAAAGCTTCCGGTTTTTACCCCTAAAAGCCGAAAAAAGACCTCAAAACCGGAACGAATACTTCCTGTTCAGCAGCAAAAAGATACGGTATACTTATTCCATGAACCTTGAAAATCGAATGACCGTCTGCATGGGATACCCGGCGAAGACCCCGCAAGGGAGAGCCGGAAAACGCCGCCGGAAGGGGGGCAGGAAATCCATGCAGAGAGAACGGCGCACCCAATATCAACTGGTCAAAATGGCCAGTTGATGTGGTGAATGACACAAAGCGTCATTCACCAGAAAAACCTTATGCGTTACGGCTCACCTCATGTGGACAATTTGTCTACATGAGGTAAATTGTCGCAGCCTAATTCAATGTGTTCAAACTGAGCACATTGACTCTGTCCGTGTTATAGCTGATCTCGACTTGACATTTTGTCAAGCCACGGTGAAATCTGGTAAGTGCTGCTTTCCGGTACTTAGCAAATAGCCGTAACGTGCTGTGGTACGTGGATAAAATGTCCAGATACCACCTAACTGTAACGCACAGATTCTGGTTGGTGGTCATTCTGACCATCAACCAAGCAATCGCAACGCTTTATTGTGCGAAAGTGACTGTTACCATTTTGGTAACCACCATATACCCGTAACATTTGGGGTCAATAATGCTTTTCATTATCCACCACACACCCGTAACAGCCAAAGGAGAATGCCTATGACAACAGAACAATGGGAACGTGAAAATCAGGACACCCTGATGGAATATTTCATTAATGGCGACCCCAGTGTGCGCAGAATCCAATGTGAATACTGCCGCAAGGTCATCTACACCCAGACTCGGAACCGAAAATATTGCAGCTTCCAGACTTGCGGTCACAAGATGCTGAATCTGCGGAAAAGCCTTAAAAAGCGCGTTGAGCGAGGAAAGTATACCTGCGCTTGTTGCGGGAAGCAGTTCTTACCAATTCGGGCGGATGCCAGATATTGCAGCAATGCCT
>OGFF01003551.1_pt1 | contig 11442 bp, 9 predicted proteins | sample 1570751 | NCBI WGS metagenome assembly OGFF01 (sample SAMEA2581951, study PRJEB24529) | metagenome | biome: Human gut stool | place: China | collected 2011 | reverse complement strand
TGCGGATACAGCTCCGAAGATCGCCAGATTATACACAAAGATCAGCTGGTTCACGATAGCAACACCGGACATCTGCTCCGTACCCAGCTGTCCTACCATAATATTATCTAAAAAGCTTACCAGATTGGTAATGGCATTCTGCAGGATCATGGGGATCGCAAGCAGCAGATATCTGCGGTAGAAATCCCAGTTTCCGATATATTTTTTCTTGAATTTAGTTAACATCTTATCCCTCAATTCTTTTACTGTCTGTACTTTGCGGTCACAAGTCTTCCACACTCTGCAGCCGCCTGTCTTATGTTCTTATGTTTCTTCCTGTGGCATGGTACTGTGTACCTTTTGCCTTACAAAATAGAAGCACACTGCCTGCAGCAATATCGTCACGGTCCAGGATGCCGGATAAGATAAAAACAGTACCATCAGTGACCGGTGCATGGGGAACACCCCATAGATCCAGAAAATCCTCGTACCTACCGTTCCGATAATAGATAAGATCATAGGAACCGCCGAATGTCCCATTCCACGCAGAGCCCCCGGGATGAGATCCATGATTCCGCATAAAAAATAAGTCAGTGTCGTATACAATAAGATTTCCGTACCGCAGGCGATCACATCCGCCTCCGTAGTATAGATATGAAGCAGCTGGGGGCCAAAGAGATTGGCACCGCCACCCAAAGTCACCGCCACGATCACTGACAGGATCATGCAGTCGACAAGTACCCGGTCCATACGCTTTTTCTTCCCGGCTCCGTAGTTCTGGCTGGTGAAGCTCATGCACGCCTGCGTGATGGAATTGACCGATACGAACAGGAATCCGAAGATGTTGTTCGCCGCCGTGTATCCCGCCATGGCAATGGATCCGAAGGAGTTCACCGAAGACTGCAGCAATACGTTAGAAAAATTGATCACCACACTCTGAATTCCGGCAGGCACTCCCACCTGGAAGATCTGCAGCAGATACTCCCCTTTGATTCCCAGCTTTGTGATCTGCAGACGGTAACAGCTGTCCGTGCCAAACAGACATCCCAGCACCAGCACACAGGAGATGATCTGCGAGAACACCGTAGCGATGGCCACGCCAGCCACTCCCATGGAAAAGACAATGACCAGAAACAGATTTAACGCAGCGTTAACAGCTCCCGAAATGATCAGGAACAGAAGCGGTCTCTTCGTATCGCCCACTGCCCGCAGAATAGCTGCTCCGTAATTGTACAGCATAAAAAAAGGCATTCCGCAAAAATAGATTTTCATATATAGAGCTGCCTGATCGATCACGTCTGTCGGAGTATCCATCAGTTCCAGTGCCCCACGGGCACAGAACAGTCCCACAAATACCATGACGATACCGCTGATCAGTGCAAAAGTCATCGCCGTATGTACCGTCTCGCTCATCTCCCGCTCTTTGCCTGCCGCATAGAATCTGGCAGACAATACATTGGCACCCAGCGAGACCCCGATGAACAGATTCACAAACATATTGATCAGTGCCGTGGTGGATCCCACCGCCGCCAGTGCCTGACTTCCGGTAAATCTTCCGACCACAATAATATCCACTGCATTAAACAGCAGCTGTAAAATACTCGACACCATCAGCGGCAGGGCAAAGGATATTAATTTATCCATGATCGTGCCGTTGCACATATCTATCTCATATTTATTTTTCTTCTGTACTGCTTCCATTTCAGATACCCTTCCATCTATTTCCGGACAAGCCTATGACTTATGATTTTATCACATATTTTGCTATATTTCCATTCCCCTTTTTTATGAAAATTGTGGTATACTATATTTTGGATGTTTTTGGTATTTACAAAAGTGAAAAAAGAACACTATGAAAGGAACTCTTCCCTATGAAATATGACATCATTATTATCGGTGCCGGCCCCGGCGGTATCTTCTCCGCTTACGAGCTGGTACAACAGAATCCCAATCTGAAGATCGCTGTCTTCGAAGCCGGTCATCCCCTGGAGAAGCGCCACTGCCCCATCGACGGAGATAAGATCAAGAGCTGCATTAACTGCAAAAGCTGTTCTATTATGAGCGGTTTCGGCGGTGCAGGTGCTTTTTCCGACGGAAAATACAACATCACCAATGCTTTCGGCGGTACGTTATATGAATACATCGGCAAAAATCAGGCCATCGATCTCATGAAATACGTGGATGACATCAATATGAAATTCGGTGGAGAGGGCACCAAACTGTATTCCACCGCAGGTACCTCATTTAAAAAGCTCTGCATGCAGAACAAGCTGACCCTCTTAGACGCTTCCGTGCGTCACTTAGGTACCGATATCAACTTTATCGTGCTGGAGAATCTGTACGCAGAACTCAAAGATAAAGTGACTTTCTATTTCGATACTCCGGTAAAAACTGTGGAAGCACTGGATCCGGGATATCGCATCAGCTGCGAAGACGCCTCCTACGAGTGTGACCAATGCATCATCTCCGTAGGCCGCAGCGGCAGCAAATGGATGGAACAGATCTGTAAGGATCTGGATATCAACACCAAGTCCAACCGTGTGGATATCGGTGTCCGCGTGGAGCTTCCCGCTGTCATCTTCTCTCATCTGACTGATGAACTGTATGAGAGTAAGATCGTATACCGAACCGAGAAATTCGAAGATGCCGTGCGTACCTTCTGTATGAATCCGCACGGTATCGTAGTAAATGAGAATACCAACGGCATCGTCACCGTCAACGGCCACAGCTACGAAGGTGCCGACAAACAGACCGAGAACACCAACTTTGCACTGTTAGTCGCCAAGCATTTCTCCGAACCCTTCAAGGACAGTAACGGCTACGGCGAAAGCATCGCCCGTCTCTCCAATATGCTGGGCGGCGGTGTCATCGTGCAACGCTTCGGTGATCTGGTAAGAGGACGCCGCAGTAATGCAAAGCGTATTGCCGAGGGCATGGTGGAGCCTACCCTGGCTGCAACCCCCGGTGACTTAAGCCTGGTACTTCCCAAGCGTATCTTAGACGGCATCATTGAAATGATCTACGCTTTGGACAAGATCGCACCCGGTACCGCCAATGACGACACTCTGCTCTACGGTGTGGAGGTGAAATTCTATAACATGGAAGTAGAACTGGACGAGCACCTGGAAAGCTGTCATAAGGGATTATATATCATCGGCGACGGCAGTGGCGTGACCCATTCCCTGTCCCATGCATCTGCCAGCGGCGTCTATGTAGCCAGACAGATCGTCAAAAGCAATGAATAATAATACAAGATGAAACGCTAAAAAAGGAAGGTATATTCTATGGCACAGACAGTTAAGATCATCTCTGACAGTACCTGCGATCTGTCAAAAGATTTATTAGAAAAATATGACATTGCCATCCTGCCCCTGCACATCCTGTTAGGGGAGACAGAGTATCGTGATGGTGTGGACATTACCCCGGAAGAGATCTTCCGATGGTCCGATGAAAATAAGACCACACCGAAGACCTCTGCACCTTCCATGACCGAGGCCATGGAAGTGATGAAGCCATTTCTGGATGAAGGCCGTGAGATCATCTGTTTCTCTATTTCCGACAGCATGTCCACCTCCGGCAATGTCATGCGTCTGGCTGCGGAAGAACTGGAAGCTTCTGATAAAGTAACTGTGATCAATTCCGCCAACCTGTCTACCGGCATCGGTCTGCAGGTAATACAGGCTGCCCTTTTATCCGCAGAGGGGAAAACCAGAGCCCAGATCACTGCTGCCATCGAAGAGATCCGCCCCAGAGTACGTGCCAGCTTCACCGTAGATACTCTGACCTACCTCTACCGTGGAGGAAGATGTAATGCTGTCGCAGCTCTGGCAGGCACCATGTTAAAGCTTCATCCCAGGATCGTAGTCGAAGACGGCGCCATGGATGCCTCCAAAAAATATCGTGGTAAGCTGGGTTCTGTCATCTTGTCCTATACAAAAGATATGGAAGAAGACCTGAAAAATGCGGTTCCCGACAGAGTCTTCATCACGCACTCCGGCTGTGATCGTGAAATTGTAGAGTCGGTTCGTTCCTATCTGGAGAGCCTCGGTATTTTCAACGAAATACTGGAGACCAGAGCCGGCGGTGTCATATCCAGCCACTGCGGACCTGGTACACTGGGCGTTCTATTTATCGAGAAATGATATTATTAGAGCAAATGAATTAGAAAGAGGTATTTATGATCCGTTTTATATTCGTTGTATTATTTGTTGTATTATTCCTGATCCTGTCCACTCCGCTTATGCTGGTGGAATGGATCATTGGCAAGTTCAATCCAGGGCTGAAGGACAAAAGTTCCCTGGCCATTGTCAACTGGGCATTCCGTCAGGTGATCCGCCTGGCGGGTACCAAAGTGATCGCCATCGGTGAAGAAAATATTCCCACCGATACTGCAGTACTGTATGTGGGCAATCACCGCAGCTTTTTCGATGTGGTCCTGACCTACGTCCGCGTTCCCAGACCTACCGGCTACGTTGCGAAAAAAGAAATGCTGAAATGGCCCCTGTTAAATATCTGGATGAAGGATCTGCACTGTCTCTTCCTGGACCGCCAGGATATCAAGGCCGGGCTGAAAACGATCCTGGCTGCCATTGATAAGGTGAAACACGGTATTTCTATCTGTATTTTCCCCGAAGGTACCCGGAATAAGACCAAGGATACTTTCCTCCCTTTCCATGAAGGCAGCTTCAAGATCGCCGAAAAAGGCAATGTTCCCATCATTCCCATGACCATTGTGAACTCTGCCGCTATTTTTGAAGACCATTTTCCCAAAATAAAAAAGGCCACCGTAGTCATTGAATACGGTAAGCCCATTTATATGAAGGATCTGGACAAGGAGACCCGCAAGAGCATGGGCACCTATGTACAGAATATAATCTCCGAGACCTATTTCAAAAACAAAGAACTGATCTAATATCTAATGTTTTCCGGTGAGGGAGACCTGTTGGGCGATCAGAAGAAGATAATCCGACGTTTTTCCCTCTTCCGGATAATAGCACACGGAATCTCTGTTTCTGCCCATCAGATAATGTAAAAAATCTTCCAATATCTCCGTATACTGATAACTGTATAAGATATAATTGGCACAGGCCAGTTCCTCCGCCCGCTTCAGCAGATCTTCCGTACCGTTGTTGACGGAAGTCACGGCGTCGATCATTTTACCGGAACGTTTTGCCAGTTCCTCTCCCTGATCTCTGATACCTTCCATGAATGCTGTGCACAGATCAATATCCACCGACTGTCTGGTAGCCAGATATGTCATGGAACCGTAGAGATATGCAGTTTCCTCCAGATAGCTTGTATTATCTTTGAAAAATTCCTTATACTCCAAAATCCGCGAACGATAGGAAGGAAGTCCCGCAGCCCGGTACAGTTCCGTCAAAGCCATGAATTTCTCCGCATCTCTGCCGGATGCTGCTGCCAGCTTTGTGTAGATTGCGGATGCGTGCTGAAGACATTGCGTTGCATATTGTACATCATATTTCTGATACAGATAACTGAATTTTGCCAGGACAGCCACATACGTCATGGTTTCCGGCTCCTTATCCTCTGTCTCATTGACGGTTTTTTCCAGCCAGTCCGCAATATATTCCAGCATATCCGGAATCTCATTCCCATTATCGTCCGTAAAAACTTCCGAATACCATTCGCATGCCTCCAGCAGTGTCAGGATCTCATCCTCTGTAATGCTGCGCTCCCGGCAGCTTTCATGCACCCTTTCGCACAATGCTTTAAACAATTCCTCATAATACCTCTCCTTGATGGAAAAAGAGAGCGACTGCCCCACCCGGTCGCATTCCAGATAAAAGCTTCCCTCGCTGGTATATTCCGTAAAATCCACTGTTCCGATGTATAATTGCAGATCCTCGTTGTACTCCGGCTGCTTTACCTTCCCCCGATATACGATCTCTCCGGACTCTTTATCGATCAGCCGGAAACTTTCCACCGGTTCCCGGCTTTTGACGATTGCCTGCTTTTCTCCGTCTCCTGCATACCCCTGCTGATCCACCAGTACATTAGGAGTAAGTGTCGGAATGGTATAATTGATTATCGGGGTATTTTCCATTGCCATATCCGCAATACTGACATGTCCCGTCTCGGCAGAGGTATTGCCACAGGCGGTATTCCCTATGATATTCACGATGAACAGCAGCGACAATATTGCTGCATATTTTCTGTTGTATTTCAAATTGGTCCTCCGCACAATCTCCCGGGAGATTACAGTACACGATTTTTCCATTGATAATAGTATAAACGGTCCACATGAAAATTTCCATAGGTATTCTGTATATACATCAGTGGAACAATGCCTCCCCGTTTACCGGATCCCCATTATGCGTCAGGGCAAAATACACATTGCTCCCCTCAGCACTGTAATATTTTGTAGGCGCTGCTACACTGCCGATAGTTTCACCCGGATTCACATAAGCATTTTCCTTGACGGTAATCTCCGCCAGTTGTCCGTAAGTGGCCTCATAGCCGTCTCCCAGATCCAGTGTCACCGCCTTACCGATCTCCTCATTTTCAAAAATCGAAGTTACTTTTCCCTGCGCACAGGCGGTTACCGTCATGCCTTCTTCCGCGGAAAAGATCGTAGCCGGATTGTACTTGTACTGATCCAGTGTGGCAAAGTAAATGCTCTTGTCCATAGAGTAATGCATCAGAATATCACTCTGTACCGGTTTCTGCATTCCATCGTTTTCCGTAAAATGCAGGGTTTTCTCTACTGTCAGCTCCGGCATCTGCTGCTCTGCCTCTGCAGCCTCCTGTAAGGTCGCCTGATCTGTCAGTCCCGGGATCTCCACATGGCCAGAGCCCACCTCCTGGGGAAGATAATCCAGATCATCCTCCGTGACCGGTGCTGCCGCGATCTCATTTCCGGCTGTGTTATTCGCGGTCAGTTCCGGAATATTCTCTTCCTCCTTCAGCAAATGCTCCTCATTATATTCGGATATTTCCTGCATTTTGTCATCCGCATTGTTTTCAAGTGCAGTGAAGTCCAAGGTATAGCCATCATCCTTGGACTCCACATTCTGCCCCTTCATATAGACCCCCGTCATGGTCAACGCTGCCAGAACAAAGGCCGAAGAGGCCAACATTATAATACGCTCTTTATGAATACCGCTTTTTTTATTTCTTCTCATATCCGCATCCTTCCTGTTCCCTGAGTCAACTGCCTGCTATACAATCGTTTCAACCACTTTCCCTGGTTTATCCTATAGTCTTGCCCGATTCGAAGGTTTTATTCAGGATGCATTTTCCATTGATCTTTATTGGTGTTACGCTTTTTGAGCATAAGCTGCCATGTCTACATGCTGCACAGTACCCACATTTCCGTTTTCATATAAGAAAATACCGGTCTTACGGATCGCTCCGTTCGTTGCATTGGCTTCTGTCGCACCGTCCCGGGCCGTTCTGTCTCCCTGTAAGGTAAAATCTGTGGAAACATTTTGCAGACAGATTGCACCGACACCCTTGTCGGAAAGTTTGTACAATACGTCATTGCCCTTTTCATCTTTGCACCAGATTTTTAATTTTGACCAGATGGAATCATTCTCATCGATCCAGCCGTTGCCGTCCTCATCATACCGTGCCAGGTCCGCAAATCCGTCACCGTTCCCGGTTCCGAACAGTTCACTGCCGTCGTTGATGATGCCGTCTTCGTTTTTATCCAGTGCAAGATAACCGCTGCCCTTTAACATAGAGATCTCTTCTTCCTCACCGTCGGCATCCAGGTCAAAATAAAAGGTCTGATCCGACAGCTCCGTCGCATCGGTATCCAGATTGATCACCAGCGGATCATATAGGGCAAACTGCGCTACATTCAGTTCTTCTCTGTAGTATTCCTCACACCTGCGGCTCATATTTACATTGACATTAAAATGGATCTCTCTGCCGTCCTTGGTACGCACGGTTCCCACGGTAGAGAAGCTGGTGTCCTCCTGCTCTATGCTCCAACTCTCTCCCACATAGTTCAATACTTTTACACGGGACGGCACCTGAGGAAATACATCCGATGCAGGTGTTGCCATAGCTGTTTCCTGCGTGCCGCCACTCCAACCGTTTTCCTGCATTCAGTCATGCAGAGTACTGTTCCGGGATGGGAACAATAAATCAAAAATATAACGTACCGTATATTCCCGGATGGTGGACAGCGTCTGTTCACTGGCGCTGCTTCGCATATTCCATCTCGCGGAGGACACCAGAAAACGGCTCTGCCAGTCTTTTGCGGTCATTGCAGTATTCTCTGCGGTTTTCTCCTGTTCCCCGGTGTTCTGTGCTGTATCCTCTCCTTCCGGTGTCTTCTGTCCCTTCGTGGATACATCTGTCAGCCCTGCCTGATAATCCGTTATCTCAAAGCGTCTGACGCTCGTCTTAGAAGTATGATAACTTCTGGCGGAATCCATTCCTATGCTTGCGGAATCAATTCTCAAATCTGTAATTTTCTCCTTTCCCCGACCTCACCATACAGGGCGCGCTTCCTGTAAAGCTTAATCGTTCGCTACCACATGTGATATTGCATGGCTGAACGGTTAAGTCAAAAAAATGGTAACAGAACAGAATATTTTAATATTATTCTATCCGATTACCATCCGTGGTGTCGTTATCAAACTATATAAAAAATAAGTAGCAGGAAGTGACCGGCCTTGTCACCTCTCTGCTACTTATATCGTCCGTATAGGGCGTTTTGTTTAGTCTGAATTTATTGCTGTGTGGGTGCAGCAGGTGCACCCGGAACGGGAGGTACCGGTTTCCCGGCTGCTTTCAGCTTCGCTGCGATCATGCCGGCTACCATCTCTCTGGTAACCACGATGTTGCCACCGAAGGGATTGATGACAAATCCCAGTGCCGGACTGCTATTGCCCTGTGCATCCTTGCGCAGCAGCATTCCCGCATAATCGTCAAAATTCATAGCGAACGTCTGCTGGTTCTCTTCGTCCTTCCACTTTTTTAATTCCATCCAGTCTGTGAAAGCCATGAAGAATTTCCGTCCGTCCTCTGTAGATAACATGGGGAACTGGACTTTTGCATCACGGGGAATTCTCACCTGTCCCTTTTCATCCGGCTGGGGCACAGGATCGATCACTACCGGAGCCAGGAACTTTGCTTTCTGAAGCTCCTCCAGGAACATCTGTCTGTGTTCCGGTGTATCTTCTGCTTTTAATAATTCGATAGATCCTACCATCATGGGGTTGGATACCGGTTTGTTAAATTCCATATTTTTGCTCCTTATACACGGTTATAGTTGATTAAGCAGCCCTTCAGGATGATCTGGCGTTCTTCATCGGTCAGTTCGCCTAACTTCAGGGAGAATTCCTTCATGCCCTCTCCGGGTGTTACCACATAAGCTTTGATCTCTTCTGCCTTGTCTTCCACGGCTTTCTTGATGCCGGGAACGAACAGATAATCCAGATTCTTAAAAGGCAGATCCCCAGGCTGGATGAGGAAGGGAAGCATACCCCAGTTGATCAGGTTGGAACGATAACGCTTGGTAGCATACTCGTTGGCGATGTTCGCCCAGCCGCCCAGTACCTTCTGACAGGAAGCAGCCTGCTCACGGGCAGAACCGTCTCCGGGCTTCACTGCGAAGATCGTGGAACCGAATCCGGTGTTCTTACGGTCAGCCTCAGAATACTGTTTCTTCACTTCGCCCATAACATCCTTCAGTACGGGAACCGCCTGGCAGGGATGTCCGCCGTTCATACGCTCTTTCTCTGCCTTCTGGATCTCTTTGGCACGTCCTACATACTGCGGGTCCTTACGGCTCAAGGTGAACTCTGCCAGTCCCAGAGGATTGGAACGGTAGGAAGAGGTCTCACCGGAAGGGATCAACTCATCGGTGGTGGTTACAGGATCGTGGATCTCGGATACTACCTGTAATACCAGATTTTCAGGCAGGGCACCCATAGCGGGCCAGTCCTTGATATTGGGGCCGAACTGGATCTCTACGCTCTCGTCTGCCACACCGTGGGAATCGAATACACGGTTCTTGTAAATATTGCTGTCGAAATGATATTTGTATTTTCCGAAGTCGCCGTCGAACTCTGTTGCGGGAGTCAGCACGCCCTTGTTAGCTGCGGTAGCTGCGATAGATCTTGCATCCATCAGAGCTACGGAAGCGATCTGACCGTTCTGCAGCTTGGAGCCTTCACGGTTCGGGAAGTTTCTGGTAGAATGACGGATACTGAACGCGTTATTGGCAGGGGTATCTCCGGCACCGAAGCAGGGACCGCAGAAGGCTGTCTTCATGACTGCACCGGTCTCTAAGATGGTCGCAGCACAACCGTTACGGATCAGCTCCATGTATACGGGCATAGATGCGGGATATACGCTTAAAGTAAATTCATCCGCACCAATGTATCTGCCCTTCAGAATATCGGCTGCTGCACAGATATTCTCAAATCCGCCGCCGGCACAGCCTGCGATAATACCCTGATCTACGATAAATCTGCCATTTTTTACTTTATTCTTCAGAGTAAAGTCTACAGCACCGTCCAGGCTTACTTTCGCACGTTTCTCGGTCTCATCCAAAATATCCATCAGATTCGCATTCAGCTCCTCAATGGTGTAAGTATTGCTGGGATGGAACGGCATGGCGATCATGGGACGGATCTTGTCCAGATCCACCTCTATGAGACCGTCATAGTAGGTTACCTGACCGGGATTCAGCTCCTTATAATCTTCCGTACGTCCATGAATCTCATAAAACTCACGAATCTGGTCGTCGGTCTTCCAGATGGAGGACAGGCAGGTGGTCTCTGTAGTCATGACATCAATACCGATACGGAAATCAGCACTCAGGGATGCCACGCCGGGACCTACGAATTCCATGACTTTATTTTTCACATAACCATTCTTGAATACAGCGCCGATGATCGCCAGTGCCACGTCCTGAGGACCGACACCCTTCACGGGCGCGCCTTTCAGATATACGGCTACCACGCCGGGCATATTGATATCATAAGTCTGATTCAGCAGCTGCTTCACCAGCTCGGGACCGCCCTCGCCCATAGCCATGGTACCCAGAGCACCGTAACGGGTGTGGGAATCGGAGCCTAAGATCATTTTGCCGCCGCCGGCCAACATCTCTCTGGCGAACTGATGAATCACTGCCTGATGAGGAGGTACATAGACACCGCCGTACTTTTTCGCACAGGTCAGGCCAAACATGTGGTCATCCTCATTGATGGTGCCGCCTACGGCACACAGAGAGTTATGGCAGTTGGTCAGTACATAGGGCATGGGGAACTTCTGCAGTCCGGATGCTCTTGCGGTCTGAATGATACCTACAAAGGTAATATCATGGCTGGTAAGCTTATCGAAGCGGATCTTAAGCTTGTCCATATTGCCGGAAGTATTATGCTCCCGCAGGATACCATATGCCATGGTGTTTTTCGCTGCTTCTTCTCTGGAGATCGTAATGCCGGTCTTCGCCTGTATCTGTCTGGCTGCTTCGGAGGTATC
>OGFF01003543.1_pt1 | contig 11448 bp, 10 predicted proteins | sample 1570751 | NCBI WGS metagenome assembly OGFF01 (sample SAMEA2581951, study PRJEB24529) | metagenome | biome: Human gut stool | place: China | collected 2011 | reverse complement strand
TATCCGGATCCGACCGCAGGTATTGCAATCGGACGGGTCATGAAACAGGAAAAATGGGAAAAAGAGACCTATACTCCGGAACAGATCCGGGAGATCGTAGAAATCCTGATGTACCAGGAATTGATGGAAAGAAGAGGAAAAGGCAGGCGGCAACAGGAAAAAACAGTTGCTTCATGCACAGGACTTGTGCTATAATATCGTCCGATATAAAAATGACAGCATCTGAAACACAGTTTCGGTAAGGAGTGGGCCAGGGTACATATGAAGAATATTATATTTATCGGAATGCCGGCAGTTGGAAAAAGTACCGTCGGAGTGGTAGTCGCAAAGCGGCTTGGATACGAGTTTATTGATACAGATCTGTTGATTCAGAAGCAGGAGAACAGACTTTTGCGGGAAATTATCGCAGAAGAAGGTCTGGACGGATTCTTAAGTATTGAGAATCAGGTCAATCGTGATGTGGAAGCGGAACATGCGGTGATTTCCCCGGGAGGAAGCGTAGTTTACTGTGAAGAAGCAATGAAGCATTACAAAGAAATCGGAACCATTGTTTATCTGCATGCGTCATTTGAGGTTATCAATTCCAGACTGAAGAATGCAAAGAAAAGGGGAGTTGCGCTTCGGGACGGGCAGACGCTGAAGGATCTATATGACGAAAGAGTAGTATTATTTGAAAAATATGCAGATATTACTGTTTCGGAGGATGGACTGGAGCTGGAAGAAACCATTGAAAATGTAATGGAAGTTTTGGAAAATCAATAAATTTTTTAAAGAAATCATTACAAAAGTTTTACGAAAATGAAGAAGGCAAGATAAATAATTTTGCAATGAATATAGAAATATGTTATACTGATATGTGATATAGAGGATTATACAAAAAGCTTCATACAAATCCTGAGAGATCTGGAAAGAATAAAAAGTATGAGGTTTTTTATTCATGAAATAATAAAGAGTATGAATAGAGTGTTTGACAGAAGTATAGAACAGGATATATTTCAGAGGGAAAGAAATCGTTAATTGAGGTGCGAAATGGAACAGTATATTATTAAGGGTGGCAATCCGCTGGTCGGCGAAGTCGAGATCGGTGGAGCAAAGAATGCAGCACTGGCAATTCTGGCAGCTGCGATTATGACAGATGAGACAGTTACTATCGATAATCTTCCGGATGTCAACGATATCAACGTTCTGCTGGAAGCAATCAGTGGAATTGGTGCCGAGGTTGACCGTATTGACCGGCACACAGTCAGAATCAACGGAAGCAACATTGAAAATTTTGATATAGAATATGATTACATCAAGAAGATCCGTGCATCTTATTACTTGCTCGGAGCACTTCTTGGTAAGTATAAAAGAGCAGAAGTCGCTCTTCCGGGAGGATGCAATATCGGAAGCCGTCCGATCGACCAGCATCTGAAAGGTTTTCGTGCGCTTGGTGCTTATGTGGATATCGAGCATGGCAAGATTATTGCAGAAGCAGAGCGTCTGATCGGAAAGCACATTTATTTTGATGTGGTAAGCGTAGGAGCTACGATCAACGTTATGATGGCAGCATCGATGGCAGAAGGACTTACGATCCTTGAGAATGTGGCAAAAGAGCCTCATGTTGTCGATGTGGCAAACTTCCTGAACAGTATGGGAGCGAACATTCGTGGAGCAGGTACGGACGTGATCAAGATCCGCGGTGTATCCCGCCTTCATAAGACAGATTATTCTATCATTCCGGATCAGATCGAAGCCGGCACATTTATGTTTGCGGCAGCAGCAACCAGAGGTGATGTGACTGTTATGAATGTCATTCCGAAGCATCTGGAAGCTACTACTGCCAAGCTTGAGGAGATCGGCTGTGAGGTTGAGGAGTTTGATGATGCAGTACGTGTACGTGCAACAGGCAGACTTCACCGTACCCATGTAAAGACTCTTCCATATCCGGGATTCCCGACAGATATGCAGCCGCAGATCGGTGTTACACTTGCTCTTTGTAAAGGGACAAGCACGATTACAGAAAGTATTTTCGAGAATCGTTTCAAATATCTTTCAGAACTTGCAAGAATGGGTGCAAATGTCAAGGTTGAAGGCAATGCAGCGACTATCGAAGGCGTAGATAAATTCTCGGGAGCAAGGGTCAGTGCACCGGATCTTCGTGCAGGAGCAGCACTTGTGATTGCAGGAATGGCCGCAGATGGCATTACGATCGTAGATGACATCGTATATATCCAGAGGGGATACGAACGTTTTGAAGAGAAGCTCAGAAGTCTCGGTGCAGTGATCGAGAGAGTTTCTACAGAACGTGAGATCCAGAAATTCAAGTTAAAAGTAGGTTAAGACAGGAATTCCTGTTTTGATAGAACATATTTCCCAAAATGTATATTGACGGAAGCTATGGACAGTGTTATGATGTGTAGCGGTAACAATTAAATACGCTTTCTCTTATTCAGAGTGGTGGAGGTACAAAGGACCTGCGAAGCCACGGCAACCCCGGTAAGCCGGAAGGTGCCAACCTGAGCGAGCAATCGAACAATAAGAGGATTGATGATGAGATATCAGGTCAGTCCTTTGGGGCTGACCTTTAAATTTGCATAGACAGAAGAGAAATTCTGTTTGTCGATTTTCATTATTCCAGAGATAAGAGAGGCAGATACAAAGAAGAAAAGAAAGGAAAAAAGATGGAGAGATTATTATTTACTTCTGAATCAGTAACTGAAGGACATCCGGATAAGATGTGCGACCAGATTTCCGATGCGATCCTGGATGCACTTATGGAGCAGGATCCAATGAGCCGTGTAGCTTGCGAGACATGCGCGACTACAGGAATTGTTATGGTAATGGGAGAAATTACTACAAATGCATATGTAGATATTCAGAAAATCGTTCGTGATACTGTTCGCGAAATTGGTTATACAAGAGGAAAGTACGGATTTGATGCTGACACATGTGGCGTTCTGACAGCAATTGACGAACAGTCAAGCGATATTGCCATGGGTGTTGATAAAGCTCTTGAAGCAAAGGAACACAAGATGTCAGATGAAGAATTGGAAGCAATCGGTGCAGGAGACCAGGGAATGATGTTCGGATATGCATCTGATGAGACAGAAGAATATATGCCTTATCCGATCGCTCTTGCACACAAACTTGCAAGACGTCTTACAGAAGTAAGAAAGAACGGAACACTTCCATATCTTCGTCCGGATGGAAAAACACAGGTAACAGTAGAATATGATGAAAATGGAGTTCCGGCCCGCCTTGATGCAGTAGTACTTTCTACACAGCATGATCCGGATGTTTCACAGGAACAGATCCATGAAGACGTGAAAAAATACATTTTTGATGAAATCCTTCCGGCAGATATGGTAGATGAGAATACAAAATTCTTCATCAATCCGACCGGACGTTTTGTGATCGGTGGACCACATGGGGACAGCGGCCTTACCGGACGTAAGATCATCGTAGATACTTATGGGGGAATGGCGCGTCACGGCGGTGGAGCTTTCTCCGGAAAAGACTGTACAAAGGTAGACCGTTCAGCAGCTTATGCAGCACGTTATGTTGCTAAGAATATCGTAGCAGCAGGAATTGCCAAAAAATGCGAGATCCAGCTTTCTTATGCAATCGGTGTTGCACAGCCGACATCTGTCATGGTAGATACTTTCGGAACAGGAAAGATTGCAGATGATAAGCTTGTGGAAATCATTCGAGAGAACTTTGACCTTCGTCCGGCTGGAATTATCAAGATGCTTGATCTGAGACGTCCGATCTACAAACAGACAGCAGCTTACGGACACTTTGGACGTAACGACCTGGATCTTCCATGGGAGAAGTTGGATAAAGTGGATACTTTGAAGAAATATCTTTAATAACAGGTTCTGAATTTGATCGTTTTAGAAAAAATTTAGAAAATTTTACGGGTGCTTTGATGTGAAGCACCCGTTTTTATGATATGCTATTAGTTATCAGGCAGACTTGCGTGAGCGCCATACGGACCTCATAACCGGGCGTGCACGATGAATGGAGGATGAATATAGCATGAAACTAAGGACGAAACTGGTAATTTCTTTTGTGACGATGATCATGATACCGACTATCCTGACAACGGCATTTATATTTGGAATTGCGCGTTATCAGATCGGAGTCATTGAGCATACTTATGGAATTACCGGTGAGGAATATAAAGATTTTGCAAAATCCATCAGAGTGCTGGGAGATATGCCGGAGATCCAGCAGTTTATTATAAGCGCATGTATCGCAGTAGTCCTGATTCTGGCATTTACAGCGATGATCATGATGGTGTGGATTTATGGAAGTATCATCAGTCCGATTCACAAGTTGCAGGAAGCAGCGCAGAACGTAGAAGAAGGCAATCTGAATTTTGAGATCAAGCCGGAAAAAGATGATGAGATGGGACGGCTGATGCAGGCATTTGAAAAGATGCGGATCCGTCTGAGAGATAATGCAGAGGAGAAGCTGAAGAGTGACCGGGAAAGCAAAGAACTGATCAGCAATATTTCCCATGACTTAAAAACGCCGATCACAGCGATCAAGGGCTATGTGGAAGGAATCCGTGACGGGGTTGCAGATACGCCGGAGAAGATGGAAAAATATATCGGAACCATTTATAATAAGGCGAATGAGATGGATACGCTGATCAACGAACTGACCTTATATGCGAAGATCGATACAAACCGGATCCCGTACAACTTTGCACCGCTTTCAGTCAACGATTATTTCAATGACTGTGCCGAAGATATTGAGATGGAGCTGGATTCAAAGAATGTAGAGTTTGGTTATTTCAATTATGTAGAGGGTGATCAGAAGATCATTGCAGATCCGGAACAGTTAAAGAGAGTGATCAACAACATTGTCAGCAATTCTTTGAAATACATGGAACGAGAGCACGGGCTGATCAATCTGCGGGTAAAGGACGTAGGTGATTTTATTCAGGTAGAGCTTGAGGATAACGGAAAAGGAATCGCAGCGAAAGATCTGCCGAATATATTTGACCGGTTCTACCGGACGGATGCTTCAAGGAATTCATCCAAGGGCGGAAGCGGAATCGGTCTTTCGATTGTGAAGAAGATCATTGAAGATCATGGTGGCAAAATCTGGGCGACCAGCCGGGAAGGTGTTGGCACAGTGATGTATTTTGTAATCAGAAAATATCAGGAGGTACCGATAAATGAGTAAGATTTTAATTGTAGAAGACGAAGAGAGTATTGCAGATCTGGAGAAAGATTATCTGGAGCTGAGTGGATTTGAAGTAGAGGTTGCAAATGATGGACAGACAGGGCTTGATAAGGCGCTTTTCGGTGATTTTGATCTGGTGATCCTGGATCTGATGCTTCCGGGCGTGGATGGCTTTGAGATTTGTCGTAAGGTTCGTGCGGAAAAGAATACACCGATCATCATGGTATCTGCGAAAAAAGATGATATCGACAAGATCAGAGGACTCGGACTTGGGGCTGATGACTATATGACCAAGCCGTTTAGTCCAAGCGAGCTGGTGGCAAGGGTAAAAGCACATCTGGCGCGTTATGAGCGGCTGATCGGAAGTGCCGTGGAAGAGAATAAGGTGATCGAGATCCGTGGACTTAAGATTGATACCACTGCACGCCGAGTGTGGGTAAACGGAGTGGAGAAGAATTTTACAACAAAAGAGTTTGATCTTCTGACCTTCCTTGCCAGTCATCCGAACCATGTATATACCAAGGATGAACTTTTCCGTGAGATCTGGGATATGGAGTCAATCGGAGACATTGCAACTGTTACAGTACATATTAAGAAGATCCGTGAGAAGATTGAGTATGATACTTCACATCCACAGTATATTGAGACAATCTGGGGTGTGGGATATCGTTTCAAGATGTAATGAAAAAGAATAAAAGGAAAGAGATTACAGTATGATAACCAGTACAGGAAATGCCAGGGTAAAACAGCTTGTTACATGGCAGAAAAAGAGAAAGGCACGTGATGAAGAAGGCGTCTATATCGTAGAAGGGATCCGGATGTACCGGGAAGCTCCGCGTGCGCAGGTGAGAGAGGTTTATGTATCGGAGCAGTTTTACAGCCGATATGGAGAAGAGCTGGGACTTTCGGCATGGGGAAGACAGATGGAAATCCTGTCAGATCATGTATTTTCCCACGTGTCAGATACAAAGACACCACAGGGGATGCTGCTTGTGGTGGGGCAGAGGGGATGTGAGATATGTGAGATGCTGGATCTGGACGCGCAGGGAAGGAAACCGCTTCTGATGGTGCTGGATAATCTGCAGGATCCGGGAAACCTGGGAACCATTCTCCGTGCAGGGGAAGCGGCAGGCGTAACCGGCGTGATCATGAGTCACGACTGTGTGGATATTTACAATCCCAAGGTGATCCGTTCAACGATGGGATCGGTTTACCGAATGCCGTTTGTGTATGTAGAGCATTTGCCAGAAACCCTGGAAGTACTTGCAGAAGCCGGGATTCATTCCTATGCGGCACATCTGAAAGGAAAGAACAGCTACGATCAGGAGGATTACACAAGAGGGACAGCATTTTTAATTGGAAATGAGGGTAACGGACTTCGGGATGAAGTGGCAGATGTAGCAGAGTGTTATATCAAGATTCCGATGTGTGGAGAGGTAGAATCACTGAATGCGGCGGTTGCATCTTCGGTTCTGATGTTCGAGGCGGCAAGACAGCGACGGTAGTGATGAGGGGAAATCAAGCGCAAAGGAGAGTGTGATTTGATGAAACCGATAATCGATTTAAATAAAGAATATGGATTGGTATTCGATGGAGGAGGAGCCAGAGGTGCGTATCAGATCGGTGCGTGGCGGGCTCTTTCGGAAGCTGGTGTGAAGATCAGTGCAGTAGCGGGTACTTCTGTGGGCGCCCTGAATGGCGCCCTTGTTTGTATGGGAGATCTGGAGAAAGCAGGACATATCTGGAAAGAAATGGCATTTTCCCGTGTTATGGATGTGGATGATGAGTTGATGGAACAGTTCTTTGATGGAGAGGCATCCATAAGAGAGATTTTGAAAGGTCTCTGGAAGAAGCTTGCAGATGGTGGAATTGATATTACACCGCTTAAGGAATTGATCCATGAGGTTGTAGACGAAGAAAAGATCAGGAAATGCGGAAAAGAATTCTGCCTTTTGACATTTTCTGTATCGGATATGAAAGAACTGGATCTGAGTATTGAAGATATACCGGAAGGGCTTCTGGAGGATTTTCTTCTTGCCAGCGCATATCTACTTGGATTTAAAAATGAACCGCTGCACGGCAAGACATATATTGATGGTGGTGCGGTCAATAATGTGCCGACCGCGTCTCTTCTAAAAAGGGGATATAAGGATCTGATCCAGGTAAGGATCTTTGGCCCGGGAAGAGTGCCGAAGACGACGATTCCGGAAGACGGCTCTCTGCTGGAGATCGAACCGAGAGTAGGACTTGGCAGTATTCTCGAATTTTCAGCAAAGCGGAGCAGACAGAATTTGAAAATTGGCTATTATGATGCAAAAAGAGCGCTTTACGGGCTCACTGGATCGATTTACTATATTGAAGAAACACGAGAAGAGTGTTATTATGTAGAAATAATGAAGCTTTTGAGCGAACTTGAAAAGACGGAATATCGTTTTAAACTCAAGTTGCCGATCGGCTGTTCAGACAGAGAGTTGTTCTATGGAATGCTGGAGGCAAGTGCGAAGCTCATGAGAATTCCAAAATATAATATTTATACAGCAGATGAACTGTGGAATGAGACGAGCAGAAAGTACGGGACTCTTACAGATGAGGGAAAAGAAAAACTGCCGAAATTCGTCCATGCGATTGCAAAGCTGAGAAAGGACTACAAGATGAATTTAAAAGGAAGAAGTTTTTTGAAACTGGAAGATTATACACCGGCAGAGATTGAATATCTCGTTGACCTGGCAGGTGAATTAAAGGCAAAGAAGAAAGCAGGAATTAAAGGACACAGCCTGGAAGGAAAGAACATTGCCCTTATTTTTGAAAAGCCATCTACAAGAACCAGATGTGCATTTACCGTAGGAGCACAGGATGAAGGTGGAATCCCGACATACCTTGCAGGTAATGAGATCCAGTTAGGCGATAAAGAGAGTATCGAAGATACAGCACGTGTACTTGGAAGAATGTTCGATGGAATCGAATTCCGTGGATTTGAACAGAGATACGCAGATGTACTTGCAGAGTACAGTGGAGTTCCGGTATGGAATGGTCTGACAGATACTACACATCCGACACAATGTCTGGCTATGCTCCTTACCATGAAAGAAGAATTCGGACACCTGAAAGGTCTGAAGGTTGCATACCTTGGAGATGGACGTAACAACGTTGCGAACAGCCTTCTGGTAGGATGCGCCAAAATCGGAGTAGATGTAGCAATCGTTGCACCGAAGCCACTCTGGACTTCGGAATCTCTGTGGAAGAGATGTGACGAATATGCAAAAGAATCCGGAGCAACTATCGAGATCACCGATGACCTTGATGGTGTAAAGGGAGCAGATGTCATTTACACAGACGTATGGATTTCCATGGGTGAAGAAAAGAAAGAGCAGGAAAGAGAGCGTCTCGGAAAGCCATATCAGGTAAATGCAGCTCTGATGGAACGTACAGGAAAAGATACTACAATCTTCTCACACTGCCTGCCGGCGATCAAAGAAAAAGAAGTTACCGAAGAAGTATTTGAAGGACCACAGTCAAGAGTATTTGATGAAGCTGAGAACCGTCTGCATACAATCAAGGCAGTTATGGTTGCAACTTTAGGAGAGAATGAATAATAAGCATGAAAGCGGAGATATTAAAGATGCTCCGGCAGAGCGATGGGTATCTGTCGGGGCAGCAGCTCTGTGACCACTTTCAGGTGTCCAGGACTGCTGTGTGGAAAGCAATCAATCAGTTAAAAGAAGAAGGCTATGAGATTGAAGCCGTGAGAAACAAAGGTTATCGCATTGTGGATATTCCGGATCGGATTACCGCAGATGCGATAAAAAGCTGTCTGGAGACAAAATGGATGGCGAAAAATCTGGAGTATTATGACGAGATCGATTCGACTAATAACCGGGCCAAAGCACTTGGCGAGGCCGGAGGTGCAGATGGAACTCTTTTTGTTGCAGAGACGCAGACGGCGGGAAAAGGAAGACACGGCAGATGCTGGCAATCACCGGCGGGCAGCAGTATTTCCATGTCGATTCTGTTAAGACCTGTGATGAATCCGTCAGATGCACCGATGTTGACACTTGTCATGGCATATGCGGCAACGAAAGCTTTGCGTGAAAAGACCGAGTTGGATATAGGAATCAAATGGCCGAATGATCTGGTCGTGAGTGGAAAGAAGATCAGTGGGATACTGACGGAGATGAGCGCAGAGATCGATTACATCAATCATGTAGTGATCGGAATCGGAATCAATGTCAATATGGAGTCCTTTCCGGAAGATATCGCAAAGACAGCGACTTCACTGCGGATCGAAGCGGGCAAAGAATTTCGCAGGTTTGAGCTGATCGCTGCGATCATGGAGCATTTTGAAAAAGCCTACGAAGCGGTCTGCGAGGCGGGAAGTCTGGAGCCGATCATGGAAGATTATAACCGTCTGCTGGTAAACTGTGGGCGTCGGGTGCGTGTACTGGAACCGGAACATGAATATGATGCACTGGCACTGGGGATTGACAAGACCGGGGAATTGCAGGTAGAATGTGAAGACGGCAGCAGAAAGTCTGTCTTTGCCGGAGAAGTTTCGGTACGTGGAATTTATGGGTATGTATAGAAGGAGAATTTATGTATCAGGATAAGATCGTATTATGCGGAGCCAACTCTTACGAAGAAAAATTTTATATGAATCCGGATTTTGATAATCTGCCACAGCACATCAAAGATGAATTGAAGATCATGTGTGTGCTGTATGTACATGATGTTGGGGGAATCCTTACACTTGTATTTGAGGAGAATGGGGAGCTGGAATTTGAAGTGACTTCTGCAGAGGGAGATCCGATGTTTGACGAGATCGGAAGCCGTCTGAAGATCAAGGAGATTCAGACAGACGAGAAGAAGCAGGAGCTTCTGACACAGCTTCAGCTTTATTACAAAGTATTTTTTCTGGGGGAAGAGATTGAATGATAAAGACACTGACGATAGGAAATGTAGAGCTTCCGAACCGTTATGTGCTGGCACCGATGGCAGGGGTAACAGACCTGCCATTTCGTCTGTTATGCAAGGAACAGGGAGCAGGGCTTCTGTGCATGGAAATGATTAGTGCAAAGGCACTCCAGTACAAGAATAAGAATACCAAGGCGCTGCTTGCGATCGATCCAAGAGAATACCCGGTATCACTTCAGCTTTTCGGGGAAGATCCGGACATCATTTCCGAGCAGGCAAAGCGGATCGAAGAACTTCCATTTCAGATCCTGGATATCAATATGGGCTGTCCGGTTCCAAAGGTCGTGCGCAATGGAGAAGGTTCGGCGTTGATGAAGGATCCGAAGCGAATCTATGATATTGTATATAAGACAGCGAGAGCGATCAAGAAACCGGTGACGATAAAGATCCGCAAAGGATTTGACGATACCTGTATCAATGCACCGGAGATTGCGAAGGTTGCAGAAGAAGCAGGTGCAGCGGCAATCGCAGTACATGGAAGGACCAGAGAACAGTATTACTCCGGAAATGCAGACTGGGAGATTATCCGTAAGGTGAAAGAAGCAGTGAAGATTCCTGTAATCGGAAATGGGGATGTGACAAGCGGACAGAAGGCACTGGATATGTTTGAGCAGACCGGCTGTGATGGTGTGATGATCGGAAGAGGCTGCCAGGGAAATCCATGGATCTTCAGGGAATTACTGGCATATGAAGAGACCGGATCCATTCCGGAAAGACCGGGCACAGACCAGATCCGGGAAACAATGCTGCGTCATGCAAGACTGCAGATCGAGTTCAAGGGAGATTATATCGGAATCCGTGAAATGCGGAAACATGTAGCCTGGTATACGGCAGGCATGCGGCACAGTGCCGGAATCCGGAGAGAATCCAACAATATTGCAAGTTATGAAGAACTGAAAAAACTTACAGATATGCTTCTTGAACGATAAAGAGGAAGAAACCGCCAGGGCTATTGACAAGGAACAGAACGCGTGCTACAGTCAGTGGGTCGGTCAGAAAACATAAGAGCTTTACAGGAGAAAAAAAGTACAGATGCCAGATAAAATAGCAGTTTTGATACCTTGCTATAACGAAAGTAAGACTGTAGCCAAGGTTATCCGTGATATGCGAAAAGCACTTCCGGAGTCTGTGATTTACGTATATGATAACAATTCCACAGATGGTACAGACGAGATTGCGAGGAAAGAAGGGGCTGTTGTCCGTTATGAATATCAGCAGGGAAAGGGAAACGTGATCCGTCGCATGTTTCGTGAAATAGACGCGGAATGTTATATTATGATCGATGGAGATGATACGTATCCG
>OGFF01003538.1_pt1 | contig 11457 bp, 15 predicted proteins | sample 1570751 | NCBI WGS metagenome assembly OGFF01 (sample SAMEA2581951, study PRJEB24529) | metagenome | biome: Human gut stool | place: China | collected 2011 | reverse complement strand
TTATATGCCATTGCACTTGAACAAGAAGGGTATGTGGTGAGAGAAGTCTCATGGCTTATGCTTAAATATTGCACTGTTGCAGGCAAAAGAAATGGTTCAACAAAGACAATTAAGCGTTCTGAATTATATGAAAATCAAGAGTTTGAACCTTGTTTTGTAAAATATCCATACAATGATGAAACAAAGCGTGAATGTGAAGAATGGATCATATCAACAATTGAAGAAATTGAAAGTTTAGACTTATTCGATGAATGGGAGTCTAAAAAAATAGATAAATTTAGCAGTTTCGGTTGTAAGAATGTGTGTTCAGTTTGTGAACATTGCACACCTTATCAAGAGTTCGCTAAAAATCAAAAATATTAGAACAATGCCCTTTCCTTTTTTGTATAATAATTTGGAATTTATACAGAAAAGGAGGGCATTTTCATGTTAAAAAGTGAACATATTCTGCAAGAGATTGAAGCTAAACGTCAAGAAATCGAAGAAATACAAGCTGAAATTGATGAATTACACGCAGATTATGCTGAAGCTATGGCATTTGAAAGCCAAAACTATTCAGTTGGTGCTGTATTTGAACATTCACTATATGAAGTTGAGGCAGTTATCACAATGGCAGGTATCGTTGAAAAAGAAGATGGTTGTGATCTGTTATATTCATTAATTTCATTAGAGACTGGAAATCGCTTCTATGAGCCATCTACATTAGAAGAATTAAAAAATGAAATGGTTGAAGAAGGTAGATTTAATTATATCGGTCATATTTCTGACTATACTCAATCAAAAAATAAACAAAAAGAAAAAGTAGAGCTTGTTTACGATGAAACGTGCAACACAATTGATATTGTCGTTGATGGTGAATATATCTCTGTTTTTGATTTAGAAGTTGGTTCTAATATTTTAAAGTATGAAATTATTGAGGAAATTTCCGATCTATTAAGTTATTTTGAGATTGAACATGAACTTAAAAAAGTAGAATAATTTCTAAAATTTTATTTAAGTAGTTTGAAACCGTAAGGGATAGAATTAGTCTAGTATAATCTAGTTGATAATATATATATGAAGATTGATTATTTTTAATCAATAATAATGATGATTGTTAAGATGAAGTAATTAATGCTTCACATGATATAGATTTAGAGACTAGATATTCTAGTCTTTTTTGATAGGGGAGATACGAATTGGAATTTGTAAATTATCATTGTCATAGGCAGTATTCAAATGCAGTTACAATTGATTGTGCAATAGGTCATGAGGATTACATTAAAAGAATTAAAGAGTTAGGTCATGAAACATTAACTGTCATTGAACATGGTTATACAGGTGGAATGACTTCAATATTAGAGGCCTATAGTTTATGTAAAAAAAATAATATCAAAATGTTAATTGGAGCTGAATGTTATTTTGTTAAAGATAGAAAAGTTTCAGATGATAGTAATTGGCATATTGTTATTATAGCCCTTAATCACAGTGCGCTGAGACAATTAAACTTAGCTATTTCATTGGCGAATGAGACAGGTTTTTATAAAAAAGCACGATTAGATTATGAGCTAATTTCAAAACTAGCACCTGAGAATTTTATTGTTACATCCGCTTGCATTGGTGGAGTTGCTAACGATATTGAGATTATTGAATTTTTAAAGAACCATTTCAAAGAAAATTTTTATCTTGAAATTCAGTCACATAACCATATCGCTCAAATTAATTTTAATAAACACATATTAAGTTTATCGGAACAGTATGATATTGAATTAATTCATGGATGTGATACTCATTGGATTACTGAAGATGATAAATTTAAACGTAAAATTTTATTATCTGGGAAAGGTATGAACTATGGTGATGAAGATAGTTTTGAAAATGATTATCCTAGCTATGATGAAATTTTAGAACGTTATCGTATACAAGGTGTAGTTAGTGAGAAACAAGCAAAATCTGCGCTAGAAAATACGATGATTATTAAAGAGAAAACTGAAGAATTTGTTTTCAATGATGATATTAAAATGCCAACGTTATACCCTAACGAAACGCATGAACAAAAAATGAAAAGACTAGAAAATATTTTAAATCAAGAATATAAACGTCAATATGGCCACCTATCAGGATTGGAACGTAAAAGATATTTAGAAGCCATTCGTTATGAAACTTCTATCATCAGAAACACTTGTATGGAAGATTACTTTTTACTTAACTATTACATTATCAAACGTGCTAAAGAGTTAGGGATGATTTTAACTCAAACTGGTCGGCGGATCGGCAGTAAGTTTCCTCAATAATAAATTGTTGGGATTTACTGAAGTAGATAGACTACAAGAAAAAGTTCAATTATATCCGACACGATTTATGAGTGAGAGTCGTATTTTACAAACACGTTCATTGCCCGATAAAAAATTGTCGCTTTAGGTGGTGACACCTATCGAAAACCATGTGAACCTGTAAATGCAGGGTGTCTGTTTCACGTATAGGAGTTATAGGAAATGATAACTAGGAAACAGGCTAACAGGAAATCTCTAAGTGCGAAAGCATATGACAATCCTGTGCGAAGTCTACAATGTAGAAACGTGCAACGACTATTCCGAGAGGAAGTACATTTGAGGTGAAATTCCTCATTTGGAAGTGCATGGCAACTTATTTTAAGTTGATGATATAGTCTATTCCCTTTTAAATATGTCGAAAGACAGGGTACTAAAGATTGATTTTAATATGGTAGAACAAACACAAGCTGTACAAGCTACAAAGGAATTGCTAGGTGAACATTCATGTTACGTTATGTTATCATACGGAACTATGAAAGAGAAAGCTACTATAAAAAACGTGTGCAGGTCGCTTGGAATTGATGCAGATGAAGCGAATTTAATCACTAAAGATATTGAAGGAAGTCGCAATAATAGTAAATATGATGAAGTGTTTAAAATTACAGATATGATGGGGAATGTTATCGACTCTGTATCTCCTAATCCATGCGGATATTTAATTTTAAATGATGATATTCGTGAAGAGATTGGAATTATCCGTGTAAATGGTGTACTATGTGCCATGATTGATAAACATACAGCAGATAAGTGGAAATATTTAAAAAACGATTTTTTAATGGTTAGTGTGTACGATATTATTTCAAAAGTTTACGCTGAAATTGGAGAACCTATTGATGATATTAAATCACTGAGAGCTAAAACAGATGGAAATGAAAAAGTATGGAAGATTTATGAACAAGGATTGACTGCTACATTAAATCAAACTGCAACTGATAGTTCTAGACCACAAGTTATGCAATATAAGCCTAAGAATGTAGAGGAATTAACTGCTTTTGTTGCTGCAATTAGACCGTCTTTTGCATCAATGAAAGATTATTTATTAAATAGAAAACCATTTTCTTATAATATTCCTGAGTTCGATAAATTACTTGAATCAAGTATGAATCATGTGCTTTTTCAAGAAAATGTGATGGCAACATTAATTTACGTTGGATTTCCAGAAGATGAGACATATGGCTTAATTAAAGCGATAAGTAAGAAAGATCATAAGTTGATTAGTGGAATTAAAGATAGATTTATTAATGGATTTATTGAAAAAACTGGTTCAGAAGAAAATGCTTATAGAGTGTGGCAAATTATTGAAGATGCTAGTGCCTACGGGTTTAACTCATCACACGCTTTATCGGTAGCATATGACAGTTTATATGGTGCATATTTGAAATCTCATTATCCATTACAGTATTATGCTGTGACATTGAACTTATATGAAAATGACCAGGATATTACTGCTCTATTAACAAGCGAATTACCTTATTTCAATATTAAATTATCTGATATTAAGTTTGGTTTCTCTAAGTCAAAATACACTTATGATTTAGAAACCATGACAATTTACAAGGGCATGAAATCTATTAAATATCTGAATGAAAAAGTGTCAGATGAGTTGTATGAATTATCGAAAAATAGTTATAATGATCCGATTGAATTATTTATTGATATTATTGAGAAAACAAGTTGTAATGCAAGGCAAATTAAAATTCTAATCATGCTTAATTTCTTCAGTGAATTTGGTGAAGGTAAGTATTTATTAAACTTATTTGAATTAATTAATAAGCGTTATGATAAGAAACATAAAGATAAAACTAAGCAGGCACGTTTAGAAGAAATTAGAAATACTGAGATTGCTAAAGAAGAATTTAAACCTAGTGAAATTATTGCAGCTCAGAAAGAATATTTGGGTTATGCAACTTATAAAGATGAAAAATATAATCCATTAGTGGGTGTGATTACAGATATTTCAAATCAATATGCGACACGTTGGATTGAAATTTATTTTGTGAAGAATGGTAAGACAAAACAATTCAAAATTAAATATTCAATCATTCAAGAGCTAGAATTGAAAACTGGTGACATGATCTATATTAAGGATTTTGAGAAAAGACCACGAAAGAAATTAGTAAATGGTAAATGGGTAAATGGTGATGTTCAAGACTTCCATATTACCAATATTGTTAAGGTTTAATAATAAAAATGAGCCTAGAAATAGGCTCATGATATGGTTAATACAGAATAAAAAACTAATTCTAAATATCTTAGGAGGTGTTTTATGTACGTTGAATCATTACGATTAGCCGTTGCAGAAGAAGTTTCTTGTCAGAGTTGTTCAAATGTATGCATCACTGGTGATTTGATGTATCGCTTGGTTATGTTTATAGGGAGTGAAAAAATAACACTATGCCAACGATGCGCTGAAGAATTAGATAGAAACTTACATTTTGCTGTAACATTAAATGATAAACCAAAAGAAAAACGACTAAGAAAGAAATCTATATTTGGTATTTAAAAATATAGTTTTAAGAGGTGATAATGTGAAAAGAGAATTAGACGGAAAACAATTTACGTGCATTGAATTATCTTTTATTAGATTTTGTATGGATAGAATTATATGGTCTATGATGCCAAACGAAATATATCATGATGGAGAAATAGTTCGTGTAAGAGAAAGAGCAAAACATATTTTAAAAGTAACAAATGAATTATTAAAAGAAATTGATGAACAACTTAAAGAATAAAATTAAATTTTTATGCACATTTAGGAGGTTTAGAGTTATGGTATATCGCTTATATCTAATTAAAGATGGTAAAGAAATATATTATGGAAGTTCAACTTATGTTGATTATATGTCTGAACTGATTGATGACTATGTTAGAACCAATGGTAATAGTGGCGACAACTTCTCATTTAAAGTAGAGGTTTCAGTAAGATAAAATTAAATTTTATACACGTTTAAGGAGTGGAATATATGACACATAAAGAAGTTTTAGAATCCTTATTAAGTGGACAAATAGTTGAAAGGGAGGGTTTATTGTGTAGTTATTTGTATAAAATGGTTGATGAAACAATATATTATACAATCCCTTACGGAATAAGTCGTTATGATTGGAAACCAATAGGATTTGACGATGTTTTTAAATTTTACGGTAAATTTTCCATTTATAGAAAGTAATTAAAATCAGAATTTTATGCACGTTAAAGAGAGGATAAAACCGACAAATGTCGGTTTTTTGTTTTAAGTTTAATTCTAAAAAACTCAATTTACTAAACAATATTTAGTATAATAAAAGTGTAGTCAGGCATAATATAAAAGGAAAGGATGATTAATATGACAAAATACACTTTAAATGAATTAGTTGAAATTTTAGAAGGTAAACTTGTAGATATATTTATTAATAATGGTATTTCGTACTTGTCTATGAAAGATGTTGATATTGATGATGTTAGTTATTGTGATATTGATAACACTTACACTTTCAAATTAAATGGTACTGAGTTAAATATTTTGGCTAGTATTGAATTTATTGAAGAAGAAAAAAATGTTTTCAGATTTGAGTCTGACAGTCATTTGATTGTGATTTCTAAGTAGGTGTCGTATGAATTGGTTAGAAAGTAAATTAAATGAATATAATATTACTCGCTATCGTTTGTCGAAGGAGACAGGAATTAGTGAGCAGTATTTAAAGAAGATTATTGATAACGATATATCATTGATGAATTTGAAGCATTGGCAGGCATTAGCTATACTAGATTTTTTTGATAAAATGAAAGGATGATGACAATGATGAAATTAAGTGAAGTTTTAAAAGAATTAGTAACATGTTCTTGTTTTAGTGTACAAATTAATTATGGTGCTTTTTGCTCAATTATAAGAGACACTTGTACAAATCAATTCCGAAATCTTGATAGTTCTACGATTATATTCCATACTGGTGATTCCTTTTTTATGTTTCCGAATATTAAAAAATTTGTTTTCGAACAAGAAGCGAACCAATATATTGCAGATTATTGCGATATGAAGATCATCATTAGTGAGATTAAATATTAATTAACAATCATACATTAAAAGAGTAAATTTACAAAAAAATAAAATGAAAAGGAGTAGTTTCCTATGAAAAAGGATAAAACTAAGATACCACTAGGGATGTATTGTTACTGTAAAGGTGGTTGTCCTTATTATAAAATTATCGAAAGTATGAGAGTTGATTTTGGGACATACGTTTCAAGTGAGATCAAGGTATGTGAGTTTTTAGAAGTTAATACTGTAGGATTAATGTTAGAAAAACCTACAACTTCCTGGTTACTGCAAGATGAATGTAAAATATGTGGCATAAATATGAATAGTGATTGCGAATAATCAGTTTATTCTTTAGAAAAATATGAAATAAAAAAATAATAGAACAATGTCACCTCTGACTCTGTATAATAACCGAGTTAGGAGGTGATTTTTTTATGTCAAAGCCGAAATTAATCATTGTTGAGGCAGCACCCGCAGGTGGTAAAAGTAGTACCACAGACTTACTGCGAGAGCGAATGTTAAATACTACTTTATTTAGATTATCGAGTATTGGCAAGGATGATAAATATAATGTTTTTTCTTATCACACTTCAATCTTAATGTTTTTATACGATATGAAACATAGTCAAATGAATTGTGTCATGGATCGTTCATTTTTAAGCCAATATGTATATGCACGTTTGGGTTATAAATCACATTCATTTGAAGAAGAAACACAAAGATTACTTGATCGCTTAAATACTTTAGGTCTTTTTTATGATGTGCATTTAGTGTTACTTGTAGCTAATAAACAGGATTATGAAGAACGTTTAAAGCGTGACAAAGCACAATACATTGAACACAGTGTAGAAAACAGTATGAAACAACAGCGTGAGTATATGAAAGTGTTTGATGAAATTAATGTACCTAATGTACATAAGCATGTAATTAATAATTCAGGATTTACCGCTGAACAAACAGTGGATACGATTTTATCTTATTTATAAAAAGGAGGAAATGTATGACAAAAATTATTAAAAAAGACGGTTCTCATGAACTATTTAATGAAGAAAAGATTATTAAAGCTGTCAAAAAAAGTGCTGAACGAGTGATGATTTCACTAAATGACAATCAATTAAGTTTAGTTTGTATGAATGTTAAGGATTTATGTACTACTTATTGTATTCAAAATGAAACTGATTGTGTTCCAGTTAGTGAAGTTCATAAAATGGTTGAAAAAGCATTGTCAAAAGTAGATCGAGATGTTGCAGAAAGTTATCGTAGCTATCGTAACTATAAGACAGATTTCGTACAAATGTTAGATGATGTTTATAAAAAAGCTCAATCTATCATGTACTTAGGAGATAAAGAAAACTCAAATTCAGATAGTTCATTGGTGTCTACTAAACGTAGCTTAATTGCAGGTGAATTATCAAAAGAGTTATATCAAAAGTTTTTCTTAACTTCATCAGAACGTAAAGCTGCTAAAGAAGGATTTATTTATATTCACGATATGCGTGATCGTCTGTATACGCTAAATTGCTGTCTTGCGGATGTTGGAGCTGTTATGAAAGATGGATTTGAAATGGGGAACATCTGGTATAACGAACCTAAGACACTGGATACTGCTTGTGATGTATTGGGTGATGTGATTATGTCGATGGCTTCACAACAATACGGGGGTTTTACAGTACCAAACATTGATACAGTTTTATCTTATTATGTAGAAAAATCATATAACAAATACATGAAAGAAATTTATGACGATTTATTGATTTGTGGTACTAATCCATCTAGCATTGATGAGAATATTGTGAAAAATCGTGCTATGAACAAAGTAAGCCGTGAATTAGAGCAAGGTATTCAAGGATTAGAGATTAAATTAAATACTGTTGCGAGTTCACGTGGGGATTATATTTTTGTTACTTTCTCATTCGGTAATGACATTAATCCGTTCGCACAATTAGTAAGTGAAACAATTTTAAAAGTGCGTAAAGGTGGTCAAGGTAAAAAAGGATTTGAGAAACCTGTTTTATTCCCTTATTGATTAGGGGCTTACATCAGTGATGGTGTATGAAACAGACGGTGAACCTAGAAATCTAGGGTGTGCTACATGAGTAGTGCTAACGGTGGAAGCCTAAGTCCTGAATGGATATGGTAATACCGTGCATTTTAAAACCAACCGACATTGATTGGAGGAAATTATGATTTTCAAAAAAGGTGATTTTATAAACGATTGTGAAATATTAGAAATTCACAATAACCCTAATAAAAATAAAACAACATTAGATGTTCGTTGTTTAAAGTGTGGGAGAACTAGAAATGTTTGGTATAAAAATATAATTGATGGTCCAGCACTTTCAACAAAACATGGCAAGTCTTGTACCGAACAGGTTAAAGGGTATTCAACACACTTTTATCAAGCGTGGGCGAATATGAGAACTCGAACAAAGCCTAATTATGCTAAAGCAAAAACATATTATGAACGTGGTATAAACTCTGATGAATTTGAGTGTTTCATTGATTTCTATGACACTTTTTATGAAAGTTATTTATCTCATGTTATGTTGCATGGTGAAAAAGATACAACTTTAGAACGTGTAGATGTTAATGGTTCATACACAAAAGAAAATTGCGTATGGACTACAAAGCGAAAACAAGCTGGAAACAAAACAAACACGATTGAAGTTACAGGAGTTGATCCAAACGGGAATCATTACGAGATTAGGAACTTGAAACACTTTTGTGAAAATCATGGTTTAAATTATCAAAATATCTATCAAGGGGTTCACAAATATATTGATAGTGATAAAAAAGATTGGAAGTATTTTAATAGAAAATCAGGTTGGTATTTTATGATGTGTAACGACTATTCCGTAAGGAAGTAGGTTTAAGGTGAAAATCCTTATTCCGAAGCGCCGTCTATCTCATTTTGAGATAAAGAGATAGTCTATTCCGTATGCCTAGAGCATAGTTAAAGTATCCTGAAAAGGACGGTAGAAAAGAAATTATGCTTCCTCTACGATGAAAATATTCACGGTGAGGGTAAAGGATTAGAAAAATTATTTGATTTAGCGATTGAATGCAGTTCTAAATGTATGTATCCTGACTTCCTCAGTTTAAGTGGTGATGGATATGTTTCGCAAATGTATCAAAAATATGGAAGAGTAGTAAGTCCCATAAAATTACTTGTGGCATAATCAGGTGACTGATTATTGTGAATCTGTCTAAACGGAAAAAATCTCATGCAGACAATTCCGTGCTAAATTACCGTAAATGGTATAAATGCCTAACGACTATTATGTAGAGCCTAAGCTAATGAGGTGTGGTTGTTTGACTGACGTAATTCCACTTAAATCGAAAAGACAGACAACTCAATGAGTTGATGATATAGTCTACTCTATATGGTGACATATAGCAGTTCATAAGAGAACGGTGTGAGCGTTGCGAACTCACATGAATACATAGGGGGATGCAGGGCATATCTTTCACCATATTATGAACAAGGTGGAATGTATGCAGCAAACGAAGAAGATAAGCCTGTATTTGTCGGACGTTCAAATATTGGACCTATCACATTACACTTATGTCTGATTTATCAGGAAGCTAAAACAACAAATAAAGATTTTTATGAATTATTAGATTATTACTTAGAAATGATCCGTTCATTACATTTACGAACATATGAATATTTAGGTCAAATGAAAGCAAGTGTGAACCCTATCGGATTTACACAAGGCGGTTTTTATGGTGGAAATTTAGATTACAATGATAAAATTGAGCCAATTCTTAAACATTCAACAGCATCATTCGGTTATACAGCATTAAACGAATTGTGTTTATTACATTCAGGAAAATCAATTCGTGAAGATAATTCATTTGCAGTTGAAGTTTTAACTTATATTAACAATAAAGTAGAACAATTCAAAAAAGAAGATAAGCGATTATATGCGGTATACGGGACGCCTAAAATGTTGGGCCTTTAGTAGGAAACTGCTATCGAAAACTCTGTTAAACGGGCAAAGCTGAATAAAGAATAAGCTGATAAGAAAACCTAAGTCCTAAAGGATAGTGGTGATCCCGTAGTAAAGTGAAAGTTTTAGTTATAAAGGGGGATTTATGGCTAAAAGATCAGGGGATTTAAAAAGAGAAGATATAAATGAGGAATTAAAACTTATTGAGGGAAGTAAGACTGATTATATATCACCTCTTGGCAATGTTTATAAGTTAACATATAATGGTTTGTTTCTTAAAAAGAAACCATATATAAATCAACATAATGGATATGTATATGTTGGAATAACTATGTTAGACGGAAAAAATAAAAATCATCGACTGCATAGACTTATTGCAAAATCTTATATTCCTAATCCAAAAAATTATTCAGTTGTAGGACATAAAAATAATATTAAGCACGACAATAGACTAAGTAATTTATATTGGACTACCGTTCAAGAAAATACACAGAAAGCCTATGATGATGGGTTAGCAATAAATGACAAAGGTTATGATGACTCACAATCACATCCTGTCATTGTTTATGATCTTAATATGAATGAAATTTTTCGATTTGGTTCAATAACTGAGTGTTCGAAAACATTAAAGGTTGGGAAAACAACGATAAGTAATCATTGTAAATATGGAATAAAAACAAAACCTAGTTGTGGTTATTATTTTAAATATCAGAACTAAAACTTTCACTAATCTCTAACGACTAACGAAAGCATAAATACATAGCGTTACGCAAGTTATGTATTGAAGAAGTGAGTAGTGTAGGGTGGCAACACTCGAAAAGCAGAGCATCCTCTAGCAAAGGATGATGATATAGTCTATTCCCCTAATAAATATCGGGAAACCGAGGGTATAAAAGGCAGAATCCCTCGTAGGATTACAAGTTAAACAGTTCCGTGACCGTTTTGGAATTATTGAGGGAGTTTCAGATAAAGAATATTTCTCAAATTCATTCCATTGTCACGTAGCTGAAAATATTACACCATTTGAAAAACAAGATGCTGAATATGACTGCTTCCATTTATCAACTGGTGGACATATTACATACACACGTTACCCAATTGACTACAATCATCAGGCAATTAAAGATATTGTAAGACGTGGAATGAAAAAAGGTTACTATCAAGGTGTAAACCTAGCTT
>OGFF01003535.1_pt1 | contig 11467 bp, 12 predicted proteins | sample 1570751 | NCBI WGS metagenome assembly OGFF01 (sample SAMEA2581951, study PRJEB24529) | metagenome | biome: Human gut stool | place: China | collected 2011 | reverse complement strand
GCAATCCTGAACTTTTCCGATGTTTTGAAGAAAGTGGGACTTGACCCCAAGCGGGTGAAGCTGATACGGCATTCGCTGACGGACAGGAAATTCAGAAAATGCTATGAAAAGAACATGGTTATGGAATATACCTGCGTCCAGAGCGACAGCTTTACCAACGGGTACGACTACTGGTGTGTTTTAGTCAGCGACAAGAGTACAACAGCAAAATTCTTTGCATGCTACAAGGTGAACGGCTGTGTTCCTGATACGCAGGATATGAAACCGGACGGTTTCCCGCTGGAGGACTGGTTTCAGGGGCAGCATATGTTTTACGAATTGGAACACGTTGAATTGCTGAGAGAGTATGAAGGAAGGCTCATAATTGAATGGGGCAAGGGTACGCTCGCGTGGGCGCAGAAAGGCACAAACGAGAAACCCATTGTTGCCATCCATGATAAGTGGGTATTTTCCGGGTATGAAGATTTTGTCCTCACCTATGATGAACTCCGGGAAATCGTGAGAGACCCCACGGCGTATGAATCGTGGCATGCCGCACTTTCCTCTGTCAATGCGGTATATCTCATTGTTGACAGAGAAAATGGGCGGCAGTATGTTGGCTCTGCGTACGGCAAAGGCGGACTGCTGGAGCGTTGGGCGCACTATGTTGACTCGCTGCACGGAGGGAATAAGCTGATGAAAGAGCTGCTTTGCAGCTACCCCGAACGATATACACATTTCCAGTTCTCCATTTTGCAGCTTCTTCCGAAGACGGTAAAACCTGAGGATGTGATTCATACGGAAACACTCTGGAAGAAAAAGCTGCTGAGTTACGAACCGATTGGCATGAACGCAAACTGACAGATACACAACAAAAATGAAGGGGTATGTACCGTCAAGGCACATACCCCTTTTATCGAATCTTAAATTACACCGTAGGCGCAGGGCCGGGATAGCCCAGAAGCAGGGACACCAGCACGCACAGAACGATCGCGATGAAGCCCGTTACCATCCACAGACTCCGGCGGCGGGAGAACTCGCCGGTGATGACCAGCCAGCCAAGGCATAAAAGGGAACCTAGAATGGCGATAATGGCGGTGGTCACCTTCAGAACGGTCCAGCCAAAACCGGCGCAAAGCAGGTACAGTGCAAACACCAGCGCGTCGCCAACAATGACCCTGGTCATCAAACTCTCCATCTCACGATAACGATTCCGTTTTGCCACTTCTCATCCCTCCGAATTTCGGTTACAAACATGATACCACATAAAATCGAAAATTGCAACATTTTCTGAAAGAAAGTTCATGAAAGTTAATGGAATATTAGGGTTGCGCCCGGGGGAAAAGAATGCTATAATGTCCGCAAGTATGTATTGATTTAGTTTTAGCAAAGGAAGCCGCTATGGGAGAACCGCAATACCGTCTGGAGGGCATCGTCCATACCAAATCCGACGTTCTGGAGGATTTTGAGGGGCCGCTGGATGTTATTTTTGAGCTGCTGAGCAAGAATAAAATCGAAATTCAGGATGTGTCTATTTCCGCAATTCTGGAGCAGTATCTGGGATATCTGGACGAAATGAAGCGGATGGACATGGAGATCGCCAGCGAGTTCATCACCATGGCGTCCCATCTGATGCTGATCAAAACCAAAATGCTCCTGTCGGCGGCGGAACAGGCCGAGGCGGAAAGCGAGCTTGACCTGCTGCGCCAGTCGCTGGTGGAGCGGAAGCGGAAGGAAGCCATGGAGCAGATCCGGCAGGCCGTGGCGGTGCTGGAGCCGAGAAACGAGATCGGCCGGTGCCTGTTCACCAAAGAGCCGGAACCCCTGCGCAGGGAGCAGGGCTACCGCTATCAGCACGACGTGATCGACCTGCTTCGGGCGCTGGACATCATTGCCGAGCGCAGTCAGCGCCAGCTGCCCCCGCCCACGGCGAATTTCCGGGGCATCGTGGGAAAAGAGCCGTACCCCATCGGCCGGAAAACCGGCGAGGTGCTGCGTCAGCTGCTGCTGCGGGGCGTGGAACGGCTGAAAAATCTGTTCCGGGGCAGCCGGAGCCGCTCGGAGGTCGTGGCGACTTTTCTCGCCATTCTGGATTTGTGCAAGACGAACTCCGTGACGCTGGAGGACGACCCCGGCGGGGAGAACCCCAACGTCCGTCTGCTGGACAAGCACCCGAGAGAGGAGATGACCTGATGGAATCGGAACAGCTACAGCGTGCCATTGAGGCCATTCTCTTTGCCGCGGGCGAGCGGATCGATATCGGAAGACTTGCCGCCGCGCTGGAAACGGACGCGTCGGATGTGGAAAAGGCTGCCGACAATCTGGCGGACAAATATGCCTTTGAGCGCCGGGGAATCCGCATTCTCAAGCTGGAAAAGGGCTACCAGATGGTGTCCTCCGGAGAAATGGCGGACTATGTGACGAAGGCGCTGGAAACAAGAAAGCCCCCCAAGCTGTCTTCCTCTCAGCTGGAAACCCTGACCATCATCGCCTACTACCAGCCGGCGACGAAGGCCATGGTGGAGCAGATCCGCGGCGTGGACAGCGCCTATTCCGTGGCGGCGCTGCTGAACAAAAAGCTCATCGAGGAGGCGGGACGTCTGAATGTTCCGGGACGCCCGATTCAGTATAAGACGACGTCGGATTTTTTGCGCACTTTCGGCCTCAGCTCTCTGGAAGAGCTGCCCCCCATTGAGAAGATCACATTCGGCGAGCCGGTGGAGCTGCCCGAGCAGCCCCCCACCGGGGAGGAAGCATAATGGGCTGGTGGATTGCGCTGGGCGTGATATTCCTTCTGGGAATCCTGCCCCTGGGCGTCAGCGCCCGGTACAGCGGGGAGGGAGCGCTGCTGCGCGTCATTTTTGGCCCCGTCCGGCTGACCCTGTTCCCCCGAAAAAAGAAGGAGAAAAAGCCGAAACCCGCGAAAAAAACAGCGGAACAGCCGAAAAAACAGGAAGAATCCCTTCCAAAGCCGCCCCAGCCCCCCAAGCAGGAGCCTGCGGCGGAAAAGAAAGAAAAGGGCGGCAGTTTGCTGGACTTTTTGCCATTTGTGAAGGTCGCACTGAACTTTCTGGGAGATTTCCGGCGGAAGCTGCGGGTGAATCGCCTGGAGCTGAAGCTGATACTGGCTGGGGGCGACCCCTGCGACCTCGCTGTCAATTACGGAAGGGCTTGGACGGCAGTGGGCAATCTGATGCCCCAGCTGGAACGGCTGTTCGTGATAAAAAAACGGGATGTGGAGGTCGAGTGCGACTTTACCGCGTCCGAAACACTGGTCATTGCGCGGCTGGATCTGACCATTACGCTGGGAAGACTTCTGGGTCTTGCCATCGTGTACGGCATCCGGGCGCTGAGAGAATTCCTAAAACTTCAGAAAAAACGAAAAGGCGGTGCTACCCATGAGCCAGATTCCCAATATGCTTGAAAGTACCATTCAGAAAATCCGCGAGATGGTGGACGTAAACTCCGTCATCGGCGAACCCATCTCCACGCCCGACGGCGTGACGATCATCCCCGTGTCCAAGGTCAGTGTCGGCTTTGGCGGCGGCGGTTCCGACTTCACCAAGAAGACGGCGGCCGGCGACAATCCCTTTGGCGGCGGCGTGGGCGGCGGCGTCAAGGTGACGCCCATCTGCTTCCTCATTGTCAAGGACGGCAACGTGCGCATGATGCCCGTGGCGGAGCCTGCCAGCTCCACGGCTGACCGCATCGTGGAAATGGTGCCTGACACGCTGGATAAGCTCACCGCCTATCTGGATTCCAAGAAGAAAGACTGATTTGCGCGGACGTCCGTGGTGCATAGTTTCCCCATAATGGGACACAATAGCCACGGGTGAGAAGAAATGAGACGATTTTTCGCCGGGACGGCGGCTGCATTGCTGGCCGCCGTCCTGTTTTTGCCTGTGGGGGCGGGTGCCGTGTCCGCCCGGCGGGCGTATGCGGTGGATGCCGTCAGCGGCCGAGTGCTTTACGAGAAAAATCCCACGGAGCGGAGCCTGATCGCCAGCACCACCAAAATCATGACGGCGCTGATCGTTTGTGAGCAGTGTAACGTCCTGGACAGAATGCGCATTCCCAAGGAAGCGGTGGGCATCGAGGGTTCCTCCATGTACCTGAAAGAGGGGGAGGTGCTTACCTTGCAGGAGCTGCTCTACGGGCTGATGCTGTCCTCTGGCAACGATGCCGCCGTGGCGCTGGCCATTTACTGCGGCGGCACTGTGGAGGGCTTCGCGGAGCTGATGAACGACAAGGCGCATAATCTCGGCCTGACCGGGACGCACTTTGAAAATCCCAACGGCTTAGACAGCCCCGGCCATTATTCCACGGCGAAGGATTTGGGAACTTTGGCGGCCTACGCCATGGAGAATCCCATTTTCTACAAGACCGTTTCCGCCAAAAACGTCAAGGTGGGGGAGCGGTATCTGACCAATCACAATAAGCTGCTGTGGCGGGTAGCGGGCGCCGACGGGGTGAAAACCGGCTTTACCAAGGCCGCCGGACGGATTCTGGTGTCCAGCGCCACGAGAGACGGGCGACGGGTCATCGTCGTGACCATCGACGACCCCAGCGACTGGTCTGACCATGCCGCGCTGATGGAAGAAGGCTTCTCCCGGTATGCCATTCAGCGGGTCGTGAATCAGGGCGACCGGGTGGGAACCGTGGAAGTCGTGGGCGGCGAGAAACGGCGGGTGGAGGTACTGGCGGCGGAGGACTTTGACTATTCCGTCGCGCCGGAGGAACACCCCTGTCTGGCGCTGCCCGGCCCGGGATTCATCTATGCCCCGGCAGTAGAAGGGGCGGACGCGGGGGTCGTGTATGTGCTGATAGAGGGCAAGGCCGTGGGAAAAGTCCCGGTCGTCTACGGCGCGACCATCGAGCAGACCCAGCCGGAGGAAAAGAGCTTCTGGCAAAAACTATTCCACAGAGGGAGCGGCTGACATGCCGCTCCCGGACGACCATGCGGGGAGGAAAGACCATGACAGAACGTTTGCAGAAAATACTCTCCGCCCGGGGCATGGCCTCCCGGCGGAAGGCGGAGGAGCTGATCCGGGCGGGGCAGGTGAGCGTCAACGGCGTCCCCGCTTCTCTGGGGGACTGCGCCGACCCGGAAACCGACGATATCCGGGTGGCGGGACAGCCTCTGGCCGCCCGGGAAAAGAACGTGTACATCTTATTGAATAAGCCCCGGGGCTACGTCACCACATTGTCTGACGAAAAGGGGCGGCCGGACGTGGCCGGTCTTGTGGCGGACTGCGGCGCGCGGGTGTATCCCGTCGGGCGGCTGGACATGGATTCCGAGGGGCTTCTGCTTCTAACCAATGACGGCGCGTTCGCCAACGCCCTGATGCACCCGAAGCATGAGGTGGAGAAGACCTATGACGTCTGGGTCACCGGCTACACGCCCGGCGGGGAGCGCCGTCTGGCGAAGCCCATCACGCTGGACGGCTACACCATCCGCCCGCCGAAAGTGAAGCTGCTGAAGGCGGAGGGGCAGTCGGCAAAATTCCGGGTGACCATCCACGAAGGCCGCAACCGGCAGGTGCGGCGGATGTGCGATGCAGCCGGAATGCACTGCACCCGGCTGCGCCGCATTCAGGAGGGAAGTCTCCGTTTGGGAGATCTCCCGCTGGGAAAATGGCGCTATTTGACGGAGGCGGAGGTTGCAGGATTGGTGCGGACACCGGGAACATCCGGCACTATTTGAAATATTCCTGCATTTTTTGCGGTTGTCTCTTGCAAAATGCCGCCGATTTTGCTAGTATAATATAAGGCGGCTTTTCGGCAGAAACGGGCGATTGCCCTGACCGATGGCCATAAAAAACGATACAGCGCCGCACAAGGAGGCAGCTATGAGTTACGATATATTGTCCACTCTGCGGGAGATGGAGCCTACCTTCTCCAAGGGGCAGAAGCGGATCGCGCGTTACATTACGGAGGACTATGACAAGGCCGCGTTCATGACGGCTAACCGTCTGGGAAAGACGGTGGGCGTGTCGGAATCCACGGTGGTTCGGTTTGCCGTTGATCTGGGCTTTGACGGTTACCCCAGTATGCAGAAGGCCATGCAGGAAATGGTGCTCAACCGCCTGACCTCCGTGCAGCGCATCGAGGTCGCCAATGGCCGTCTGGGCGATCAGGACGTGGTCTCCACGGTGCTTCGTTCCGACATGGAAAAGATCCGCCAGACGGAGGAAATGGTGAGCCGGGAGGAATTTTCCGCCGCCGTGAACGCCATTCTAAAGGCAAAACGGGTGTACATTCTGGGCGTCCGTTCCGTGGAGCCGCTGGCGAATTTTCTGGGGTACTACTTAAATTATATGTTCAACAACGTCCATGTCGTTTCCGGCTTCGGGGCGGGGGAGATGTTTGAAAAGATCGTCAGCGTGAACAGCAGCGACGTGGTCATCGCCTTTTCCTTCCCCCGGTATTCCTCCACCACGACCAAGGGCGCAAAATACTGCCGTTCTGCCGGGGCGACGGTCATCGGCATTACGGACAGCAAGCTGTCCCCCTTAGGCAGCAGCTGCGACCATGTGCTGATCGCCAAAAGCGATATGGTCAGTCTGGTGGACTCCCTTGTGGCGCCGCTGAGTATCGTCAACGCATTGATCGTCGCCATTGCCGCCCAGAAGGAGAAGGAACTCTCCAAAACCTTTGCCAATCTGGAGCGTATCTGGGAAGAATACGACGTGTATGAGAAGCGGGTGGACGGCTGATGCGCTATGACGGTATCGTGATCGGCGGCGGCGCGGCGGGCATGTTTGCGGCCATTACGGCGGCAAAACGGGGGCAGAATGTGCTGCTTCTGGAAAAAAACGACCGTTTGGGCAGGAAGCTTCTGATTACCGGCAAGGGCCGCTGCAACGTGACCAATAACTGCACCGGGCAGGAGGTTTTGCAGAACGTCCCCCGGAACGGGCGGTTTCTCTACAGCGCCATGACGGCGTTCCCGCCGGAAAAGACGATGGCCTTTTTTGAGGAACGTGGCTGCCGCCTGAAAACCGAGCGGGGAAACCGGGTATTCCCGGTGACGGACAAATCCCAGTCCGTTCTGGACTGCCTGCAATCGGAGCTGCACAGGCAGAAAATCACCGTGAAAACTGCCCGTGTCAGGGATATTCTCACCCAAGACGGGCATGTTACCGGGGTGAGGACGCAAAATGAGGAAATTGCCGCAAATTGGGTGATTCTCGCGACCGGCGGCGCTTCCTACCCCGCCACAGGCTCCACCGGCGACGGCTACAGTATTGCCGCCGCTCTGGGACACACGATCATCCCCCCGGAGGGAAGTCTGGTGCCGCTGGAGACGGCGGGAAACGACTGTCAGGAAATGCAGGGGCTGAGCCTGCGGAACGTGGGGGTCAAGCTGCTGAACGCCAAGGGAAAGGTGCTGTACAAGGACTTTGGCGAGCTGCTGTTTACCCACTTTGGCATTTCCGGCCCCACGGTGCTGTCGGCGAGCTGCCACCTGAAAGGAGACGGCTGCCGTCTGGTGCTGGATTTGAAGCCCGCGCTGGAAGGTGAAAAGCTGGAAGCCCGCATCCTGCGGGATTTGGAGCAGTATCAGAACCGGAGCATGGAAAACGCTCTGGTGGACTTGCTGCCCCGGAGCATGATCCCTGTGGTGCTGCGCAGACTGGATATTTCCCCGGAAATGCAGGCCAATTCCCTGACGAAGCAGAAGCGCCGCGCACTGGTGGAGCTGCTGAAAGCCTTCCCCATTGACATCACGGGCAAGCGCCCCGTGTCTGAAGCGATCATCACCAGCGGCGGCGTGAAGGTATCGGAAATCGACCCCAAAACCATGGAATCCAAGCTTGTGGCCGGGCTGCATTTCGCCGGGGAGGTCATTGACTGCGATGCCTACACCGGCGGCTTCAACCTGCAGATCGCATGGGCGACGGCCTATGCCGCAGGGATGGCGGTTGGGTAAAAACAGGGCATTGACAAACGCGGGTTCCTGTAATAGAATACGATAAGATAGTTCCGCAGAAAATACTGAGAGGAGGACTTACACATGTACGAGAAACTGGTTAACTACGCGGCCAAGCAGCTGGAGCTGGACCCCGCCGAGATCACTCCCGATGCTACCTTTGAAAGTCTGGGCATCGATTCTCTGGATATCGTTGAGATGATTATGGATCTGGAGTCCGAGCTGGGCGTGGAGCTGGATCTGGAGGATCAGCAGATCTCCACCTTCAAAGAGCTGGCCGACTTCATCGAGTCGAAGCTCAACTGATTGCAATTTCACAAATTTCAAAATTTCCTTGTATTGAGCTGTCCGGCTTATAACAAGGTCGCACTAGTCGGGGAGATAGCGGTGCCCTGTACCTGCAATCCGCTACAGCAGGGATGAATTCCCACACCCGGGCAAGTTTGAATATCGTCTGACCTGCGCAAGTGGTGTTGATAGATTGGTCTTGCGCAACGAGATCCCGTGAACCATGTCAGGTGGGGAACCAAGCAGCATTAAGCGGATCTTCTCGTGTGCCGCGGGGTTGCCGTTCTTGAGCTAACTGTGTCAGGTTCGGGTATTTGCCTTGTTCAAATGTGGGTGTGCGATCTTGTTATGGGCCGGATGGCTTTTTAGGCTCGCAATGGACTTTTGCAGAAAGGAGAAGCACAATGTCGGCTTATCAGGCGTTATACCGCAAATACCGCCCCCAGACCTTTGACGACGTTTCCGGGCAGATGGCGGTGACGCAGACCCTGAAAACCCAGATCATGACCGGGAAAATGAGCCATGCGTATCTGTTCACCGGCTCCAGGGGCACGGGCAAGACCAGCTGCGCCAAGATTCTGGCGAAGGCGGTCAACTGCCTGAATCCCGACCACGGTAACCCCTGCAACGTCTGCGAAGCCTGCAAGGCCATCGATTCCGGCTCCTGCATGGACGTGCTGGAGATCGACGCCGCGTCCAACAACGGCGTGGATAACGTCCGCGACCTGCGGGACGACGCCATTTATACGCCGTCTCAGGTGAAAATGCGGGTGTATATCATCGACGAGGTGCATATGCTCTCCATTTCGGCCTTCAACGCGCTGCTGAAGATCATCGAGGAGCCGCCGGAGCATCTGCTGTTCATTCTCGCGACCACGGAGCTGCACAAGGTTCCGGCGACGATTCTGTCCCGGTGCCAGCGGTTTTCCTTCCGGCGCATCAGTCAGGAGGACATCGCGGCGCGGCTGCAATACGTCGCCTATCAGGAGAACATTGATCTTGACGACGGCGCGGCGCGGGTGATCGCCCGCCTTGCGGATGGCGGAATGCGGGACGGCCTGAGTCTGCTTGACCAGTGCGCCTCCGCGACCACGGGAGAGCTGACGGCAGAGCGGGTGTACGCCTGCCTTGGCATTGCCGGGGAACGGAAATGCGGGGAAATGATGGGCTATATTGCCGCCCACGATACGAAAAACGCTTTGGAGCTGTTCAACCGGCTCTATACCGAGGGCAAAGACCTGGGCGCCATGCTGGATGAAATGGCCTGCCTGACCCGGGACCTTCTGGTGCTGAAAACCGCCGGAAACGCCGGGATCACCATGCTTTCCGGCGTGGCGTCGGACAAGGAAGCGCTGGAACTGACGAAGGCGCTGACCAGCGCCGAGCTGGTTCGCATGATGGAGCGGCTTCAGGAGACGATGGCCGGTTTTACCCGAAGCGCCAGCCGCCGCATGGACGCAGAGCTGTGCATTGTGGAGCTGTGCCAGCCGGAGCTGAGTCTGGATACCAAAGCACTGAACGCCCGTCTCACCCGGCTGGAAGAGCAGGTGAAAAGCGGCGCGTTTGTCCCGGCGGCTCCCGTGAAGACGGAAAAGGCCGCACCGGAGAAGGAAACCTATGACGACGATCGCCCGCCCATGCCGGACGATGCCGACGCGCCCCCGGCGCAGGATACGCCGCCGGTGGCGGAAAGCGAGGCTCCGGTCGGCTTCTGGTCGGACTTGGTGGCGGCGGTTCGCAAGGAGCTGAAGCCCCCTGTTTCGGGATTCTTTGTGGTGACTCCCAACGCGCCGGTTCAGGGCGCGCTGGTGGGGGACAGGTTGGAGCTTCGGTGCAGCAACAGCTTTACGGCGCAGATGTTGGACAGACCGGAAATTCTGGAGGTCGTCTCCCGGAAGGCAACGGCAATGCTGTCCCATCCGGTGAAAGCGGCGACGGTGGACATGTCAGAAAAGCCCGCCGCGAACCCCAGAATGGAGCAGCTGATGAACTTCAGCAGGGCGCACAGCGATATTGTAACGATCAAACGATAATTTTCGTGTGAATTTTCAAGATAGGAGAATCATATTATGGCAAAAGGCGGATTCCGGGGTATGCCCGGCGGAATGAATCAGGCGGCTATGATGAAGCAGGCGCAGAAGATGCAGCAGGAAATGCTTCGGATGCAGGCAGAGCAGGAGGCCAAAACCTTCACGGCGGTATCCGGCGGCGGCATGGTCACGGCCACCGTCAACGGCAAGCATGAGGTTGTCGGCATTGAGATCAAGCCGGAAGCGGTAGACCCCGACGATGTGGAAATGCTGCAGGATATGGTCATTGCCGCTGTCAACGAAGCCACGCGGGCGGCGGACGCCGAAGCGGCGAACAACATGTCCCGTCTCACCGGCGGCCTGAATCTGGGCGGCCTGTTCTAAGGAGAAGTTATGCAGTTTTTTCCCGCTGCGCTGCAAAATCTTGCCGACCAGTTTGCAAAGCTTCCGGGCATCGGCGGCAAAACGGCGCAGAGACTTGCTTTCCATGTGCTGAGCCTGCCCATGGAGGATGCGGAGGAATTTTCCAACGCCATTCTGGAGGCAAAAAAACAGGTACACACCTGCCCCGTCTGCCAGAATCTGACCGACCGGGAAGTTTGCCCCATCTGCGATGACGATACCCGGGACAAAAGCGTCATATGCGTTGTGGCCGAGCCGAAGGACGTCATTGCCATGGAGCGCAGCCGGGAGTTCCGGGGCGTTTACCATGTGCTTCACGGCGTTATTTCGCCCCTGAACCATGTGTCGCAGGACGACATCAAGATCAAAGAGCTTCTCCGCCGGGTAGCCGGGGGAGAGGTCAGAGAGGTCATCATGGCGACGAACCCGGACACCGAGGGAGAAGCCACGGCCATGTACATATCCCGCCTGCTGAGACCCATGGAGGTCAAGGTGACCCGGCTTGCCTACGGCGTGCCGGTGGGCAGCCAACTGGAATATGCCGACGAGGTAACGCTTTCCAGAGCACTGGAAGGACGTCAGGAGATGTAATACTATTTCTTAATAAAACGCTTCAAATTATTTCAGTGATATGATATACTATATCTGGGTGATAAATATGGCTTCCAGATATCAATTCAGCGATGAAGAAATAAAAGCGATTGAGCAGGCACGCAGGGAAAATAAAGATAAAAGAGCCGAGGCCAGATTGAAAGCACTGGAACTGCGGGTCAAAGGTGCCAGTTCCAAGGATGTGGCTGAGGCAACGGGTTTCTGTTCAGCCTATGTGAGCCAG
>OGFF01003532.1_pt1 | contig 11482 bp, 15 predicted proteins | sample 1570751 | NCBI WGS metagenome assembly OGFF01 (sample SAMEA2581951, study PRJEB24529) | metagenome | biome: Human gut stool | place: China | collected 2011 | reverse complement strand
CACCACGAATACCGCACAGCCAAAATAGCGGCTGAAACACAATGTTCCAGCCGCTATTTTTCTTAAAAGTTTCAGTAGCTGTTTCCGTCGAACTGTGGTATATGTTTGTGTTGCAAGGAGGCGAGCGCATGAAATACAAGCTGCTGAAAGACCTATATGACTTTTTTATACCCCACCCGAACTCTCGGCGCAGAAGCAGGAAATTGAGGAGTGCCACTGAGCACTTAGCGAGGCGTTGGGAAAGCCGGAGCGTCGGCTGGTGCTCCGGATCATCGACGCAAAGGATCGCATTGCGGAGGATACCTCCATCGACAGCTTTATCGCCGGATTTGAACTGGCGTGGAAGCTGTCCATAGAACTGAATCACTACGAAAACGAGCACTCAGTCTCCTGCCGAACGGCAATGGGATTGGGGGCTTGTTTCGTATCTGCAAGGGAGGAAGAGAAATGAAGAAGTTCGTCATAGCAACCATGATTGCCGCTTGTATCGCTTTGTGTGCCGCCGTGTGGCCACATGGCAACGCAGTCGAGGAAACACCCGTCCCAGCCGCAGGAACCGCTGTGAGCGCCAGGAAAGCGACTGTCGTGGAAATAACAGAAAAGAATTCCGCGTCACTGACAGAGATGGAAAACGAGATTTCGCAGCAAGAAGCATCCCAAGAGGAACGTCCTGAACCAGAGACAGAGTCTATTGAAACGCCCGCAGATTCTGAACTCCAGCCTTCCGCAGAGCAGTCACCCACTAAAAATTCCGCACCAGAGCCAACTCCATCCCAACCGCCTAAAGAACTGCAGCCCGGTGAGAAAGTCTATGTGGCGGGTTTCGGCTGGGTGGAGTACGAGGGGCCAAACTACTGTGAAGATGGTACGGATATTTACGAAAACGGCAACAAAATTGGGATCACGGGGTGAAATGTGTAGTTGCCCATTGCATTCGCTTCCCATTCGTGTTATCATGATATGCACAAAGCGGGAACCGTATTCCATAGCGGGATACGGTTCCCGCGGTTTCTGACATTTGTGCTTCTGGCTTTATTCGTCACTGCTCCCCAAGCCAGAGGGCGATTTCAAACAGCGACGGCTGGCTGCCGCTCCACGGGTCTTGCACCCCTCCGAGGATCTCTCCGAGCTGCCCCCATTACGTTCCGTTGTGGCTGGACAGGTGTACCATTATAGGTTGGCCGGGTCTTCGCAAAACAGCTTGCCACGGCTGCTTCCGGCTGGATGGGTCCGCTCGTCACCTTATTGGCCGTCTTTATGCAGGTTCCTGCACAGGTGGTCTTCGCGCATCCGCCAAATCGCTTTCCCTCGTCGGGTTCTGCCAACTGATGTACTGTTGAATCGGATATTCTTTTTTCAAAGAACAACAGAGGTAAATGTCCCTCTATTTAATCCGACAGAAAATCGCGTTTTGACCAGTCACTTTTTCAAAAATTTTTTAATTTTTTTCTTTGCCCACTGGATGGACTCCAAAGCCGCGTTATATCCGCAGTTTTCAGCCTTCGCAATGTCGTGAATCGTCAAACCTGATTCAAGCAGTAAAAAGCGTCGGCGCTGCGTGGGCGTCAGTTTTGCCTGTGCAACCGCAGCCGACAGGCGTTCCATTTGTTCCTCGCTTATATACTGCTCATCCAGCGTCTTTGATGCCAACTCTGGAGCATTGGCAGGTCTGGCTTCCAGCCGGAGCTTTTCTACATGACGCTCATCGCGCTTCTCCTGTTTGAGATCTTCCAGTTTGAATTCCCGTGTCAAAACCGTAAACAGCCGGAAGTCCAAGCGGATCACGCGCCCGGCATCCGGAGATTCCGGGTAGACATCCTCGATATGTAGTTTATTAGATTTGTTGTCCACGTTCATTTGCATTCCTCCATTTTGTTTCGTAGCGAATCTTCTCACACTTTCTATATCTACCATTATTATATCGCCTGTCCCACATTCCGGCGGCTGAATATCTCAAATTTTGCAATTTAGTTTTTCGCTTGCTGTAAATACATCGTTCTGGATATTTCGGAGCTGACCGGCGATCTTCTGACCGTCGGCATGTTTATGGCGCTGGACTTTGTCTGGGATAAGGCAAAAGAAAACCGTACCGAGGAAAAAGCCATCTTCATCGACGAGTGCTGGCAGCTCATCGGCGCCAGCAGCAACCGTCTGGCAGCGGAATTTGTGCTGGAGATCTTCAAGATCATCCGCGGCTACGGCGGCTCGGCCGTCTGCGCGACGCAGGATCTCAATGACTTCTTTGCGCTGGAGGACGGCAAATACGGCAAGGGCATCATCAACAACTCTAAGACGAAAGTAATTCTGAATCTGGAGGATGAGGAAGCCCAGCGCGTCGGCACAATTCTGCATCTTTCTGAAGCAGAGCTGATGGAGATCACGCACTTTGAGCGCGGCAGCGCCCTTATCAGCACGAACAATAATAATGTCGCCGTTGAGATCAAATGCAGCGAGCTGGAAAAGGAACTTATCACCACCGACCGCAGGGAGCTTCAGGAATTGCTGAAGCGGAACGGCAGGACAGGATAAGCCATATACTGCACACATATAAAAATGCCCCTGCTGAACAACTCCAAAAAGTGAATTTGTCACCTTTCGATGGCATTGTCCAACATGGGCAGATGTCTATTCGTACTTCATATTTTGCAGCACGTTTCTCTGATCCCGCCGACCATACACAACTGCTGTGATTTGAACCTGCTTCTGATCCTCATTGACCCAGAAGTAGACAAGATAATTCTTGACCGGCAGTTTGCGGATACCCGCGCTGTGCCAAGGTTCTTCTTCCGTCAGTGCAACCCGATTTGGAAGCGTAGAAAGGGATAGGATTTCCTTTTCCAGCGTGTCCAGCATCCGGATCGCCGTCCGTTTTTCCTGCAAATCATCAGCAATATAGCGGACGATTTCTTGAAGCTGGCGCTGTGCCGGTTCCGTGATTTTTACTTCATACTGTTCCACATTCAAAGTCCTCTGCGCAAGTCTGCAAAGACTTCGGATGCGCCGCGGGAACGGTCAGTCTTTGCAGCGCTCAGGCCATTTTGCATCATAGCGTTAAATTCTGCGTCTGTCATTTCGTCACGGGCGACCGGTGCAGTCGGCAAAACCAGAGAAAACGGAATCCCGTTTCTGTAAATGATCTGCTTATACAGGGCATTGATGACAACCGATGCCGGAACGCCGAGTCGATCCAAAATATCCTCTGCCTGTTCTTTTACATCCGGCTCCACACGGGCCATGACATTCGCGGTTCTTGTAGCCAAATGAATCGCCTCCTCTGTCATTAGTATATACGAACGTACTGCAAATTGCAATACATTTTGTGCTTTTGAAAGCAACATCTTTTCTCTAAAATCATCTTTGCGTACACAATACGTCTTTTATGCGTACAGCAGCCATCTTCAAATCTGACGGCTACAGTTTGTACGTATTCTGTGCGGCATTTATACGCACAAAAACAAGGGGTGACAACTATGAAAACCCGCGCCCAGATCTACTCGCACGAAGCCAGCGGCATCCTGCGGGATATTTCCACCTATGGTGTCCTGACACAGAAACAGATTTTAGGTTTGTACCCACAGAAAAACGAACAGCTCAAAAATCTTTTGTCCTATCTCTGCAAGCAAAAACGATTGTTCCTTGTGGACGGCTTCTATTCCCTGACGCCGGAGCTGCCGAAAGACCGCGACCGTGGTTTGGAAGCGGCGGTGACCGTCCTGGCAGATTTCATGGAGCAGGTCGAGTACCATGCTGCGGGAGAATATCCTGTGAAGATCATCTTCCTTGCCGGCGGCGAGGTCTATGAAATTCTCTACGCCGAACCGGGCAAAGAAGCCATTTTGAACCTGCTACTTGCTCGCCCAGCACAGGAACCACCTGCGCGGTTGGTCATTTTGGAAGATGCCGCGCAAATTGGTCTGCTTGCTATCCCAAACGTGCGCGCATACTGTTTGCTGGATGGTGATGGAAGTGTTCAATATCTTCAAGAACTCATGTAAAAGGACGGATGCAAAGTCTGCATCCGTCCAGTAAATAAACTACATCAATTTTCTTCTCGCTTATGATGGGGTTGTGGCTCGTATTTTTCTTTTTGGTATTTCTGATATTTTCCCGTTCTTTCCGATTGTCCGCCAGAATCAAGAGTCTGTTCGTCATAGATGATCGGCTCGGTGCAGACCGCATCCATCAAAATGCGCTCCAGATGCTCATACTCAGAAATCTGATCCAATGAGGCCATAACAAAGGAATCCCGCACATATCCAGCACTTGCGGCCATCAATTCGTGATCCATGTAATAGCCATAATGCTCAACGAACAGCGTCATCATCATAACGACCGTTCGTGTATTGCCTTCACGAAACGGATGCACCTGCCATACACGCGGAAACAGCCTTGCAAGAGTATGCACAAATTCTTCTCTGGAGAACTGCTCCCACTGTTTCTCTGAAATAGCGGTGAATGCTTTCTCCAAATCATCCGGAATCGCTTCGTCGTTGCTGTACCAGACGCTGCGCCCGCCCAGCAAACGCTCCCGCTTTTCGATATTGATGATCCGATACTGACCGGCCCAATCATAAATATCGCCAAACAGGAACTGATGAATCTTGCGCAGTCCGGTCGGTGTAAAATCCGAAAAACCGCGCTCATACAAGATCATCATGTTGGCGCGGGACTGCTCCGCCTCGATCAGATCAAGCGTTTTCTCATCCCGAATGTCCAGTTTGTTTTTCAGGACAGGAACATCCTCGTATAAATAAATGTCAGACACGGCTGCGCACCATTGCTGCCAGCTTTCTGTGAGAAGCAAGCAGTGCAGATTTCATTTGCTGGTCTGTGATTTCACCCTTTGCCCAACAAGCAGAGAGCGTTTTGGCATAGTCAGAAACCGGAACGCCTTCAATCGCATTAATCGCGTCGGCTGCCTTGACCGCAGCAATCCGGCGGTTTTGCATTTGATCCATGACAACCGCTCCTTTCACACATCGTATTTTCTCAGTTCAGTATAGCCTAGATTCTAAATAAAATCAATTTTCTTTTTTTGAAGCTCTATTTCACACTATGGAGGTTATCTATGAACCGTGCGCTTTTATCCAAGCGAATATCCTCGCTGCTGGCAGAGGTCTCGCGGCTGAGCAATGCGCTTTGCGCCATGAACACAATGGACTTGCAGCGGTATCCGGAAAACTATGAGCTGCTTTCCACTGACGCGGCGCTCCGCGCAGAGCAGATCGCCTGCCGGATGCGGCATCTGGTGTATGGCTTCACCACCGTGCAGAAGCACGAGTATCTGACCTCCGCTGCGAATGTCCTCGGCATCACGATCACTGCGCAGCCGGGGCTAGTGGAGATCACGCTTCCGGGGTTATTGCCCAAGAAAAAGCAACGCAGCGCCGAATATCTGACCGACCCGCTGGAGCAGGCGCTCGGACAGTTTGTTAAAGATCATCCTCTTTCCCATTTTGAGTCGTGCATCATCTGCTTCTGCCATATCTATGCGGTATCTGGCGGACGCGGCCGCATCCGGGACTATGACAATCTGGAAATGAAGCAGATTTTGGACGTTGTCTGCGCCTATCTTATGATGGATGACAATGGGCTTTTGTGCAACGTCTATAACACCACGGAGTTAGGCGAGGAAGATGTCACAAAGCTCTTTGTAATGGATCAAGATATGTTTCCGGGCTGGCTGGAAGAGCATCAAAATGCGCTAGAAACCATGTCGGATTTTTAAGCATTTTTCGTCTTTCTTTTTCAGATACCGCCGCGCATGGTGTTTTCCCTTGAAACATCAGGCGTTTTCGCTTGACCGACAGCGCAAAAATTACCGAAGTTAAGAGCCGATACGGTAAAAGAGGTCACTTTTATGAATCCGACGCAACTTCCTACTGATGGCACGCTTCCGCTTCTTGTGCTGCAGATCATTGCCGTCTCCGGCGAGTTCCCGGCTGCTTTTTCCGGCCACTTTCCGGGCGGCTGCAGCTATATCGAAAGCGTGATTGGAAAGCTCAAAAAGGACGGGCTGCTCCGTGCATACAGTAAGAACGGCCTGCGCGGACTCAGGCTGACCGCAAGCGCCAAACGGCTGCTGCTTCAAAAATATCCGGTTGATCTCGCGCCTTATCTCACAGGCGCGTCCGAGACAAATTCTTTGAAGTCCGAACCAGCGCGCCGGCTGCGGCTGCACCGGATGGCTGAGGCGCTTCTGATCCTGCACAACGCGCAAATCCCGTCACTGCCGTGGGAAAAGCCATCTATGCAAGACTGGCTCTCAAATCCCACTCTATTTCCGGTCTACTATTCCTCCCGCGAGTTCAAAGCTCTCGGCAGTCTTTGCACCAAAATCCGCAATTCCCGCATGACGGGCGTGCTGTTCACAGAACAAGCCATCTTCCCGATCTACAACATGGCTTCGACTTTTCCAAGATGGGCGTACAATGCCGAGATCCGATTAAAAGCTGTTTTACAAACAGAATTTTGCCGCAATGCACAGTTCGCGATCAGCGGTATCGTATTCGGCAGCTCTCCCATGCAGATACCTGCGATCCTGAATGACATGGTGCAGAACCATTTTCTTTTGGATGGCAGCTATCCGCATTTCTATTTTCTGACGCTCGACCACTTTGGAGAAGTCGGCGCGTTTCAGTTATGTCAACCGGATATGCTGGAGCAGTTGAATGAAATCCTCTCGGAAAACCTCCTGCCACCGTCCCCCGCAATGCCAATCGAACATGATGCTCTGGAGCAGGACGGGTCGCCCGTCCTGTTTTCGTATCTCTGCGACCTGCCAAGGCTGCACCGGTTTCGCTGTGCGCTGACGCTGCGGAACCAGACTGGCAGCATTCTCTGCTTTGACTATCAGGCAGAGGCGCTGCGGGAGGCGTTCGGTGCGCAGGTCAATATCACAAGCATCGACTTTGCCGCTTATGAAAGGGTGTTGCTCCATCAATAAGAAACAGAAGATCACTCTGGCCTGTTTTCTGCCTGTCGCGCTGGCCGCGCTTTTCTATGCGGGCGGCTATCTTGCGCAGTTCATCTACAACTATCAGGCATGGACAGCCGAAGGCGGCACGCCGTACAGCGGCACCTCGCCGCCAATGCCGGACGCCGCGTTCGGCGTCTGCCTGCGGTTTGTATTCTGTTTCCCATACGGGTTATACGGCATGGGAATCTTTCTGGCGGCAATCGTACTTCTTGTCGTGGCGATCATGCACATGGGCGCCGACGGCGACGGGCAGTACGACAAGGCCAGAAACCTGACATATTCCCACAAGGGAACCTACGGAACCGCCGGTTTTCTCAATCCAAAAGAAGCCGGACAGGTACTCGACTTTGTACCGGACCTGCGCAAGCACCACGGCACGATTCTCGGTGAAGTGGATGGCCGTGTGGTATGTATCCCGGAGAAGACGCGCTTCAATGGCAATCTCGCGATCTACGGCGCGAGCGGCTCGAAAAAGACACGCGCGTTCTGCGTCAACATGATTCTTCAATGCGCGGCGCGGAAAAGCTCGCTGGTTATCTGTGATCCGAAGTCGGAATTGTACGAAAAAACCAGCGCGTATCTGCGCGATCAGGGCTATACCGTGCGCGTGTTCAACTTGGTCACGCCTGCGTCGTCAGATTCGTGGAACTGCCTGTCCGAGATCGACGGACAGGAACTAATGGCGCAGCTTTTCTGCGACGTTATCATCCGCAATACGGGCAGCGACCGGGGCGACCACTTCTGGGACAGCGCCGAAATGAATCTTCTCAAAGCACTTGTGCTGTTTGTCGAGCGCAGCTATCCACCGGAGCGTCGGAACATTGGCGAGGCGTATCAGCTGCTTGTAAGCTGCTCGGAAAAGGAGCTGAACGAACTGTTTGACGCGCTCCCGCTGGGGCATCCGGCCAGAGCGCCGTACAGCATCTTCCGCCAATCGTCGGAGAGCGTGCGCGGCGGCGTCATTATCGGTCTCGGCTCCCGGCTGCAGGTGTTCCAGAATGCGGACATTCGCGCCATCACCAGCCATGATGAGATCGATCTGGAGCTGCCGGGCAAGCAGCCGTGCGCTTATTACTGCATCACGAGCGATCAGGACAGTACCTTTGATTTCCTGTCCTCGCTGTTTCTGTCGTTCATTTTTATCAAACTCGTTCGCTACGCCGACCAGAATTGTCCGGGCGGCTGTCTGTCGGTTCCCGTTCATGTGCTTGGCGAGGAGCTTTGCGCCTGCGGCGTTATCCCCGATCTCAGCCGAAAAATCTCCGTGATCCGTTCCCGGAACATCAGTATGTCCTGCGTGTTTCAGAATCTCGCCGGTCTGCAAAACCGCTATCCCAACAATCAATGGCAGGAAATTCTAGGAAACTGCGACGTGCAGTTGTTCCTTGGCTGTACGGATGCACTAACGGCAGAGTTCATTTCCTCACGCTCCGGCGAGGCAAGTGTCGCCGTGACCAGTCAGGCCAAACAGCTTGGTACATGGCGCATTTCCAACTACACCCCGGAATACCGCGAAACGAGCGGTGTCGGCCGCAGGCGGCTGCTCACGATGGATGAGGTCTTACGGCTGGACGTGGATAAGGCGCTCGTTATCATCCGTGGGCGAAACATTTTGGAGGTCGATAAATTTGACTACTCCAAGCACTACGAAGCGAAGAAGCTGCGTCCGGATAAAGCGGCGGCACATATTCCGCACTGGAGAAGCGAAGCGTCTCCAACACCTGCCACCCCTGTTCCGCGCACAGCCCCAGCGCCCAAAAAGGATGCTCCTGCAAAAAAGCAGAAGATCATAACCACCAGCAAGGAATCCATTTTATCCAAACCCAAAACAGCAAAAAAGGAGGAATGACCCATGCCCAGAAAAAAGGAATTACCTGCCCCGGACAGCGGCGAACAGGACGACCTGCTTTCTACTGAACCGCAGGAGTCTCCCGATGCGCCGCTCACCGAGCCGCAGGAGGAGCCCATCCCCACAGAAAGACCACCCGATGAGGGCGCGCCGGAGGATGATACGCCGTCAGAGGAATACACGGAATTTCTTCAGGCGCTGAACGAAGCTCCCGCGCAGGAAGATCCGCAGCCTGTTCCATCTGACGAAGCAGAACCGCTGCCATCGGAGGAAGAACCGGCGCTGACCATTCCCGCAGAAGAACCGTTCAGCGAAGCCGCACCCTCGGAATCTCCATCCGTGCCGCGCAATGACGCAGTTCTGACGATCACGGCCAGAACGCGCATCAAAAGCGAGGCCGAAGCCACCGACGAACTCTGGCATGAGATCCGCAACGCCTACCGGACGCGGCGGATCCTGACCGGCACGTTAGATGGCATTGAGCAGACAACCGGCGGCAAAACGCTGGCGACGGTCAGCTTCCGCGGCTTCCGCATCGCTATCCCGATCCGCGAGATGCTTGTGCTGGAGGAACGGACGCCGTCCGGCAGAGCATATGCCGACTACATGAACCGGCTGAACCGTATCCTCGGCACGATGCTCGGCGCGGAGATTGATTTCATCGTCAAGGGCATTGATTCGACCACGCACAGCGCCGTTGCCAGCCGCCGGGAAGCCATGCTCCGCAAGCGGCAGACGTTCTATCTCGGCAAGGACACTTCCGGTAATCCCTACATTTACCCCGGCCGTCTGGTCGAGGCGCGTGTGATCGCCGTCGCGGAAAAGGTGCTGCGCGTCGAAGCCTTTGGCATTGAATGTGCCATCTTTGCGCGTGACCTCTCCTGGCAGTGGGTGTCCGACGTCCGCGACCTTTACAGTGTCGGCGACCGGGTTCTGGTCCGCGTGCAGGAGATCAGCGGTGAGGATGCCGAGCATCTTTCCATCCGGGCAGATATCCGCAGCACGTTTTCCGAAACCAGCGTGGATAATCTCAAAAAGTGTCAGGTACAGAGCAAGTACGCCGGCAAGGTCACAGATCTTCGCGGCGGCGTTGTATATATCCGTCTGAACAACGGCGTCAACGCCATTGCGCACACCTGCTATGATTCCAGAATGCCCGGCAAGAAGGACGACGTCAGCTTTGCGGTCACGCGGCTGGATGAAGAACACGGCATTGCCGTCGGCATTATCACGCGGATCATCAAGCGGAACCTGTAATCCGGCAGCGTTCTGCCTATGACCGATTTCATGTTTCCTGCAGCGTCCACACTGGAACCGCTGCTGCGCCGTCTGAGGGTGCCTCCCTGACGGTACTAATATACAAAGGAGTTTTCTCTATGAAAGCCAAAGAAGAATACGTTGACGCCCCTCGTGAAACACGCTCGAAGGACATTACCGTCTACGCGGTCATTTTCCTCGTCCTGCTGGTCGGCGCGGGCATTTTCCTCGCAGTCAGGCTGCTGCATAAGCCCGCAGATGCGGCGCTTGCAGACAGCAAATCCGGCATCGTCTACGATTCCAGCGCCGTTGAGGGCGGCTGGGATAACCTTTCGCCGGAGGAAATCGAAGCGCGGCTGAATGAAAAAGTGGCCGAGGGCATGATTAACATTTCGGCCAACACCGCCCCAATCTTTGAGGACGGTTCTTCGGAGGGAAACTTGATGCTCGTAAACGAGAGCATCAATAATTATCCACAAAAGGTCCAGATTGTCCGCAATGACACGGGCGAACAGATTTACGAGAGCAACGCAATTCCAGTTGGCTCGAAGATTGAACGCGCGACGCTGGACGTTACCCTGCCCGCTGGTACATACGAATGTACCGCATATTTTCATAACTTGGACCCGGAATCTGGTGCAATCATCGGCACAGCTGGGGCCGTCATCACCATTACTGTAAAAAACTGATTTCACACCACCACAAACAATCAAAACTATAAAATTTTAAGGAGTATTTTACTATGAAAAACTTTAAGAAGATCGTTTCCCTCGTTCTCGCTGTCTGCCTGATGGCAAGTCTCGCAATCGGCGCTTCTGCCGCCAACACGGTTGACGCTTCGGGCGGCACTGGCACTTCGTCCGTCACGCTTTCGTCTACTGCGGATGGCAGCATCGGCGGCGATCCCGCTGCCACCAAAATGTCCGTGACCGTTCCGACCGTCCTGCCCATCGCCGTTGGCACGGACGGCACGGTCAGCACTGCCACCGATGCGAAGATCGTCAACAACTCGTTCGGCGCTGTCAAGGTCAATTCCGTGAGCATCGAAGCTGCACAGGGCTGGTCGCTGGCTGCGTTCGGTGACAAGACCACCCTTGCCCACGAAAAGGTCAACGCCAACAAGTTCGGCTTCCAGATTTCCCTCGGCAACGGCGAAAAGAAGCTGACCGACAGCAAGAACGCCAGCAAGCAGACGCTCCTGACTGACGCCATTGAGGGCTGCTTCATGTCCGGCGTGGGCGACACCTCTGCAAACAGCATCGGCATTGCCTATGACGCTATCGTGACCCCGGTTTCCGAAGCTGTGACAAACACCGCCATCGCAAGCGTCCTGTTCATCATCGCTTGGGATGCAGTCTAATCCACTCGCCTGCTATCAGGGGAACGCCAAAAGCGTT
>OGFF01003527.1_pt1 | contig 11496 bp, 5 predicted proteins | sample 1570751 | NCBI WGS metagenome assembly OGFF01 (sample SAMEA2581951, study PRJEB24529) | metagenome | biome: Human gut stool | place: China | collected 2011 | reverse complement strand
GCGGCGCTGTTCATGCTGTTGATTCTGGTCATTACGGCAGTTATGACGTATGTATCGATCAGTGTCCTGACAAACGAACTGCTGGACAACGCGACGGAATACACCGAGCAGCTGATCCGCCGCATCAACGCCGAACTTGACATGTATGTGGAATACATGAAGGATATTTCCGATTTTATCGTTGATAACGGCGCGGTCGCGGCTTATCTGCGCGCAGCCAACGAGCACCGGCTGACAGACGCCGCCTGCCGCGACGCGCAGGAGCAGCTGGCCGCCGCGCAGAAAATCCGTTCAGAGATCACGGCTATCGCCCTAATCCCGGAATCCGGCGGTGCGCTCTTCGGAAGCGAGGGTGCGTCGCTCAACACCTACTCCAATTACCGGGACGCAGCCTGGTACCAGGCCGCGTTGCGGGAGCCGAACGAGGTGCAGGTGTCGTCCTCGCGCGTGGAAAACCTGATCGCGGGCCAGTACAACTGGGTCGTTTCGTTCTCCAAGGCCGTGCTCGACCGCGCAGGGAATATGCAGGGCGTTCTGCTCATCGACCTTAACTACCAGATCATCGACCGGCTCTGCGCGGATATCCAGCTCGGCAGCCGGGGCTATATCTATCTGATCGACCAGAGCGGCGGCATCCTCTGGCACCCGCAGCAGGATCTGATCTATGCGGGACTGAAGGAGGAAAACGTCGCGGAGGTGCTGGCAGCGGCGGACGGCCGCACGCTCTCCGGCAAGGGCAGGATGCGCAGGCTCTATGTAGCCTGCGCATCGGAGGCCACCGGATGGACGGCGGTGGGCGTTGCCTACACGCAGGAGCTGCTGCGCAGTCAGGACAGGATCTACAAGACCTATCTGCTCATCGCGGCGGCGGCGCTCATTCTTGCGCTGGTGTTCGCGCTTCAGCTCTCGCGCTCCATCGCAGGACCCATCCGCCGTCTGATGCAGACGATGCGGCGCGTGGAGGACGGCGATCTGCACGTGCGCAGCCAGGTATCCTCCCGCACGGAGCTTGGCCAGCTGTCCGACAGCTTTGACCATATGATCGCCAAAACTGCCGAACTGATGGACGAACGGCTGCGCAGCGAGGAGCAGAAGCGCAAGAGCGAATGGAAGGCGCTGCAGGCGCAGATCCAGCCGCATTTTCTTTACAACACGCTCGACTCTATTATCTGGATGAGCCACGCCGGACGCAATGCGGAGGTCGTGGAGATGACGAGCGCGCTGGCGCTGCTGCTGCGCTCGTCCATCGGCGACGGCTCCGACACCAACACGCTCAAAAAGGAGATCGCCCATGTGCGCAGCTATCTGACCATCCAGAAGATGCGCTACAACGAAAAGCTCCGCTACGAGATCGACCTTGACCCGCAGACGGAGGACTGCCTGCTGCCGAAGCTCATTTTGCAGCCGCTGGTGGAAAACGCGATCTATCACGGCATCAAGGTCAAGCAGCAGGGCGGCACGGTGCGCATTGAGTCGCTGCTGGAGGAGGACCGCCTGCTCATCACCGTCGAGGACGACGGCGTGGGCATGACGCCGGAGCAGCTGGAAACCATTCTTGACAAAAAGGAATCCGATGCGGAGAGCACCAAGATCGGCGTTTATAACGTCAACGAGCGGCTGCAGCTGTTCTTCGGCCCGGACGCCGTTATGAAGTATTATTCTACGCCCGGTGTGCGCACAATGGTCATGCTCGTGCTGCCCATTGTACGTGGAAAGGAGGAGGACAGCCATGCGGAGGATTAAAAAATGCACCGTTTTTCTCCTGGTGCTCTGTCTGCTCCTGAATCTTGCGGGCTGCGCGGCAGCACAGAAGCCGCTGCGGGTGACGCTGGTTCTGAAAACCGTGACAGAGGTCGCTGAGTTCTGGGGAACGCTCCTGTCCGGCGTTGAAAAGGCGGCGGAGGAATACGGCGTCGAGCTGAAGGTCCTGACCTCGCCGCGCGAAATTGACATTGACAAGCAGATCGAGCTGATCCGGCAGGTGACAGCGGATAAGCCGGACGTCATGATCCTCTCTGCCGCGGACTATGACCGCTGCGCGGAAGCAACGGAGGAAGCCATCGCTGCCGGGATCGGCGTCGTTGCGATCGACACGGACGTCAATGCCGCAGGCCGCGCCTGCTTTGTCGGCAGCAACAGCTATGAGATCGGGCTGGAGATGGGCCGCGCCATGGCATCCTATCTGCCGGAGGGCGGAAAGGTCGCGGTCATTCAGCATATGCTGACGACCACAACGGGCATTGAACGCACGCGCGGCGTTCTGGACGCACTGAACGAGGCAGGAAATATCGAGATCCTCGGCAGCTTCTGCTGCGACAACTCGACCGAGCAGGCGCAGACGATCACGACGGAGCTTCTTGCCGCCGACCCGGAGATCCGGGGCTTTGTGTGCACGAACGAGGTCTGCAACGTCGGCGCGGCAAACGCGCTGGTCGAGCTGGGCATGGGCGGGCGCGTCTATGTCGTCGGCTGCGACAATTCGCAGCGGCAGATCCAGTTTTTAGAGCAGAACATCATTCAGGCCATTGTCACGCAGCGGCCGTTCAACATGGGCTACGTGGCCGTCCAGCAGGCCGTTCGCGTGGCAAACGGCGAGCAGACCGACGATTTCGTTGAGGTTTCCTGCGTCCTCATCACGCGGGAAAATATGTACACGCAGGAAAACCAGAAGCTCCTGTTCCCAGTTTTGCGCTGAGCGCCTTCCCCTCCGTGGATGCCTTGGGGCACTCCCGCGCCAGTGCTTTACCGAGCAGGAGAGGCGTGCATTCGAGCATACAAAACCCGCTGCACATTATGTGCAGCGGGCGGTTTTTTATCCGATGCCGAGCATTGCGGTCGCAAAAGCGAAATAGACAAGCAGGGACAGGAAGTCCACGATCGTCGTGATGATCGGCGAGGCCATCACAGCCGGGTCGAAGCCGAGCTTTTTAGCCAGCAGCGGCAGCGTTGAGCCGACGATCTTGGCAAGGCAGACCGTCACGGCCATCGTCGCGCAGACGACAAAGGCTACCAGATACGTCACGCTCTCGCTCTTTAACAGCAGCATATCGACCACGATGATCTTCGCGAAGCAGGCGATTGCCAGGCACACGCCGCAGAGGACGGACACGCGGATCTCCTTCCAGACCACGCGTCCCAGGTCGCGGAATTCGATCTCATTCAGGCTGATGCCGCGGATGATGGACACGCAGGCCTGCGAGCCGGAGTTGCCGCCGGTGTCCATCAGCATGGGGATGAACGCCGTGAGGCACGGCAGGGCAGCCAGCGAGTTTTCAAATCTTGTGATGACGATGCCCGTCAGCGTCGCCGAAACCATCAGCAGCAGCAGCCACGGGATACGGTTTTTCCAGATCTCGACAGGGGTCGAACGCATATACGGGTGTTCGGACGGCAGCATAGCGGCCATCTTTTCCATGTCCTCCGTGGCCTCGTCTTCCATGACGTCCATGGCGTCGTCGAAGGTCACGATGCCGACCAGCCGGTTTTCTGTGTCAACGACCGGCAGAGCGAGGAAGTTGTACTTGCTGAACATCTGGGCGACCTGCTCTTTATCGTCGAGCGTGCCGACGGTGATGACGTGCTCCTGCATGATGGACTCGATGGTCGCATCGTCGTCCTCGCACAGAAGCAGGTCCTTGACGCTTGTGAGGCCAATCAGCTTATGGCCGCGCGTCACGTAGCAGGTGTAGATCGTCTCCTTGTCGATGCCCGTGCGCCGGATGCGCAAAATCGCTTCCTCGACCGTCATATTCGGGCGCAGGGAGACATATTCGGTGGTCATGATCGAGCCGGCGGAATCCTCCGGGTAGCGCAGGATCTCGTTGATCTGCTTGCGCATATCCGGCTCGGCCTGGGTCAGGATGCGCTGCACGACGTTCGCGGGCATTTCCTCCACGATATCGACGGCGTCGTCGACGTAAAGCTCGTCGATGACCTCCTTCAGCTCGGAATCCGAGAAGCCCTGAATCAGAAGCTCCTGCGCCTCCGGCTCCATTTCGACGAACGTTTCGGCGGCCAGCTCCTTCGGCAGAAGCCGGAACAGAAGCGGCAGGCGCGCCTGATCGAGATCGTCAAAAATGGCGGCGATGTCGGCGGGATTCATGGTGCTGAGGATGTCGCGCAGAGAATGATACTTCTTCTCGTCGAGCAGCATGGTCAGGGTCTTTTGCAGGGAAAAATTGCTTTCTGCCATGTCTTGTTCCTCCTAAATGTAAAGAATAGGAAGGTAAAGACACAACGCAGGCACATCAATCGAAGAATGACAGGGGCTGCAAGCACCGGACGCACAAAGGCGGCTGGTGCTCGGGCCGACTTCGGCCTGCGGATGTGCCGCTACTACTTCCTGCGTCCATTTGTTCTTCCCCCTTTTTGTTTCAGAATATCGGGCGCTTTTGAAATCGCCCAACTTATATAATAGGTTGATTTCCCCGGTTTGTCAACCAAAATCCGAACGAATTCCAGTGGAATTTTGACGGATTGTGTGCTATGATAGTTAAAAATCTGACAAGAGGTGTCAAAATGGCAACAGAAAAGCTCTATTATCAGGACGCGCATCAGGCAGCGTTTGAAGCGCGCGTTGTATCCTGTCAGCCGGGAAAGCACGGCTATGACGTTGTGTTGGACAGAACCTGCTTTTATCCCGAGGGCGGCGGCCAGCCGGGCGACACCGGCGTTCTGTCCGGCATCCGCGTGACCGACATGCACGAGCGCGGCGGCGAGATCGTGCATTTTTGTGAACAGCCGCTTGCCGTGGGGCAGATTGTCGAGGGTCAAATCGATTATGGCCGCCGGTTCGAATTCATGCAGCTGCATTCCGGCGAGCACATTCTCTCCGGCGTCGTGCACCGCCGCTTCGGCTATGAAAACGTCGGCTTCCACATGGGTGCGGATTTTGTGACCATTGATTTTTCCGGTATGCTGACGCAGGAGGACCTGTCCGCCGTCGAGGCCGAGGCCAACGAGTGGGTCTGGAAAAACGTCCCGATCGAAATTACATACCCGGATGCCGAGGCGCTGAAGGCCATCCCCTACCGCAGCAAGAAGGAGCTGACCGGTCAGGTGCGCATCGTGACCATCCCCGGCGCGGACATCTGCGCCTGTTGTGGGACACACGTAAGCAGCACCGGGGAAATTGGGCTGATCAAAATTTTCTCCTGCGTGAAATTCCATGACGGCGTGCGGCTGGAAATTCTGTGCGGCAGACGTGCGCTTGCCTATTTGAGCGAAATTGCCGAGCAGAACCGGCGCGTGTCAGGTCTGCTGTCGGCGAAGCCGCTGGAGACGGCTGCCGCCGTGCGTCGGCTTCTGGACGCGGAGGCCGCGCAGAAGCAGCGCGCAGCCAGCCTGGAGGAAACTGTGTTTGCGCAGAAGGCGCAGGCACTTGCCGGGGCAGGAAACGTCCTGCTGTTTGAGCCTGCGATGAACCCGGACAGCCTGCGGCGGCTGACTGATCTGGTCATGTCGGCCTGCGGTGGGCGCGCGGCCATTTTCGCGGGCAGCGACGCGGACGGCTATAAATACGCCGTCGGCGAACAGGACGGCGATCTGCGGCAGCTGGTAAAGGAGCTGAACGCGCAGCTGCACGGACGCGGCGGCGGAAAGCCGTTTTTCGCGCAGGGCAGCGTACAGGCAGGCCGGGCGGAGATCGAAGTGTTCTTCGCCGGGCGCTGAGGAGGGAAAGCTATGCTTCAGGATCTGTATCCGCATATGTATCACAATGAAATGTCGTGGAAAGCACCGTCGCCGGATGATATTGCGCTGATTTTTGAGCCGGATCATACAGTTTACTGTAATTTGAGCGGCGAAACGCTCACACTGCCCCAGATGTGTGAGATCCCGGACGGCGGCGAGGCGCAGTACGCCTTTTCCATTGACGAAACGGCATATTATCTCGTCTCCGCCCACCCCGGCGAGACAGACACGTTCCGCTATGCTCCCTCTTCGTTGCTCCGCGCCATGACGGACGGGACGAGTCTGGCGCTGTTCGCCGCCGCTGCGGGCGAAAGCCTGTACCGCTGGTATGATTCCCAGAAATTCTGCGGCAGATGCGGCGCGCGCATGGAGAAAAGCACGGTCGAGCGCGCCATGGTCTGCCCGCATTGCAAAAACACGGTCTACCCGAAGATCTGCCCGGCTGTGATCGTCGCGGTGCACGACGGCGACCGGCTGCTGCTCACGCGCTATCGCGGTCGGCCGTTCAAAAAATATGCCCTCATCGCGGGCTTTAATGAGATCGGTGAGTCGATTGAGGACACGGTGCACCGCGAGGTCATGGAGGAGGCTGGCCTCCGGGTCAAAAACCTCCGCTTTTACAAATCCCAGCCGTGGGTGTTCACGGACACGCTCCTGATGGGCTTCGTCTGTGAGCTGGACGGCAGCGACAGGATCACCGTGCAGGAATCCGAGCTGGCCGAGGCGAGCTGGCACCTGCGCAGCGAGCTGCCGGAGGATCACTCCCACATCAGTCTGACCGGTGAAATGATCGAGCAGTTCCGTCTGGGCCGGTTATAACGCGCAGCGTCCAAAAATAAACAGCTTCCCCCAGCGGCAGTCCGTCGTGGACTGCGCCGCCGGGGGAATTTTTCAGCCCCTGCCGCCGAATTGGCGGCAGGGGCTGTTTGGATTATACCGGGGAATTGCGTCCGAAGAGGCTTACTCGTACAGCGACCAGTTGGGGTCGGAGGTCAGAGCCGTCCAGGTTTCGGAACCCTTGACCGTGTAGGAATGGCTGTTGGTAGCTTCCTGCACGTCGAGGTAGTACCACTTATCGGAGGTGTTGTCGATCCAGGTCTTCATGCCGGGCAGGAATGCGTCGGCGGACTTGGGTGCACGGCCGGTGGCACGGTTGATCATAGCCATGAGTTCAGCACGGGTCACGTTTTTGTCCGGACGGAAGGTGCCGTCGGGATAGCCGGTGATCCAGCCGAGCTTGGCGCAGATCGCGATGGCGTTGGCAGCCCAGTACTTGGCGGACACGTCATTGAAGTAGTTCGCAGCGCCGGTCGTCTCGGAGAACTTGGCGAGCATGGCGGCGAGCTCTGCACGGGTGATGGCCTCGTTCGGGCGGAAGTAGCCGTTGGAGCTGTCGGTGATGACACCGGCGTTGTTCAGAGTCGCAACGTAGGTGTTGTACCAGCTGCCGGAGGCGACATCGCGGAAGCCGCTCTTGGTGGAGTAATAGGTCTTGCGGGAGCCTTCGTCCATGAGACGGAAGAGGATCGCGGCCGTCTCAGCGCGGGTGATGTTGCCTGCGGGCTTCACAGTGCCGTCGGGATAACCCTGGACATACGCGAAGTGGTCGGAGGTGTTGAGCTTCGGGGCAGCCTTCTTGACGGTGACACCGGGCAGGACGATGAGGAACCACTTGGCATAGATCGTCGTATCCTGCGTCAGCGGGGTCGCGAAGTTGTACGGGGTCCTGTAGGTCTTGTCGGTGTACCAGCCGTCGAACCAGTAGCCGCCGTTGACGGGATCCTTGGGCTTCGCAACGGCATTGCCGTGACGGACCGTGACCGGGTCAATGCGGGAGCCGCCCATGGTGTCGAACGTCAGGGTATGGAAGTCCAGATCGTAGTAGACCGACAGGATGGTGTAGACAGGCTTTCCGTCCACGCCCATGTAGGGCTGGATAGCCGTGCCGGTCAGCTTGCTCAGCGTGCGGTTGACATTGACGTGATGCGTTGCTCTGTAATCCTTGATGACCGCGGTGACGGTGGTGTCCTTCTTGGCGCTCAGGTGCTCGACCTCAGCGTTGGCCAGATCATAGGTGCCGTCGGGCAGCTGCTTGATGTGGAGCACATCGTAGCGGACATAGATGTCGCCGATCGGGGTGGACGTCAGTTCAAACTTGGCGTAGATGGTCTTGTCTGCTTCCAGAACCGTTGCGAAGTCATACTCCTCGGTGAATTCGGGGTCGGCATACCAGCCAATGAACGTGTACTTGTCCTTGGTCGGGTCAGCGGGTCTTGCAACTGCATTGCCGTGGCGGACCGTGACCGGGTTGATGGCGGAGCCGCCGTTGGTTTCGAAGGTCAGGGTATGCTCGTCGAGATCATACTTGACATCGATCGTCAGACCCTTTTCGATCTTGATGTTCTGCTTCGTGTCAGCGTCGTTCGTCGGGTAGTGAGAGCCGTAGTCCTTCGCGGTCACGGCTGCGAGCGCTTCAAACTTGCCGCTCAGCGTTTCGACCTCAGCGTTTGCCTCGTCATAGGAGCCGTCGGGCAGCTGCTTGATGTGGCGGACGGTGTAGTCGTAGGTGTTGCGGGTGTAGAACAGCTTCAGAACCAGAGAGCCGTCGCCAGCGATGTTGCCGGAGGCAACCGTGCCGGGAACTGTGCTGTCATAGGTGAAGTTATCGTAGGACTTTGCGGCTGCGGTCACGGTCGTGTCGGTCGTGCCTTTCAGAGGCTCGGTCGTGTCCAGAGCATAGCTACCATCGAGATTTTCCAGATAATGCTCGACCGTATACGGGGTGTCGGTTCTGGCTTCCCACTGTGCGGTGAAGACCATGTCGTCCTCATCGACGGTGTAGGCTGCGCCAGCTGTGAGCACTGCATTGCCGATCTTCCAGCCCTTGAAGTCATAGCCGGGGCGGGTCGGAGCGGCGGGCAGGTTGAAGCTTTCGCCGGAAACAAAGTAGTCGAGATACGCGCCGTAGGCTGCCGTGGGCATACCCGTGACATCGTTGGCACCAGCTTCGAACTTTGCGCCGTAGAGCAGCAGCGAACCGGACAGCTGATAGCCATCTGTATCCTCAGTGGGGTATCCGGCAATGCGGTCATCCACGTCGGACGGCTGATAGAGCCAACTCCAGTTGATCTTGCTGCCGACCTTGTCGAGGGAAACGCCAGTCTCGGGCACGAGCTTCGTCTGCAGCTCTGCGAGGACATCCAGGAATGCCTCGTCCTCGTCGAAGCCGTAGTACTCATCCTGCGTGAGCAGCGTGTTGGAAACAAATGTGCCGATGGAGATGAAGCCCTCGGTGTTGTACTTGGTCAGGCCAAGGCGGTTCAGCGTAGCTTCGTTCAGCTCAAGCACGTCGCCGATGGAATCGCCGGTGCGGAGGTATGCGTAGATGTTGTGCGGGGTGATATGCCACTTCGCCGTCAGGGTGATGTTCTGCTCAACAGCAGCGGAGAAGTCATACTTTTCATCGCCCAGATACCAGCCGGTGAAGGTATAGCCGGTCTTCGTGGGAGCGGGATCCGGCTCGGTCGCGGTGAGGCCGTATTCCACTTCCTGCGCGGGCGGAACGGGCGTGCCGCCGTCCGTATTGAAAGTGACGGTATACTTGTTGATGTTCCACTTCGCCGTCAGGGTGATGTTCTCTGTGACGGGGGTATCAAAGTCATACGCGGTGGCGTTCTGCTCGTCTTCGCCCAGATACCAGAACGCAAAGGTGTAGCCCTTGAGCGTCGGCTCGACAGGCAGGACAGCCTTCTCGCCGCTCTTGACGTGCTGCTCATCGGGCGTCGGGAAACCGCCGTAAGCGTTGAAGGTAACGGTATATTCCTCCGTCACATGTACGCGGCCCTGCGTCTTGAGCTGCCAGCTGTCCCCGGCCCAGATCAGCGTGACCGGAACGATCTGCTCATCGTTTTGGACATGTTTCAGGTTCTGGAACGTCGTGTTGAACTCGGCCACATAGGGGTCGGGGTCATAGCTGATGTCGCAAAGCCAGTCGTCCCCGTCCTTCCTCGGCTCGCCGACGAAGTAGTCTTCATCGTACTCGCCGAGCAGACCGTAGGCGGCCGTATGCTGCTGCGAATCATCTACGACGCACTTGACCTGAACAGCCATTTCAAGCTTTTTCAGCTCGTCAGCCGTCGGGGCTTCGGGCTCGCAGGTGACCTCGATGATCGCGCCGACCGTCCGCAGGCCGTTCACCGGGACAAGCTTCCACTCTGCATCCTTCCAAACCCAGCTCATCGTGGTGACTGCGTTGGGGTCGGTGTCTTCGTGGCCAGGAAAGTCTTTGTTAAATTCTTCTACGTGCTTATCCCGAAGGATCGTAATGGTATACGTCCAGACGCCATTGACCTTCTGAACCGCTGGGTCGGATTCTGTGTAGCGGCCAAACTTCGGCACGTAATTCCGCTCTTTATTCGGCTCGTTCTTGCATATTACCCGAATATACTCCTGCCGGCCGGTAATGATCGGCTTTGTGGGCGGGGTCTCGGTCTGGTCGCATTTGACTTTAATGTCAGCATCAATGCCGTCCGGGCCACCAATCAGGTGCCACGCGCCATTCTCCCACCGCCAGTTGATGCGGGTTTCCTCGTTTGGCTCCGTATCGGTGTGGGGTCTGCCGATCTCCTGATCGAACTGCGCAATGTATTTCGCTCTGTTCAGTCTGATGGAATAGATGTATCCATATTCCGTCTGATCCCAACCGAGGTCTTCGTATGAACCGGGCAGGATGCGATAGTTCTGCTTGTACGGATCATGCTTGGACGGATACTCGATGCACTGCACACGAATCTTAGCGTTCGCTTCCTCGATGTTCGGCTTCTGGTCGCCGGGGATTTCGGGGGGCGGGGTCTTCGACTCCCAGACCGCGTAGAGGTTGGTGACCTTGGCGGTTGTTGTAATCGTATTGCCGCCTTTGACCGTGACAGTCGTATCGTTCGGATTCCCATTCCAGCCGAGGAATTTGTAGCCGTCTCTAGTTGGCTCCTTGCTGGAAACGGTGAACGTCACCTTGCCGGTGTTGGACTTTTCAGTCTGCGAAGCCGGTACACTATTTTCATCGCCGCCGTTGGCGTGGTAGTTCAGGGTGTAGGTGACCTGCGGGTTGGGATCCTTCGCAACCAGATAGATCGTCGTGCCCTTGTTGCAGGCAGTCGTCCCGGTCTTGTTGAGGGGCCAAACCGTCGGGTTCGCATTCGATTCTTTGCTCCATCCAACGATCTGATAGCCGCTGTTCACAGACGCTCTGTCCGCAGCCGCCTTGATATCGCTGATGGCGATCGTGTGGTTGTTGTAGGCCGTGTCGCTGTGCGGCGTCGAATACTGGCATACAAACTGTGTCTTCTCAGATGTGCCGTAATTGTAGCCGATGTTGAACTCATCGCCGACATAAAGAACGGTGAACGTTACATCGATCTTATGGCCGGTATTCAGCGCCTGCGGACTGACACCGTCGTCAGCCGCTAAGGCCGACACAGGCAACATGCCGAGCACCATAATCAGAACTAACAAAAAAGCAACGAATCTCTTCTTCATTACTTCAGATCTCCTCCTTTGTATTGATTGTTTCGTGTGTGGAAACTGCATCTATGTTAAAAATGGCCCAGCCATTGGATTTTACAGGCGCTTTGCGCCGGGCAGAAGCATTCTTCGTCCGGCGGGTGGTCACACTTTTTCAGTTTTCCTTATCATACCACACCATAGGCCTCTGCGCAAGAAAAAACAGGGGTTATTTTCCACAAATTTGAGGGTCGTTTTTTGATGGATTGGTGGAGGGTTTGCTCCGGGTGAGCCTCCCCTTGCCGC
>OGFF01003523.1_pt1 | contig 11509 bp, 9 predicted proteins | sample 1570751 | NCBI WGS metagenome assembly OGFF01 (sample SAMEA2581951, study PRJEB24529) | metagenome | biome: Human gut stool | place: China | collected 2011 | reverse complement strand
CCGCCACTATATCCCCTATTCCCGGGTGCATGAAACAGCCGTAATTCTTTCCGCCAAACGGCGTCATGCAATATATCCAGCCAGTTTCGCCAACATCCTTATCGGCAGTGAGGTATTTGCACTTTACCCTTCCAAGGATCTTGGGGTCCTTTATCGCAGTGACCTCCGCCAGCGCGATACCGCTGCATTTCTCCTCGCCTGAATCGCCGCTTCCGCCGGTGGAAAACATCTCGGCAAAGGAACTCATATCATCACCCCCGTCAGTCTGTCGGCGAACAGAATCCGATATTCGTCAGGAATCCGCCGGAATTAAAGCTGTGCGTTACACTTGTCACATAATATGTGCCGTTCAGTTTAGGGTCAAGTCCGCCGAACATCACCTTTTTGCCCGGCTTTATGGATTCATCCCCCAACACCTCGGCAGAGCCGCGGCACAGTTTCAGGCAGCTCTGACGCATGAGCGCTTCTGCATAGATACGCGCCTCGTTCTGGCTCTTGATCGTCTTACTGACCACCTCGCGGACTTTCCCACGGACCGGGGAGCAGAGCGCGGCACCGTTCTTCCCTTTGCCGCTCACCGGAGACACCTCGGCGAAGAAATCCTCCAGGGTGTCCGGAGATCTTCCCATGACCCTAATCTTGCCGACCTGGTCGGAAAGTTCCACCTGCCGCTCAAAGCTGATAACGTCCCTGCCCCACTGGAATTTTCCCTGGAGCGTCGCGGAGGAATACACGTCCTTCACAAATTTAAGCACCGTTCCGTCCATAAAGAACGAACACCCGGTTATCCTCGCCAGCAGGCAGATGAATCTGTAGTCGTCCATCTCAAACTGCGATATCGGATATTCCTTGTCAGCGGCTCCCGGAACTGTGACCGTTATCCCCTCCGTGTAGCTGCGGACGGGCTTCAGCAGTTCGTTGACTATCTGGCTGACGCTTTTGTTCTCGAATCCCTCCCGGGAAGTGTTCCCCATCAGCAGCCCCCGGGCGTCCAGGCAGGACAGCGAGAGATTCACTCCGTCCTGCGAAAAGCTCACCCCGGTGGAATTTATGTACCCGATGAACACTGTTTTCGGGTATCTGTACCCCAGATCTACCTTCACTTTCTTTCCCGGTGAAGCAGTGGCAATAATGCCGCCGACGGTGCTTTTATCATGGTCGAAATCGCAGAATATTGCGATCTCGCAGCTGTTCGCCATCTCGGAAACAGACAGCCGTACCGTAACGGATTCGATCATTTCTGCGGAATTCTTTATCTGCACGCCGTCTATGAACACACGGCACTGCGGCGTGAATAATGCCGGATCCTGGATATCCATGCTGTCTGCCTCCTTTCTTTGTTCAGAGAACCGGCGGTATCACAATATCCATGCCGGATTCAAGCCTGCGCGGATCGTCAATATCGTTCGCCTCCGCTATTCTGCGCCACTCCTCGCAGGAGCCGTATTCCGCATAGGCAAAAGCGTAAAGCCTGTCGCCGTCGGATACGGTACGCGCCTTTGTCCTGTCGGGGGAGTTGCGGACATTGTTATCCTTCTTGTCGGATATCAGTGAAATATCCACGACCGCCCGTACCGGCTTTCCGTCAAAAGCGAACAAAGTGAACCTCTGGGAAATGGAATTGATATAACCTTTAAAGCTGATAGAGCCCCATACGAACTCCACAAGACTTGGCGCATGGGTGTCAGAGTTCACCGTTGTCAGCTTCATCAGAGGCTCGGTAAACTTTCTCACATCAACCTTTGCCAGATCGACCGCCATTGCGGATAAAACAAGCGCCGGGTGATTCGACGCTTCGCCCACGCTGTAAGTATCAAACAGCAGGCTGAAGCTCATCGTTTCAGCCTCGCCGCTCACGAACTGGAGCACTGGGCAGTCACGACCCGGTATTTTATGCTGCGCATAATTCACGCTGCGCTGTATCGTGAAATCCGTAGGATTGAACACGCAGGGGATGCCGCTGCTGCCAACGACAGCAGTCGCGTTCAGCAGCTTGTTTGCGCCGTCAAGCACCTTGAATTTTGCCTTCACAGCTCCTAGCATGGTTCATTCTCCTTTCTGGGTCAAAGACCAACCCGGCGGCGTTCGCGGGACAGCCTGGTTTCAATGCGGTCGTATACCTTGTCGGCGAGCCTTGATATATCCTCCCTCGACAGGGAATCCACGGCGGATTCCGCTGACCTCACGACTACGGGCTTGTTGTTCACGATGGTGCTTCTGACCGCGCCGGGATTCCCGGATTCCTGCGGTCGGGACGGCTCCTTCAGTTCAATCGGCGGCATACTTCGCGCATATGGATCCGCCGCCCGGAATCTGTCCATCTCTGCTGGGGGAATCAGCATTACCATGCTGTCTGCGCTGTCCACGGTCCGGTAGCTGAGCCGCTTTCCGGGAGTTTCGCGCTCCGCTGCGGCAGTACTTCCTGCTTTCTCAATCAGCCTGCTGATATGTCGGGACGACAGGCTGACGATACTTTTCCGCAGGATACTCAGGTTGCGCACCTCATCGCTCCCGGCGGTCTGCGGCGGAATCTCCCGGGATTGCTCCGCGTAGGTGAGCTCCTGCGGCATCGGGTTTTCCAGCTGCACCGGGATTCCGGACTGCGCCGGGCTCCCCTGCGGCAACTCAATTCCCTGCGGCCCCGGGAATCCCGGTTGTACAGTGATCCCCGGGGCTGTGCCGCTGCGCGCGGAATCCACCAGGCGGTCGATTACCTCAAGAGTTTTCCTGTCGAGCCTGCTGCGGTAGGAACCCATGGCGGATTTTACTGGCTGGGTTTCTTCCGATAGGATATGCGTGTTCACGGTGGATTCGCTCCGGGATTCCACCGGGAGGACTGTGCCTGCCACGGATTCCCGGACGGTTTCTCTGTCCTCCCCGGAGTGAATCTCCGTGATGTGGACATTGGCGGAATCTCCCACCGGTGCGGATTCCGCCGGGAGCACTGCGCCCTGAACCTGCTGCTCAGACCCAGGAAAAACCGCCAAATCCAAATGCTGCTCCACAGTGTAATATCCGGAATTAATCTCAGCCGGACTCCCCTGTCTGCCCGCTTCGGAAGAATGTCGGCGCAGTATATCAATAGTCCGGGTCACGCTACCGGAATCTCTGATATCTCCCCCGGGTGAGGGTTCAATGGCTGATTTGCCGGGCTGTTCTTTTATAAGGCGGCTGATGATACGCACTGCGGTTGTCGCCGTTATGTTTGCCTGTCCGGGAAGCGCCTTTTCAGCTGTCGGAGCGCCGATAATGTCCTGTTCATTCCCGAATATACTCCGGAATATCTCCGCGCGGCTGACCCTGGAAAGACGGCTCAGCTGCGCCAAGATGCTGCGCTCCTCCGTGGTCTGCACAAGCCTGTCGGCTGATTCATTACGGAATTTCCGAAGTGGGTCGGAATCAGTTTCAGTCCTGCCACCGGTGACTTCCGCAGATCTCACGGCGTCGTAGATCCGGCGCAGCACGGAGTTTTCGAGAATCGAAACGGAACTAACTTCACCCGGCTCTGCCGTATTCTCCGACAGGGCATACAGGATTTCGGCAACGCTGTACTCCTGCCCAAGATTCTGCACTACCCGTCCGGGTACTGCCGCCGATTCACGCACGGATTCGCGCTCCGCCGGAATTATCCCGCCGGGTATCTGCCCGGCGTCCGGTGCGGCATTCTCCAGACCGTACCTGCTGATCTCGCTCAGCAGTACTCTTCCGATCTCCTCACGGGTGCGACCGCTGTCCACCAGGGAAAGCACTCGCTGCGCCGCGTCATGCTGGGAGCGGTATCCCATCTCGCTTGCCGCCTCAAGGATCCGCCTGCGCTGAGTTTCCGTGAATACGGCGGCGGCGCCGACAGACGCTATTTCCTGAGCTGCGGTGCTCTCTGGGTACTCCTCGGACAGCACCGAGGCAATACGCTGGAATATCACCTGCTGCTGCGATGTGAGGACTGCGCCTCCGCCAGTGGAACCGAGCAGCACAGCCAACGCACGGCACACCGTCTGAAGGGGGATACCTCCGGATTCCTTCTCGAACACAAGCCGGAATATCCTGCTGACTTCCTCGGTGTACCGGCTGTTTTCGCGGATCATGTCGAATACTCGGCGGACTGCGGCGCTCCTACCGTTAGTATATTCAATCGCGGCACGACGGATATTTTCCGGGAACACAAATCCGGGCTGATATCTTTCAATCAGCCTGTCAGTATGATTTTGCATGCAGACCCGGAATACAAGCTGAGCCGTGAAATTATTCACCGTGACGCGTGTTCGGCTTACGGCAGCCGGCTGAGGCTGATCAAACAGGTATACAAGTCCAAGGCGCTTCCACAGCGATTCTATCCTGGGGTCGGCGCGGCGTTGGGTTTCCTCGGCAAAATCCGATGAGGGGACATAGGGGACGCACAGCGGTTTGATTCCACGGAGCACATTTATCGGCGCTACAGCGCTGATATCCCTGGCTGCGGTCATATTCTCCATCAGGCGTCCCTCCTCTCGTTTTTACATTACCGGGATTATCTCCCCGTGAGCCAGCTCAATGGACGTCAGCGAAACGCGGCCGCTCATGGCGTCCAGTTCACCGTAATCCACCTTCACCGGCATAGTGTCAAGCACAGTCCATATCTTTACCGGGGTCCTGGAATTATCCAGCATGGTGATCACCATAGGGTACTTCATGAACGACCCGGCACGCACAGTTTCAAACCACAGCGCCAGCGGCTCCATGGGCATCGTTCCCCTTCTAAGGACAATCCGCTCGTACCGTAATCCCTTTACCAGGAATGCCGGGAAGAACGTACCTCCCTCGGTGTATTCCTCATATTCAAGCTCGGCGTTAAGTCCGGATACGGATGCGAAATTCCCATTCACCTCAACAGGAGGGATATAAACCATGAAATTTCCGCCGGTATATTTTTCCATGTGTTGCCTCCTATTTCTCAAATAAGTTCTTCTTTTCCTTCTGTCCGCTCAGTTTCTTGTTGATCTGCGAAACCTCGCTGCACCACCTGCGACGCTCTCGGTGCTCAAGGTTCATCAGCTCCTCATGCCCCCAGTGGAGGTAATATCCCAGAAACGTCATTTCTTCATAGAGCTTGTCTTCGGGATATAATGACAGCTCTACTTTTCTAAAAAATCCAGCGGCAGGTCGAATTCCTTGTTACAGTGCGGACATACAACCTTATAGGCCGGGACGTCCTGCATGTTTATACGCTGATAGAGATCCTGGAGAAATGCCATATCTATCGTGAACAGGTTCTCTATAACGCGGTTGTTTATTGCCTGGAGAGTGCCCAGTTTTGTCACCACCCTAGACAGGAGTATCACCGTGAGATATCCCGGATTCTGCTGAACCCTTGGGTCCCTCAGCGGCATTATTTCATCAGCGGCTGTCGCCAGACGCATGACTCCGTGCCTGTGCACTTCGCCGTTCTGATCGACATATCCTCTGGGAAGTTCGAATTCAAATTCAGTCTGAAAACTCATGTTATCACCAATCTGTATTTTATACTTTGCCATGCTGCTCTGAAAAACCAGTATTCGCCATCGGCTCATCGGAAGCCCCGAAGAACCGACGGCGGTACTGCATTAAGTCCCTGCGGACAGATTACATCAAAAAGATCAGTTCTCGGACGGCGTTGCGGAATCCATTGAACCGCCGTCTATTCTGTTCACGCCCTCGTGGCAAATCTCAAGAGTTTCGATTGCCACCTCGCCGCCTAAACCGTTGAGGTCGGGGGCTGTGTAATGCGTGGGCCATGCGTTGATTATCTCCCAGCTGGGTCCCTCTGCTCCGGTATCGTCCAGGAGCTTTATCGTGATGGTCTTGCGCTCGATTCCGGTAGGTCCTGACGTGTTGTCGGAAGCAACCGTGTGGAGCCACTCCATCATCTCCATGGAGCCAACCACGCCCCACTTGAGCGTGATATTTCCATACTTTGTAAGTCCGGCAAGCTTTCTCGGCGTGGTGCGGACTTCATTGCCCTCCCTGTATTCGATAACGTCAACAGAGATGTCTGCGCCAGATACTTCGCTGAATCCTGCGGCTTCAGTGCCGTTAAACTCTACCTTGTATCTGAAATTCTTGAACGGATATCTAATTTCCGGCATGTACTCTCATTCCTTTCCTGTAAAAATCAACCGTTGCTCTCACTGGTGTACTGACCGATTCTGAATACAACGAACTCAGCCGGCTTCACGGGAGCCACGCCGATAACGCAGATCAGTCTGCCGTTGTCGATATCGTCCTGGGTCATGGTGTTCCTGCCGATATCAACGAAGAACGCCTCAGAGGGCGATGTGCCGGCAAGCGCGCCGCTTCTCCAGGTGCTTGCGAGGAACATCTCAACAGTCCTCTTTACCCTGCCCCAGAGCGCTTCGGTGTTAGGCTCGAATACCACCCAGTTGGTGTTCGCACGGATAGATTCCTCAAGGTAGATGAACAGGCGGCGTACATTGACGTACTTCCATGTTGCATTGGAGGAAGCGGTCCTTGCGCCCCATACCCTGATACCTCTGCCCGGGAAGGAACGGATAAGGTTGATTCCCTTTGGATTCAGCAGATCCTGCTCAGCGGTGTTGTAGCTGCTTGCAAGCCCTGTGCAGGAGCGTACCACCTCGTTGGCAGGCGCCTTATGTACGCCGACCGTGTTATCGGTACGCGCATAAATACCGACAACGGAGCCGGAGGGAGGCGCGATGATATTCTTCTTTGAAAGCGGATCAAAAATCTGTATCCAGGGGTGATAGAACGCTGCGTAGCTGGAATCGAACATGTCGCGGTATTCCAGCAGCTCGTCTGTCTTTTTTCTGTCCCTGGGCATATCAAGAACTGCAAAGCGGCTCTTCATGTTCTCGCAGTGTGCGATAAGGGACATCTGCACTTCGGGGATAGTTACTCCGGGCACGGACATAATGCTCACATCGGAATTCTCGATGAACGCCTGGATTCCGGTGCGCTTACCGGGACCGCCGTCTGTGCCGATGTAATCCGACGCTGTAACGGAATCCACGGTGCCGTCAGTACCGCCGGACAGCTGAAGGATTATAGCGTCGCCCTTGCCGCCGACCGCCTCAAACGGAGCAGCAATACCTGCTGCAGGAGCAGTTGCGGATTCCTTCTTCTCCTTGTCCTTGCTCTCGGGAGCGGGCTTCGCTGCCGGCTTTGAAACGACCTCGACGGACACCAGCTCGCTTCTGGACATTCTGGAACAGATATAATCAGCGGATTCGGTGTTCAGGGAAACAAAGAGGTAATCCTCCTTGACATCGCCATACTTAACGGACACGTCGATCTCGCTGGACTTGATGAACTTTGTGGGAACGAGATTCTTGTCGATGATGGACGGATTAACGGGATTCTCGAAGGAAATTGTCTTTTCCTCGATAGCGGTGATCCTGTTGTAAACGGAGGACTTGCCGTCCGCAAACTCAACCACGTCGCCGATGTTGAAGCCGTCCACGCTTCTTACTGTGGCGCTGTTGCCGTCCACCTCATAGACCTGGGTCTTGACGTGGGAAACGGGGGATACAGTGACCTTTATGCGGTTGCCCCACTCGCCGGGATTCCTTGCAGTGAAGCTCAGGACGGAGTCGCTCCGGGTGGAAGCACACTTTGCGTCCGCAGGGCATACTCTCATGACAAAGGCACGGGAGCCACCGTTGATGAAAAAGTGCTCTACCGCATAGGGCAGGAAGCGCTTGTCACCATACCTGGTTTCGGAAAGGTAACCGCCGAAAATGCGCACATAATCGCTGAAGCTGGTAACCAGCTGCGGTTTGCCGATCACGCCGCCCTTCTCTGCAAGACCGATAAAGCCTGCTGTGCTTGTGCCGACGCCTTCCATCGGAACTGCGCCCGACTCGTACTCCTCAACATAAACACCGGGGGATAAATACTCTGGCATAACTTGTTTCTGATCTTCCCAGCGTGTTCAGGCTGCATGAAGATCAGTGCCTCCTCTCAAAATAATTTTGCGAAGTCCTGCGGAGCAGTTCTTCATTTATAGCAATCCTGACGGATCAGCTAACTCAATCTGCGCCAAACACAAGGTCGGCGTACTGTTTCAGGTCGTCCCGGAGCACGACCGTGTTGTTCTTGCGCTGCTCGTTGACTATTCCGGTGAGCAGATGCCGCATTCCTATTGGCTTATCCTCGGACGCCGCCAGGAATGCCGCATGGATAATGCAGTTCTTGATATTGCCGCCTGCCATCTTGAAGTTCCCGGCAAGAAAATCCCAGTCGATTTCATCAAGCGGCGCCCGCGCGTCCAGCATTTTCCGCCAGAGGAGCTTCCTGGTCGGCACGTCCGGAAACGGGAAACTGATCACAAAGCTTATCCGCCTCATGAACGCTTCGTCGATGTTCTGTAGCAGATTCGTCGCCATCAGCACGACTCCGTCGTATTCCTCCATCTGCTGGAGAAGGTAAGCGGTTTCGATATTAGCGTGGCGGTCGTGGGAATCCTTCACCTCGGAACGCTTCCCGAACAGCGCGTCGGTTTCGTCAAAGAAAAGCACGCAGTTTGCGTTCTTCGCTTCGGTAAACACTCGCCGGAGATTCTTTTCCGTTTCACCAATGTACTTGCTGACAACCTGCGACAGCTGCACCTTGAAAAGCTGCATGTGCAGCTGATTCGTGATGACCTGTGCAGCCATGGTTTTTCCCGTGCCCGGAGGTCCGGAAAACAGCACGGAAAGTCCCCTGCCGTATGCGGCTTTCTTTGAGAATCCCCACTCGGTATAGACCTTATGGCGGTATCTGACATGCATACAGGCGCTTTTCAGAAGCCGTATCTCAGATTCCGGAAGCACAAGATCCTCCCAGCTGTACGCCGGCTTTATTGGTGAAGCAAGCGTGTTAAGTCCGACCACGACCTGGGCGTAGCAGCATTCGTGCAGCAGTTCCGGAGAAATACCGCCGCCGCTGGCGGCAGCAAGCTCGCAGGCTCTGTCCACAGCTCCCCGTATCTGCCCGATGTTGAACCGGAACTTCGCCGCCATCTCCGCCGGAGAAATCTCCCCGGTGAGCGTGATCCCTTTCAGGAAGTGCTCCCAGAGTATCAGCCGCTGATCCTCGTCCGTTTCTGGAAGTTCCAGCGTAAGCAGGATCGTTCCCTCTCCGGGGATTCCGCTCTGCCAGCGCTGCTCCGTCGTGATAAAGATATGCGGTCCGAACTGTCTGCCGCTGTCTGAAAGCTCCGCTGACAATTCCGCCAGCTTCGCACGGCAGTCCTCCTCAAGCAACTGCCCGAAATCCGTTATGCATATTGCAGCGCCCCTCGGAACAGCCTCGCAGACCGCTCTGCGGAAAACCGCTGCGGCACTCTGCGCTGCCGCGATTTCCGCAGCAGGCAGGAACAAAATGTTCTCGCCGCACATTTTAGCTGCGTGCTTTACCAGGGTCCTCCTGCCGCTGCCGCGCTCTCCGCACATGCAGATGACTGCGGCTTTCCCTTCAAGGGAGCGCCCCATGGCGCAGACCGCCTTTTCCAACAGGTCGGACATGATCAGCACCGGGGGTAAATCATCTGTCGCACGGAAGAATTCATGATCCGCTCCGCCGCCGGTCAGGAATCCGACCACCGGCTCTGAAAGCTTCAGCTGCATTGTGCACAGGCTGCCGGCTGACGGCTCGCAAATATATTTCATCAGCGTATTCTGCGCCGAGAAATAGCGGTAATATCCGGATACAAGGCTACCCGGCTCCCCCCACAGCCGTATCATAGTATCAGCGGTGGGGCGCTTTTTCGAGATGTCGTCCTGGAGATAGGCAAAGAGCTTCTCATAGCGCCGATTTATCTCGCAGCACAGCAGAGTAAGCATTGTAAGGAATTCAAATCTGTCCTTCCCGAACGCGACCTCCATGTTGAAAACCGGGAATCCGCAGCTTTCCGGAGTTGCCATGACCCTGCCGAAAAAGAAATTTCTCATCATGGCTATCTCTTCACGCTCTTCATCCGTCAGACCCGGAAAAATCCGGGAATCCGAAGTTTTCAGCAGATTCTTCTCGAATTCCTCCCGGGTAACGACTACCCCAAGCATACTTTGAATGTTGCTGTCGGGGCTTACCCAGAAGTGATATTTATAATGGTAATATATATGTAGATCAAGGATTTCCGCAAAGCACCCCAGAAGTTCAGCCTGGCTTGCAAAGCGCTTCCCTGCTTCGGAATAGTCTATCATTCAACGACCTCCGCTGCTGAAAAGATTTTGTTCCAGCAGCTGCAAACTGTATTTCCCGAACTGTGCAACAGCGCCATCACAGCCTCGCCTGCACTCAATGGGTCAGTGATCTCCGCTGTGAACCGCAGGACAACATGTCCGTTTTCGGTAAACAGGCATCCGTTTCGCAGCCTGCCGTTCAGAGAATCCAACTCCGTGAGTATCGCACGACCCGTCCTCCAGGGGAACTGCACGCAGCACACTATATTGTTTCCTGCCGCAAAAAGCATACACCTCCATACCCTGGAGCCGCTGCTCAATGTCATCTGGAATGCGCCGTTCTCCTCTTTAAATCTTACGCCGTGAAGCGCCAGTTCATTCCTGATAACACTGGAATAATCCACGGGAAAACCTCCTGTCAGCCAATTGTTGAAAGCGGCGTGATTGCAATAGCGCTGCCGGAGAATCCCGGTATCTCCCCTAGATCTGCGTCGGCGCCATCTGGAACGAAATCGTTTTCCGGCGATGCTTCTGAGAAATCCGGAATCTGCCGGAATATGTCAGTTTCCGGAGCCTGGGATTTCAATAAGCCTAGCAAAAGTTGGTTTCCGCCCGAAAGCAGCTTTTCAGCGGAATCCAGCCCGACTGCTATTCCCAGCGATTTCTCAACTGCGGAAACCGCAGCAGCCGCTATCTCAGGAACCGCCGCTGCCGTCCGGATTTCCGCCGGTTTTCTCTCCGGTTCCCGTTCCTGCTTCACCGTCTGCGCTGCTGAGCGCGTCTGCTCCTGGATCTCCCTCACCTCTCAGACCAGAAAAGAAGTCCGCCACTGCCGTGGCAATGCTCTCCGCAAGGGAATCTCCCCTGCCGTCCTCCGGCGGATCGTCCTGCGAAAGCACCGAAACCTCATCTGCGGCGGATTCAGTGAATCCATCGGAGCTGAACAGCTTTTCCGCCTCGGCAACATTCGATGATATCCGGTTCAGAACCGTCAGGAATTCACGCTGCTGCTGGATTTTCCGCTGCAATACGGCGCCCTGCTTTGCAAGCGCGGAACGCAGGAATTTAGCGATCGCTGCGCTGTCCGGCGAACTTTCGCCTTCAAGCTCCCGTATCCGATTCCGGTACTGCGCCATCAGCGCTTTATCTCTTTCCGTGTCAAGAAACGGCATCGTCTGCCGGAGTGTTCCTATCCTGCGCATCTCAAGCGGATCGCAGACGCACTGTCCGCTGTCCTCAACAAGACTCCTGAACAGGTCGAGGATCCTTGTAGAACCCCTCATCGTATCTGTCACGATACCGACTACGGAGCTTACATCACGGTTGAAAGTAACATCAGAGGACATATTAGGCAC
>OGFF01003517.1_pt1 | contig 11550 bp, 11 predicted proteins | sample 1570751 | NCBI WGS metagenome assembly OGFF01 (sample SAMEA2581951, study PRJEB24529) | metagenome | biome: Human gut stool | place: China | collected 2011 | reverse complement strand
ACAGCCGTGCATTTTCAGATTTCTGCGGAGTAGATTCACCCAATCAGGTTCCCGATGGAGATACTATCGGAAGATTCAGAAATATACTTGTTGAAAATGGATTGCAGGAAAAACTGTTTCATCAGGTAATAGACATCCTCAGCGAAAAAGGCTTGATATTAAAGCGTGGAACGATAGTGGATTCCACTCTTATTGCTGCGCCATCATCGACAAAAAACAAGGATAAAAAGCGTGATAAGGACGCTCATTCCGTGAAGAAAGGAAACCAATGGCACTTTGGATATAAGGCTCATATCGGAGTAGATAAGGACAGCGGACTTGTACATCATCTGAAAGTAACAGGTGCTAATGAACACGATGTAACAGCAACGCCTGATCTTATGCATGGAGAAGAGGAAGAATTATACGGTGACAGTGGATATATCGGTGCAGAAAAGCGAGAAAATGCAGTTGTTAAAAATAAAAATGGTCGAAAAATCAAATACAAGATAAACAGAAAACCGTCAACAATGAAAAAGCTTTCAAAAAGCGGACAATATGCAGCAAAGAAAGCAGAACATAAAAAATCATCGGTCAGAGCAAAGGTAGAACACGTTTTTGCAGTCGTGAAGCGACTGTTTGGGTATCGGAAAACACGATACCGAGGTCTGCGAAAACAGACCGCCAAACTGAATATTATGTTTGCCCTGGCAAACCTTTATCTGGCTGACAGAAAATCTCTGACGGCTTGATAAAGTGCGCCTGCAAGCAGATTTACAGAGGCAATATGCCCGTTACAGAGCTTTATGCGTTTAACTTGATTTGTGAGAATTTATTGGCGGCATTGTACGGTGTTGCCTTAAGATAGTTGCAGGCTGTCAGTTTTTCGAGTGCAGTTTCTATCTGCTCACTGCTGAGTCTTTTGGCTGTCCTCTTTATATCTCGGAGAGAAATAACAGTTCTGCCATCTCTCATTATCCTGGCAGTTATCTTTTCAAGAAGATATTGTGCCGAATTGTCATAATTATCTGCACACATCATTTTCAGGTAATGCTGACCGAAGTAAGTGACTATTTCAATAGCTGCCTGCATTGTTTCTCCCGATATGCATTCAGAGGCGGTGTGTTCACAGAGATGAATAATTCCTACGATACGTAGAGTTTTACCGAGTATCTTGCTGAAAAATTCGCGGTGTTCGGCAAGGTTTCCCGTATCCGACATTTGATATTCTATTTTGTCAGCAAATGCGGTAAGAAGATCGACAGCTTTGCAGCCCAGGTCAATGCGGCAATCATCGCTTCGGGGCATATTCAGAAGTCTGGTTATGAGGTCACTGTATGCTCTTGTCACAGAGCTGCCGTTTACGTCTTGTATGAGTTTTCGGTGTCCTATCATGCTGTCGGGTATGCAGAACAGGAAACGCTGTGTAAGTCCTTTTCCACTGAATTGAGGGTTGTTTATCACGCTGTTGAGAACTTGTGGTTGGGTGCATATCCCGAATGTCAGCTGAGGACGGTGGAGAGCAACAGAACCGTATTTGCGGTCTATCTTTACAGGTTCACCGTCATAGCTTGACAGAAAGATATTGAGGTTGGTGACATTGTTTGAGTACATACCCGATATTACATCGAATATTCCGCCTTCGGGGGAAAGAATCCCCATAACCTCGTCATTTTCGCTCATAATGCCTGCGAGTGCTTCGGCTGTAACATCTGTTGTTATAAGCTTCATTTCATCGACAGGCGGCAGGGTAGTTATCTCCTAATGGATTTGCTTGACAGTATCCATAGGCTCATCTTTTTCAATTGCTCTGTGAAGTTTGCATTCAAGCTGTTTCCGTGTATTACGATAGGTTTGCACATCAATAAGATGTTCTTGGTTGTAATCTGCCACATAATTGGTTATGGGTTTTGTCATTGAGCTGAACACAGCTGATTTGCGTTCCCCCGGTGGGGCACATATAAGAATGTATAGATTCAGCTCTTCTGCCCAATGCTCACTGAAATATACTTTTGCTTTGCCCTGTAAGCATACCGATAATGCTGCTAATGCGACAGCTGCAGGCATATCCGGGTATACTTGTGTTGTTTCCGCAACAAACTGAACCATATCCCGTATTGTTTGTGGTAATGCTCCTATCGGGAAAGGCGGTGGAGATTTTGCCGGGTTAAGCGGCGTAGGATAGATCGTTGTTCCTGTGGTTTCCATATTTGTTTTCCTTTCTTTTTGTGTAAAGTATTGATATTTGTGTTTGTGTGGTGTATAATATTATTATGGATAAGAGTGTGCATATAACAAATTATACCTGCTATGATAACGATATAATATATTATACCTTGTTTGTCAATACAGTTTTTGATATTTTTTGTTGTTTTATGTTATTTTGTAATGATGAACAAAAAAGATGGGAGAAAATTATGAATTTTTACGAAAGACTAAAGGCAGTCTGTGACGAAAAGAAGAAAAAAATCACCACAGTTGTGGTTGACTGTGGCGGTAATAAGGGATCTATCGCAAGTTGGAAGAAGGGAACTGTCCCCAACTATACTATTATAGAGAAGTTGGCAGAGGAGCTTGATGTCAGCGTTGATTTTCTTGTGGGCAAGGAAGAGGTCGATATTCAGCCTAAAAAATATTTTGGCACGTTGGACGTAATGCTGGCATCAAAATACAAGTACATCAACCTCAGCTGTCTTAATGAGATCTCTGACGATGATATGAAAAGGTATGAAGCATATCTGAACTGTTCCACCAAGTTTATGTATGACAGAACAAGCGTAAAATACGAACCTGTTAAACAGTGCAGGACGGAATCGGACATTGACACCGATCTGACTGATGAGATCATTGACGTTATGAGCTTTCTGCCCGGCAGCGATGATGTTCGTTTCTTGCAGATACAGATCTCACGAATTGTTCTTTTCAATCTTCGGGCATTAAAAAATGAAGGGAACAGTATAATAGCGGAGAGCAAGTCGCTTAATAAGGCTAATCTGAAATATCTCCTTGATGAAAGCGGCAGCACAAGCGTGAAGGCATACGGGTTTACAAGCGATGAGGTGCGTTCTATTCACAGGGATAGCGGACTAAGCTATCAGTATCTGTTTTCGGGAGTTATGAAAGCAAAGGACAAGGAGATTTTTAAGGCTGATTCGCAGGAACAGGAAAAATAATACTATTGTCACCATTGACACGCATTGTCACGTCATTGGCACAAAGAGGGGAAAGACGAAAAACAACGATTGTAAGCTACTTTACAGCTTTTGAGAGTTCCATTGTCCTATTGTCCGCTGAACAAAGAGGAATAGATATGTCATGAAAATGTCTGCTTATCAATGTTGTTCAATTTGGCACACAATGTGTGCCAAAGTCAGTGGGTTAACTTAATTGTATTTTTCAAATCTACTTGTTGATAAAAAGAACTGAAAGAAGAATCATAGTTTATTGACACTGTTAATATAGCGTGATATAATAAAAGAAAGGAAAGCGGTGGTTATCAATGTCTGTCACACTTAGTAATATAGCTTTAAAATCAAATGTTTCCTTTTCAAAACTATATATGCTTTACAAAGAGAACAAACTTGATACTGTGAATATTTTAACACCATATTCAGAAATTGAAATTCCTGATATGAGGTATAAAACTACAAATATAAACAATCGCAGATATTTAGGTAATAAATATAAGTTGCTTCCATTTATAACAAAAGTTGTAAATGAGAATACAGAGGAAATACAGACAGTAGCTGATATTTTTGCTGGGACAGGGGCAGTCGCTTCTGCTTTTCTTGATAAGACAATTATAACAAACGATACTTTATATAGTAACTATATCTGTCACATTGCGTGGTTTGGGTCACAGATGTTTTCAGAAGAAAAAATTAGAAACTATATCATTTTTTATAATACTGTAGATATATCTGAAGAAAACTATATGACAGAAAACTTTTCGGATACATACTTCAGCGAAGCTGATTGCTGTCGCATAGGTTTTATTAGACAGAATATAGAAGATGAGTTCCTTATAGGAAATATTAATGATAGAGAGAGGGCTATACTTATAACTTCGCTTCTATATGCTATGGATAAAATTGCTAAAACTTGCGGTCATTATGATGCATATCGAAAGGGAGCGGAGTTTGACAAGGCTTTGGAACTGTATGTTCCTGTTCCTCAGAATAGCAATAGCTCAAAAAATCGGTGTTACAATATTGATGCCAATGAGCTGGTTAAGAAAATTTATGCGGATTTAGTCTATATAGATCCTCCCTATAATTCTCGTCAATATTGCGATGCTTATCATCTAATAGAGAATGTGGCTAGGTGGGAAAAGCCCAAGGTTAAGGGTGTAGCAAGGAAAATGGATCGATCAGTGCTTAAAAGTGATTACTGTACTCAAAAAGCAACAGTTGCATTTGAGGACTTGATAGAGCATATTAATGCAAAGTACATATTGCTTTCATATAACAATATGGCTAAAAAGGGCAACGATAGGTCAAATGCCAAGATTTCTGATGAAGATATTTGCAGAATCCTCGAAGCCAAGGGTGAGCTTACTATTTTCTCAGAGAATTATAAGGCATTTACAACAGGAAAATCAAGCATTACTGATAATAAGGAAAGGCTCTTTCTATGCAGATGCTTTTAGATGATATGATAGTACAGTCACCGCTTAATTATATAGGTGGTAAATATAAGCTGCTACCACAGATTTTGCCATTGTTTCCGAAAGTTGAAGGGACTTTCATTGATTTGTTTTGTGGTGGCTGTAATGTGGGTATCAATGTGGTATCTTCCAAAACGATATTTAATGATACCAATGCAAAACTTATATATTTATACAATACGTTTAGAAATTTGGATAAAGATGTATTGCTTGATATGATTGATGAGATTATAGATCAATATTCTTTGTCTCGATCCGACATTAACAGTTATGAGTATTATAATTGTAAAAGCTCAAGTGGCCTTGGGGCGTATAATAAGGAGCATTTCCTGAAATTACGTGAGGATTTTAACGAGAATACCAATTATGAATATCGTTATTATGTTATGTTGTATGTTCTCATAGTGTATTCGTTCAATAATCAGATACGCTTCAATAAGGTAGGAAAATTCAATCTTCCTGTTGGGAAAAGGGATTATAATAATAAGATGCAAGAAAAACTATCTGCATTTGTTGACAGAATAAAAAAAGGCAATTATCAGTTTACTTGCGTTGATTTTGAGGAGTTTGAGTTATCTTCCTTCGGTGAAAATGACTTTATTTATGCAGATCCCCCTTATCTGATTACTTGTGCTACTTATAATGAGCAAGATGGTTGGAATGAGAAAAAAGAAAGGGCTTTGCATTCATTTCTTGACAGGGCTTCAGCTCAGGGAATAAAATTTGCTTTGTCTAATGTTTTAAGTAGTGAGGGTAAGGAAAATGTACTGCTCAATGAGTGGCTTGAAAAAAATAAAGATCAATATAATGTAGTTCATCTTAATTTTAACTATTCCAATTCGAATTATCAGAAAAAAGATAGGAATACTGGTTCAGACGAAGTTATTATTAAGAATTATTAGGAGGGTATGCTTATGGTACACTTTACATTTCAATCCTACTCATGGAGCTTTGGAACGACGAGCTTTCGTATGGCGGATTTTCATCGAAAAGTAGAAGAACAGCTTATGCTTCTCAATGATTTTTGGAATATATCCGAAAATAAAGATGAACCGTGGAACAGGAATTCAGAAATACAAGTAAAATATTATGATTATATATTTCAAAAGGGATTTGTAAGCGGAAATATTGAAGAAGATAGAGAGAAGAAAGCTAAAACAGCTCGTCAGAAAACTTCCGGGCTTGTGGATGTAGGGCTGATTGACAGCAATCATAGGCTTACAGAAGTTGGAAACAAACTTCTTGAAATTTGTCATAAGGGCGATTTTTCGTCCGATAATGAGTTTCATATACCGTGCGATAGCTACATTTATTTAAAACAGCTTATTAAAACGACATACAGAATACAGGATGACTATGTTAGACCGTATTTGGTGACTGGTGTTGTCCTTAATCGCTGTAATGATTATCTTGCTGATGATGAATTTACTTATCTATTGCCTCTTTGTATAAATAAGGAAATCACTAATACAATTATAAACTATATACTTTCTTTTAGAAAAGAAAAAATTTCAATAGATGAAATAATAGCCGATGTGGTTCTCTCAAAATATAATTATCCCGATGCGAAGAAATATTTTATTAATTCAAAGCAGACAGACGATGATATTTTGGCTATTGGAATGAACAGAGACGGTTCAAGACACGATAAATGTTATATTGAATTGTATAAACAGCTTAAAAGAGTTTACGTTGATAAGGACGAAGCTGCGGTTTCATCGTTGATTGCTGCAGCGAGAAATGTTGGCGGTAAGTGCGGTGTGTTTTGGCGTAAATTGCTTTTTTCTATTCGAAATCCTCGAAGTTTTGCTGATTTATTGTCGAATAAGTTTGATAATATAAGCTGTGAAAAACAATTTAACAGTGTATTTGCTGATTATCTGCATTTGTATAAGGTCAAAGCAAATCTATTGGACTATAAAGATCTGAACAGAAGATATCTGAATATTACAGATTCAATACTGTTTTTAGATGGAAAGGTGCGCTTTACGCCCATTTTTCAGAATTTCTTTAAGACAAAAGCAGCAGTTGTTTTTAACGATACATATTGTGGGTGTGAACTGTTGCCAAGAGATTGTTCGTTATCAGAGATAAATGCAAGCTTGGTATTTGACAACAGTAGCATAGTAAGTGTATTCAATGAGGAGAATGATACTTCTCTTCATTCTATTGATGAGGTTTACGATTATGTCGAAAATGATAGATATTGTCGTTTCAGAGAACTTATTGACAGCAAATTTCCCAATACGGTTATTGTGGATATGCTTGATAAATTTGAAACCCGTCATAGTGACAGCGAGATAAAAAATGTTATGTCTTGTGACGCTGATGTTCCAACAATTTTTGAGTATATCACGGCTGTTGCGTGGTATAGGATAAGCGAATACAAGGGCAAAATCCTTGATTATATGAATCTTTCTCTTGATGCAAGTCTTCTGCCAAGAACACACGCAGGCGGTGGTATGTCGGATATTGTTTATAAGTATGCTGCTTGTAGCAGTTACCCTGCACACGATTTGCTGATAGAGGTTACACTTATGGAGGGAACCAATCAGCGTCACGGAGAAATGGAACCGGTTTCTCGTCACCTTGCTAATTATCTGATTGATAAAAATAAACATGCATATTGTACTTTTGTGTCTAATAATCTGCACGCTTCGGTCATTTCAGATTTCAGAATGAGAAAATATGCACCTTTTTATCGAAATGATACAGACTATGTTGACGGTATGAAGATTATTCCACTACACACAAGGGAACTTAAAGTAATCTTGGAAAAGAAAATTACTTATGAAACCTTGTACAAGTTGTTTGAAGAAGCGTTTGCTTCCGATGAAATCAAGGCTCCGCCAGAATGGTATGATCAAAAAATTGGAAAGAAGATAGGTTTGCTCTCTCAAAATATATGACAATTTAGCAAACAGGTTCAAATACTCATTAAGGTTTAGTGATATTATATGATGAATAGGTTTATAAAGTGGATAGGGCTTTCAGTAGGATTAACGCTTTTGCCAATATTCATTTCAATGGGCACAAAGTTGATATATGGTGTTGATTTTGCTTTGAGTAACTATAATAATGAGTTGCTTTTTATGGCTGTTATGCTTTCAGCAACATCTATTAGTGATTTTACTTCAATAATGCAAAAAGGTGTAAGTGGACCGCAAATCACATTTTTGGTTGTATGTTTGATATTTATCTCGTTGATTTGCATATGTTGTTATGAGATATTAACTATTGCATCAATATCATCTGCACCGTTAAATGATTCACCAATTAATGTTTTAACGTGTGTCGGTTTAGTATCAAGCTTAATAATTGGTGGAATATGTCAATACTTTCTCGAGAAAGTTGGTGCATAGAGAATATGAACATAATAATTGTGATACTAATCATTTTGTTAATTATGCTATCAATTGCTTCAATTATAGATGTTATAATTGTTGTAAAAACTAAGTCATATCTTAATTATAGGGAACAGCTTAGGCAGTTTGAAGCTAAAAGAAATAGAGTAGAGGAGGATTTGGAAAATGACAGAAAAAAGTTCTGAAAAATATCTTAAAGACTTTATTTTCATTGATAAGGACAGGTTATATTCGTTGTATTCTCAATTATTTGAGGGTGTTGCTGAGTCAATGATGCTTTCTTCGTTTGTCGACAAAGAGGATGATAAAAAAGAAAGGAACTTGGAACAGAAATTAATAGAGGCTTCGTTTAAATCGAAAAACATTGTGTTATTTGACCATATGTATAATATGTTGGAAGAAAAAATAACTCCTTTTCTTTTCAAAATCGATAGTAATACAGTTATTGATGATGTTCCTATTGATGGAATTATACAGGTGAAGGGTAAAGTAGTAATTGATGATTATGAGTATTTAGGCTATTTTTTTGAAAACTATAATAATATTGGAAACGCATTAGCTGTATTAAATCTTCTAAATTCAAGTAGTGATATAACCAACAATGGAGTGGAACGATACGCTAAAAACAATAGTTTGTTTCTTGATAAGAAGTTTATTGACGCTATTGTGAAGGTTATAAATTTCTTTCATAGCAACAATTTAGATTTGATTGTTCACCCAGATAACAATGAAAAGATTATGTGTTGTGCTTTGCTTAATTCAAAAGGGTTGAGAATTACCACAAATGAGCTGAGAAATTTGTATGGAAGTCGACCGGTAATGAAGTGGACTGTTGTTGGTCAAATTACAAATATATCATCTCATTATGGAAAAGAAGATAAATATATAGAAACTAACAACACTTCTTTTAGGGCAATGTTTGATAGACTTGATGATGTTGATATGGCTTTTGATAAAGTATTAGAGCAGAATAGTGATATTGTAAAAATTGCACCTCTCGCTGTTTATGTTGAACATAAGAGCTTTATCAATAATTCATAAACATATTAGGATTTATTTTGAGATAATAGAAAAGTGTCATATTTCCGTCGTATTTTTCCCAACATCAAAGCCACTAACAGCGTAAATACGCCGATTTCAAGCAATTAGGGACACCACCTCCAAAACCACGTGCCGAGGGTTCGAATCCTTCTGCCCCTGCCATTCAAATTCTAGTACCCGTCAAACCCTCCCCAGTCCACAAAAATCAATCTCCTCCGCCGAAAAACATCAGCGGAGGGTATTTTATTCATATTAGCCATTCCAAGGCATAACAGGCACATCGGAGATCAGCAGCCTGAAAAAATAGTCCTCAACATTCAGACCGTTAGCGCAGGCAGTAACAGCCAGAGAATATATCAGGGCGCTTGCTCTCGCACCATTCTGTGTGTTGGAAAACAGCCAGTTCTTTCTTCCTACAACAAAAGGTCTGATCGCATTTTCAGCCCTGTTGTTGTCTATTGAAACATACGGCGCTTCAAGAAATCTGTAAAGATATTTCTTTTCATTTATCGCATAGCTTACTGCCTTGGATAGCTTTGTGCCCGATGAGGCATTAACCGTTTCAAGCCATGCGAAAAACACGTCAAGAGCCGGCTTTAAATGCTCCTGCCGCTGTTTATGCTTTTCTTTAGATTTAAGTTCTTCCAAACTGCGTTCAATCGCATAAAACTCATTTATGAGATTTACACCCTTCGCAGCTGCTGATGTGGGAATAAGCTCCTTGTCTGTGGGTAAAGCCTCAACGAACTTTCTCCTCGCATGCGCCCAGCATCCGCATCTCGTGACCTTTTCAAGCTTGTTGTAGCCGTCATATCCGTCACATACAAGATACCCCGAATAGTCTCCAAGGAATGTGACTGCATTATCTCCGTTTCTTGTAGGAGAATATTCAAAAAGCGCAAGGTATCTGCCGGCAGACTTGTCTGTGCAGTACACCCACATTCTTGAAGCGGTTTTAGCTTTTCTTCCCGGCTCATGAAGAACCTGTACCACAGTTTCATCTGCATGAATAACAGGCTGACCGAGCAGTTTTTCTTTCATAATATCAAACACAGGCTTAGCCTTGTTCACCGCCGCCCATATCACCCAGTTGCTCATAGTCTGTCTGCTGAACTTTGCACCGCAGGCTGTATAATCCTTTTCCTGACGATAAAGCGGCACTGCCTGAACATACTTTGAATACAGGATATGTGCAAGCAGCTCGGGAGAACAGAAGCTTCCGGGGATAAGTGCCGCAGGTGCAGCAGCCTTAACGATGACCTGATCCGGAATATCTTCCTCACGTTCTTTGTCTCGCTTTTCATCAATACCACAGGATACACAGCGTGTCGTTTCAACATAATGCTTTCTCACAAACATTCTTGCAGGAACATATACAAGCTCATCACGGATAAATTCCTTGCCTATTACCTCTGTTTCACTTCCGCATTCGGGGCATACCTTGTCCTTCGCTTCGTGAATAACTTCCTCGGTTTCAAGGTTTTCAAAGGAATCCTTGTGAGTGCTGTGCTTCTTGCGTTCGTGAGTTACAACAGTTATCCTGTCTGCTTTTTCAATGATCTTTTCTTCGGCAGTATCTTCGGCTTCATTGAACATTGTCAGCTGTTCTGCATTCTCCATAATTACTTCTGCCTTTTCACTTTTCTGTCCGTACAATGCCTTTTTCAGAAGTGCAAGCTGTTGTTTAAGATCTGCATTTTCTTCCTCAAGAGATGAAATTCTAGTACGGTATGCTGCTTCCTTTTCGGGTGTTAATACATTGGATTCAGCATAAGCTGTTCACTTTTTAATTCAAGTTCGTTGTTTTCCATACCTTTTTACCTCTTGTTTATGATACTTTAATTGTACCATAAACAGCCGAAAAAGTCTGTATTTCCTATGAAAACAAAGCAATGACATACTGTAAATTCAGTAAAGAGTCCCTTGTTTTCCGGGCTTTATTGCTTTTTTCTGTTCAATTTCAAGTCCTTCAAGCAGCCATCTGAGCTGCTGTTCGGATAATTCCATAGCCTCATATTCATTTCTCGGCCATCGGTATTTTCCGTTTTCAAGTCGTTTGGATAAAAGAAGAAATCCGTCACCTTCCCACAGCAGTCCTTTCAGTTTATGCGGATTTTTACCGCAGAACAGGAACAGGGCTTTGCTGTACGGATCAAGTGACAGCTTACCCTGAACTATTGCAGCAAGACCGTCTATCCCTTTTCTCATATCGGTATATCCTGTCACTATGTAGACCGTTTTCTTACCTATGATACCGTTAAGCATTTCGCATCGCCCTGATGAGTGATGTCATCGTCTTCTCGCTTATGCCTTCGGGTATTTCGGCAGTCACTTCTCCGATACTGATCCTGACGCAGGCAGTTTCCTCGGGAACTTTCATTACAGGCACAGGTATCTGCTCACATATTTCCTTTCGGAGTTTACGAAGATGATAGTAATATGTCTTTAAGGCAATACCGCACAAACCATTGAAAATCAGGAAGAAAAATGGTATAATAT
>OGFF01003514.1_pt1 | contig 11552 bp, 13 predicted proteins | sample 1570751 | NCBI WGS metagenome assembly OGFF01 (sample SAMEA2581951, study PRJEB24529) | metagenome | biome: Human gut stool | place: China | collected 2011 | reverse complement strand
AGAAAGTGCCTCCGTATAAAAACATTTCCTCTCTCCGTACTGTGCTGGATGGTCAGCTATTATGGGATTGCCTGAACGAGCACTATCTGTACTGGGAGAACGGAAATCTTCCAGGTTATGATGATCCAGACTTTAAGGACGAGGATTACTGCAACGAATACGGTTTCGTAATCAAAAATGATTTGGGCAACTACTCTTTCTATAACCAGCGTTTTCTACCGGATCATTCTGATCTGGAGAGCAAAGATGCCGACACTGTTCTGGTGATCCGTGAAACGAATGAGGCCGTCTGCAAACTGTTTGATTCCTTTATCACTCTGGTCCAGGATCTTCTCCGGGTACAGAACGCTTACTCCGACCTGCTGGACAACTATATCCACGGCAAGAGTAAATTCCTGTCCGATACGGAACTGGCAAATTGCTTTTCCGCTTACCTCAAAGCGACCAAACGAAAGTCGATGACAGAGCGGGTGGTTTCCTCCAACTCCATGCAGATGAGCCACGAGGTCTATCGCAGACCGGATGGTCGGGAGAAACTCTGCGAGGCATACACCTTTGACAGCCTGGGAGCTTTTCTGTATTTCGATTTCTTCCGGGGACTGAGTCAGAGCTACCTCCCCAAGCGCTGCGACAACTGCGGAATGTACTTTTTGCTGGAGGGCGGCAAGTACAGTAACTACTGTGAGCGCACACTGAAGGATGACCCGGACAAGACCTGCCGGGATGTGGGTGCCAGAAAAAAGTACGACGATAAGTGCAAGAGCGACCCGATATGGCTGGCCTACAACCGGGCCTACAAGGCGCACTATGCCCGCTACATGAAAAAGAAAATGACCGTTCCCGAATTTGAGGAATGGTCACGTCAGGCAGTCGAATGGAGAACACAGGCAGAGGAAGGAAAACTGGAATACTCCGAATACGAACGCCTGCTGAAAAAATAAATGTGCCGGGGATCAAGCGCACATGAACTTGATCCCCGGCTTTATCTTTGATTAGGCATCGCAGCAGGTGTGTTAAGGATTCACACGGAGTAAGTGATCTGTCACCATTGATATCGTTACTTTGTGCGCATCATTGAAATGCCTTACGCGCATATCTTGCACCCAACTATGTTGAAAATCGCAGAGATACAGGTATAATATAATCAAAAGCAAATCGTGATATGGGGTGTTGGACATGGAACTCAGAGTCCTGAAGTATTTTCTGATGGTAGCGTCAGTTGACAAGGGCACGCACGCTTGCGGGCCGGACTGGGCCGCCGTCTGCCGCGTTATCGTCCTTGACATACGCCAGTATGTCTGCGTCCTCTGCCTTGCAGACAACGCCCCAGACCAGCCGGCAAGTCCTTCGGAGTTTTTCACGGAGGATAAACGGCGGCTGGCCAGGCAGACGAGGCAGGCGGGCTGTCGCCCGCCAACGAGGATAACGACGCCAGACGTCGTTTTGCCCCGTGAAAAACCGTGTGTGCCCTTGTCAACTGACGCTAGCAAGAGAAGAAAACATAACCAAAGCAGCACAGCTCCTGCATGTGACGCAGCCTACCCTCTCCAGACAGCTCATGCAGCTGGAGGAAGAATTGGGAGTGCAGCTATTTCACCGTGGAAAACACAATGTCACTCTGACCGAGGACGGGATGCTGCTACGTCGGCGGGCGCAGGAGCTGGTTTCTCTGTCCGAAAAAACGAAGATGGAGCTGCAGCACAAGGAGGAAATGCCCACCGGTGAAATTGCCATCGGCTGCGGAGAGACGAAGAGCATGGCGGCACTCTCCGAGAAGATGGTCTCTTTCCGCCAAAAGTATCCTCTGGTTCAGTTCAGCATTTACAGCGCCATTGCAGATGACATCAAGGAACGCCTTGAAAAAGGGCTGCTGGATATGGGGCTGCTGGTGGAGCCTGTGGATATTTCCAAGTACGAATTTATCCGTCTGCCGCTAAAAGAACAGTGGGGCGTATTGGTGCGAGCCGATTCGCAGCTGGCGGAGAAAGAATTTGTCACGCCGGAGGATTTGCGTGGCGTTCCGCTGCTCATGGTGCGCCGAGAGCTGGTAAAAAACGAACTGGCGAATTGGTTTGGTGATTCCTTTGACCAGTTGGAAATCGCGGCAACATACAACCTGATCGTGAATGCGGCGTTCATGGTGGAGCAGGGACTGGGTGTTGCTTTGTGCTTTGATCTGGGAGCCGTTTTTGAGAATCTTCGCTTTGTTCCGCTTGCTCCCCGGATGGAAACAGGCTCCGTGCTGGTCTGGAAAAAGAACCAGATGCTTTCAGCGGCGAACGCGCTGTTTATCCAACATATTAGAAATACGATTTAAGCATTTCTCGAAATAGAATATAAGCATTAGACATTTCTTGGGCTTAGCGATACGATATAGGTGTTCCGAATGGACACCTATATTTTTTGTGTGAAAGTGAAGGAGAAACCATGACGAAGCAGGAAGCGAGTGAGCGCTACAACATCCCAATCTGGCTTCTGGACGAATATGAAAGCTGGGGGCTTTGCCAGGAAGTCAAAAAAGTGATGGGGTCCTGGCAGTACGATGACAGCGATCTGGAGCGCCTCAGCATGATTATGACGCTGCACGATGTGGGATTTACGGGAAGCGAGATCGAGACCTATATGCGTCTGCTCCAAGAGGGAGATCGCACAAAGGAGCTGCGAATGCAAATGCTCACGCAAAAACGGGAGCATGCGTTGGACGAGATCCACTTCAAGGAAGCACAGCTCACAAGGCTGGACTACCTGCGACACAGTATTAACACCAAGAAAAAGATTTAACTGGAGGTATTCCCATGAAAAAACAAATTTCTATGATTATGGCTATCTGTCTGTTGTTCTCCTTGGCGGCCTGCGGCGTGGATGGCGGAACGAACAGCAATACGGAACCTTCCGCAACCCAATCCCAAACCGAAAAGCCGTCCTCCGAACCTGCGGAAGATCCGGGTGTTTCCTCCGATGATCCTGCTGAAGGATCTGCCCCTGCGGCGGAACCGACAGAAGAAGCCGCTAAAACGCTGGTTGTGTATTTTTCCGCCACCGGCAATACAAAGACCGTTGCGGAAGAAATCACTCGCCTGACAGGAGCGGATCTGTACGAGATCGTCCCGGCAGTTCCCTACACCGATGAGGACTTGAATTACAACAACAATGAATGCCGTGCCAATCAGGAGATGAATGACGCCTCTGCCCGCCCTGCCATCGGAAGCGAAGCCATTGATGTTTCCTCCTACGACACCGTGTTTATTGGTTACCCCATCTGGTGGGGAACGATGCCGCGAATCATCAATACTTTCCTGGACACTTATGATCTCTCTGGAAAGACAGTGCTTCCTTTCTGCACATCCGGCAGCAGCGGCATTACCCAGTCTGTATCGGATATCCGGGCTGCGGAGCCGGATGCCGATGTGCGGGATGGCCTGCGTGCAAGCGGTGCCAATGACAGCGGCATTGAAAGCTGGATCGCGGATAACGGAATTTCTGAATAAGGCGATGCAATATCAAAATAACAGGAGGATTTCAAAATGAAGAAGAATATCGGCGCTAAACTGGCCCTGTATCCCACCCCGCTGGTGGTGGTCGGCACCATGGTAAACGGCAAGCCCAACTGGACTCTGGTGGGGCATCTGGGCATCATCGGCCATGACCGGGTGATGGTGAGCATGAGCGACAGCCATTATTCCAATCAGGGCATCCGTGCGATGAAGACCCTGTCCATCAATATCGTGGATGAAGCCATGCTCAAAGAGGCTGATTATGCGGGGTGCGTCAGCGGGGCAAAAGAGGATAAATCCAAGCTGTTTGCCCATCACATCGCAGATGGCGGCGTACCGATCATTGACGCTGCCCCTGTTTCCATGGCCTGCACGGTTGAGGATGTCTACAAAACGGAAGGCTTTGAGAGCTTCATCTGCAAGATCACAGCCACCTATGCGGAGGAAACCGTGCTGGATGACAGTGGCAAACTGGATTACAGCGTTCTCAAGCCGGTGCTGTTCGAGATGCCCACTTATCAGTATCTGAAAACCGGCGAAGTGTTGGGCAAGTGCATGAGCATGGGAGGGAAGGAAGCATGAAAACAATGGATCAAAAAGAATTCGCCCGTGAAAATGTGTTTGGTCTGGGAGCAGAGAACACGGCCTATGCCAAGTATTTCATCGGGCAGTCGTATCTGAACCCGCTGACAAATCCGGAAAGCGGCCTTTTCCTGGCAAATGTCACCTTTGAGCCGGGTTGCCGGAACAACTGGCATATCCACCACGCAAAAAAAAGGCGGCGGGCAGATGCTGATCTGCACCGCCGGTGAGGGCTGGTATCAGGAGGAAGGCAAAGCGCCGGTGTCTCTGACTGCCGGCACGGTCATTACCATTCCGCCCGAAGTCAAGCACTGGCATGGAGCGAAGAAAGATAGCTGGTTTTCCCATATTGCCGTCGAGGATACCTCCAACGAGTGGTGCGAGCCGGTGACAGAGAAAGAATACTGTGAATTGGAGGAAAGATGAAATGAGCAAGAAACTGGTAGCCTACTTTTCCGCCAGCGGCACAACAAAAAAGGCCGCTGAGCGTTTGGCAAAGGCCACGGGCGCTGACCTGTTCGAGATCAAGCCCAAAGTCCCGTACAGCAGCGCCGACCTGAACTGGATGGGCAAAAAGAGCCGTAGCAGCGTGGAAATGAGTGACCCGTCCTCCCGCCCGGAGATTGCCGAGAAGATTCCCAATCTGGCGGACTACGACACGGTGTTCATTGGCTTCCCCATCTGGTGGTATGTTGCGCCCCGTATTATCAACACCTTTGTGGAGAGCTATGACTTTACCGGAAAGACTCTGGTACCCTTTGCCACCTCCGGCGGCAGCGGCATGGGAAGAACGGTGGATGAATTGCGAAAACTCTGCCCGAATGCGAATTGGAAAGCCGGTAAAATGGTGAACGGCATATCCGACAAAGCACTTGCGGACTGGGCAAACACGCTTTAAGGAGGGTGCCCCATGGAACTGCAAAAGACTGACCCGGAATTTATGGAGCGCTTCCGGCACTTCGCCTTTGATGAGGTGGTGAAGGAAGAAAACCAGCAGCTCGATGCGCCTACACGCTATCTGGCAATTCTCGCCGCTTTGATCGGATGCGGCGGCGTGGATGCCTTCCGGGAAATGCTGCCCGCTGCGCTGGAAAACAGCGTCACGCCGGTGATGGTCAAGGAGACCGTTTATCAGGCTGCGGATTACCTCGGCTACGGACGGATGCTTCCCTTTTTGAACGCGACCAATAAAACCTTTACGCAGATGGAGATTGCGTTGCCCCTGCCCGGTCAGGCCACCACGACTATGAATAACCGGCTGGAAAAAGGTGCAGAGGCTCAGGCCAAGATCTTCGGAGAACACATGAAAGAGGCGTGGAAGAAGGGCCACATCAACCGCTGGCTGGCCGCTAACTGCTTCGAAGATTTTTACACCCGCACCGGTCTTGACCTCCCGCAGCGGGAGATGATCACTTTCTGTTTCCTCATGGCTCAAGGCGGCTGTGAACCGCAGCTCATCGTCCACGCCAAAGGGAATATGAACCTGGGCAACGACAAGGATTTCCTTGTCCGGGTGGTATCCCAGTGCCTGCCCTACATCGGTTATCCCCGCAGTCTGAACGCTGTAAGCGTTTTAGACAAGTGCTGAAATATAAATGGAGGAACGATTATGAACAGGATCACTCTGAACAATAACATTCAAATGCCTATGCTCGGCTTCGGAACATTTCTGATGGGCGGCTCCGAATATGAGAAAAGCGTTCTGGCTGCCATCCGAAGCGGCTACCGCATGATTGATACGGCGGAGGCATACGGGAATGAGGAGGCCGTTGGAAGCGCAATCGTGAAAAGCGGTATTCCCCGCGAGGAATTGTTTCTCGTGACGAAAGTGAACTTCCGTTCTTATGAAAATACCCGTGAAACCGTGGAAGCATCCCTGAACAAACTGAAAACCAGCTATCTCGACCTTGTCTTGCTGCACTGGCCCTTTGGCAATTACTATGCGGCATGGCGTGAGCTGGAAAAGATGTACCACGAAGGAAAAATCCGGGCGATCGGCGTTTCCAACTTTGATCCGGGCCGTCTGATCGACCTGATTGAATTCAATGAGGTGGTACCCGCTGTCAATCAGATTGAAACCCATCTGCTCTGCCAGCGCCGTGCCGAACATGAATGGTTGGAAAAATATCATGTTCAGCATATGGCTTACGCTCCGCTGGGTCAGGGGAGAAAGAATGAAATGTTCGAAAATCCCGATTTGGTGCAGATCGCAAAAACACATGGTAAAACCGCGGCTCAGATCGCACTGCGGTATCTCATGCAGAGCGGTGTGATCGTCATTCCGAAATCAGTCCATACCGAACGCATCAAAGAAAACTTTGAACTGCTTGATTTTGCGCTCACGGCAGGCGAAATGGAGCGCCTTGTGAACATGGACACGGCTACACCTATGATCGGAAATCCTGAAAACCCGGCAATGGTAGAATCTGCAATAAAATGGTAACAGAAGGAGAAAATTTGAAGGAGTTTTTACAATGGAATATACAACTTTAGGAAATACGGATATTCAAATCTCCAAGCTGTGTGTCGGCTGTATGAGCTTCGGCAAGGCAGGAACCATGCACGACTGGACGCTGGATGAAACAGAAACAGAGAAAGTGGTCAAACACGCACTTTCTCTGGGAATCAACTTTTTTGACACCGCCAACGGCTACTCTGCCGGAACCAGCGAGGAATATCTGGGGCGGGCATTGAAAAAGAACATCGCCCGGGACAAGGTGGTCATTGCCTCCAAGGTCTATTTCAATCCCGGCAGGCTGTCCGCCGGGGCAATTCACCGGGAGATCGACGGGACTTTGAAGCGGCTGGGAACGGATTATCTTGATCTGTATATCATCCACCGCTTTGACTATGACACGCCCATCGAAGAAACCATGGAGGCTCTGAACGATCTGGTGAAGGCCGGCAAGGTGCGGGCGCTGGGTGCCTCTGCCATGTACGGTTACCAGTTTTACAATATGCAGCTTGCCGCCCGTGACCACGGCTGGGCGCAGTTTCAGGCCATGGAGAACCACTACAACCTGCTCTACCGGGAGGACGAGCGGGAATTGATTCCCATTTGTAAGCAAATGGGCGTCTCCCTCATGCCCTACAGCCCGTTGGCGGCGGGACATCTGACCCGCCCCCAGTGGAACACAGATACCCTGCGCAGCCAAACCGACCGGGTGGCTATGGGTAAGTATGACCGCACTGAGGAGCAGGATATGCAGATCGTCCTGCGGGTACAGGAACTGGCGGAGCGGTACGGCGTGAAGATGCAGCAGATCGCGCTGGCATGGCATTGGGCAAAGGGCGTCGCTTCTCCTATCATCGGCGCAACTAAGGCACGGTATCTGGATGATGCTGTGGGCGCATTGGCAGTAAAACTGACGGCGGAGGATATCGCCTATCTGGAGGAACCCTACCTACCTCACCGCGTTGTGGGAGCCATTGACCGAAATCCTGCGGATGGGGTTATGCTGCTGGATGAGAAAAAGTGATTTCAATACAGTTCTATCCCGAATCTGACAAACAGCCGCAGCCTTATCTTTGATTATGGCATAGCAAGCCGTGCCATGGCATTGCGCAGAAAGCTTTCAACTTCGCTTGCGTCAAGAGTGACATCAGGCTACGGATAGCATTTGAGCCTCGTTAGAGAAATTCCAGCGAGGCTCTGTTTTGACCACATAAACAGCCACAGACGGCACCGGGATACATGGAAAACATATGGTCAAAGAGGTTTAGAAATAAAATGAAATCGAGCAAAAACCGCTAAAAAGGACTAAAATTGATAAGAAAAAATGGTTTCACATTTCTTTGTTTACTGCGGCGCAGTTTTTGCGCTCCGGTGTTAAAATATAAAAGCGCTCAAATATTGCAGTTGGAAACACACGCAAGGACCTGTTATAATTTTTATAAAATATCTTTCATCCCTTTGGGTACTCTCGTTCGTTATACTGACAGAAAAGGCGGTGAGGCAGTGGAATATAGCAACCACGAACTGGTGCGCGGGATCAAAGGCGGAGATCAGAGCGCACTGGAGCTTTTGGTTCGCCGCTGGTATCCGCGAATTTACGGATATGTTTTCAAATTGACCGGGCATGAGCAGGACGCTTATGACTTGACGCAGGATGTTTTTATCGCAATGATGCAGAGCATCGGCAGCTATACGCCGTGGAGGAAATTTGACAGCTGGCTGTTTACGATCGCGCATAACAAGTGCATGGACTACTTTCGCTTTCGACAGAAAATCGTTCAGGCGGAAGACACCATGTTCGACCGACCCGATCCGGCTGCCTCGCTCGAAGATATGGCAGCGGTCTCCCTGTCCGTAAAAGCCGCGCTGGAGAAGCTGCCTGCCGCACAGCGGGAGGCAGTAATCTTACATTATTTCCATCAATTTACCGCAAGCGAGATCGCGCGAATGACGAACACACCGCTGCCGACGGTCAAATCACGGCTTCGTGCCGCCAGAAATACACTCTCAGATAAACTGCGGGAGGACTTCGAATGAACGATCGAATGGAACAGGAAATCCGCCGCACCATTTTGCGGCTGCAAGCGTCCATGCCGGAGCCGAGGGACCGGCAGACGCCGGTCTTCACGCTGCTGCGGATCGCCGCAGGTGAAATAAACGCGGGCCTGCTGCTTGGGCTTTTCGCGGGTGCATTGATTTTCGGTCTGCTCAGCGTCAGGGCTTTGTCCATGCCGATGCTGACGATTTTCTGTACCGCACCCATGCCGATGCTCCTGCTGTTTCATCGGTACGTGCTCGCCTGCAGCGAGCGTATGCGCGAATTGGAAGCTACGTTTCCGTATTCCTATCCGGAAATGTTAGCTGCGCGGTCCGTCGTGATCTCATGCTGCATGTTCGGTGCGCTGCTGCTGCTTTCCGTGACGCTGCACGTTTCTGCGGGGGAGGATCTTCTGCGGCTGGCGCTCTGCGGCGCGGTACCGGGCATTTATTTATGTACGCTGCTGCTGTTTCTGTCTGCCAGACTCCGTAATCCAGAAGGGCTATCCCTGCTTGCGCTCGTCTTCTGGGCGGCGCTCTGCTTCCTCGTGACGGTGCTTCCGTTTGACCGGCTTTTGCAGCTCTGCTCCACCGCCGCCTACGCAGCTCTGGCGGTCATCGGACTGATTTTATACGGCATTCTTGTGCACAACGTTCAACGAAGGAGGGAGCATTATGACATGGCTCATATCGGATGAAGCCAGAAAGCACCGGGCGTTCCGCGAGGTCTGGGTCGCGTATCTCCTCGGCGGTCTGTATCTGCTGCTGGGGCTATACACAGAAATCTCGGAACAGAATTACAGCGCGCTCTATGATGCACAGCAAAAGTGGTGGTTTGTTCAGCAGAATATCCGCTCCTATGGCGCGACGCTGACGGCGTTTCTGCTTGCGGTCGGATTGCCGCGGCTGGTCTGCTGTGAAAGGGAATACCGGACGGACGATCTGGTCGGGACGGCAGCGCTTGGCCGCCGGTGCACATGGAGAGCGAAAACGGCGTTTACAGTCCTCTATTGCGCGGCCGTTGTTTTCATCATCGGCGCAGCCAGTCTGCTGGTAAACGGCGGCGCGTTCGGGTTCGAAGGCGCCCTCTCCCCTGTTGCCAGATGCGTATATTTTGCGGATACGGCGCTGCCGCCGATGTCCAATCTTGCGTACTGTGCGCTCCAGTATGGCTTTCTGCTTCTGGGCGCGTTATACTTCGCCGGGTTTATCCTGATCGTCGCTGCGCTGACGCGGCGGACGGCGCTCAGTCTGTTCCTCTGCGGCGGAAGCTATCTGCTGTTTTTCGCGTATTCCGCTGTCGGGCCTCAGCTGCCGGAGTTCCTTCGCGTGCCGCTCGACGCGCTCTATCGGTTCGGCTTCGGTGGGTATCTGCTGCAGGAGAGCTATTCGTGGGTCTTTCCATATTTGTGGTCGGACGTATGGAAACCGGTCCTGCTGGGGATTGGCATGATCCTTCTGGAGTTTTTCCTCTTTTGGAGGATATGGAGGAGGAAAATGAAAGCATGAAAGATGATTTGATCCGCTGTTTCCGGAATCCGCTCTACTGGCTCGTTTTGGGTGCTGGGCTATCCGTTCGGGTCGTCCTCGCCTATTTCGATTTCCAGACCCGCAGCGAAGCGTTCTGGTCCTTATCCGCAGAATTCTGGAATAAGATAGGCTCCGTAACACTCGGTTTTCTGGTTCTGCTCGTTCTGATCCGTCTGTTTTCCGCGGATCGTGAAACAGGAGTCTTTCCCGTCATCAACAGCACCGCCTATGGTCGAATCACGCTGTTCCGGAACCGGTTGATTGCCGGGAGCATTGCCGCTTCGGCTGGTGCTGTGCTGTTAGCAGCCGGAAATCATGCGCTGTCAATTCTCATTTCCGGCAGGCTTCCCCAACCGGATGGTTGGAATCACGCATGGTTCCGCAGCACGGCGATCGTTCTCATCGGAACAATTGGGTTTTTCCTCTTTGCAGCATTTGTATGTGACAGTCTGAAGAATCAGCCGGCGGCCATGTGCATCTGCGGAGCTCCGTTTGCGTTCAGCTATTTTATCAATGCCGCTGTGCTGAAAAAGTTTGAATTCTTCTGGTTTGTCCGGTATGGATTTTTTGCAGAATGGATGCGCGGACGGAGAATCGGTGTGACCCCCGGAGTCTGGGGTGTCTGGTACGCGCTGTTATTGGGTGGGTTACTATTGGCCGCCATCCATCAAAGAAAGGAGCGCAAGGAATTATGAAGCTTTCCTTCGAACATATCAGCAAGCTCTACGGCGATACAGCCGCGCTGCAGCAGATTGACCTGACCCTCGGGTCAGGCGTCTATGGCTTGCTTGGTCCAAACGGGGCCGGGAAGACGACGCTGATGCGGATCATGACGGATCTGCTCGCCCCATCGACCGGACGTGTCTTGCTGGATGGGCAGGACATTGCGGTCATGGGTGCTGCGTTCCGGAAAAAGCTCGGCTATCTGCCGCAGGATTTCGGCGTTTATCCGAATTTCACAGCGGAGCAGTTTCTGCTCTATATCGCCAGATTAAAGGGCTTGTCAGAATTTGAGGCCAAGCGGCAGACAGATGATCTTCTGCATATGGTCGGTCTGGAGGACAAAAAGCAGAAAAAGCTGAAAGGTTTCTCCGGCGGACAGCGGCAGCGTGTGGGAATCGCACAGGCACTGCTTGGAGACCCCGAAATTCTGGTGCTGGACGAGCCGACGGCGGGGCTTGACCCGGAAGAACGGATCCGGTTCCGCGGGATCATCAGTGATCTTTCCCAGCAAAAGCTCGTTTTGCTGTCGACGCATATTGTATCGGATCTCGAAGCAGTCGCAAACGAAATCATTCTGCTCCGGAAAGGTGTTGTCCTCGAAATGCAAAAGCCTGCTTCGTTGCTGGATCGGCTGAACGGGCAAGTCTGGCTCGTTACAGTTCCTGCTGCGGACGAAGCGGCACTCACAAAGCAATATACCTGCAGCAATGTCATGCACACAGACGGAAAAA
>OGFF01003508.1_pt1 | contig 11563 bp, 9 predicted proteins | sample 1570751 | NCBI WGS metagenome assembly OGFF01 (sample SAMEA2581951, study PRJEB24529) | metagenome | biome: Human gut stool | place: China | collected 2011 | reverse complement strand
TGCCGCGACAAGAAAGAATACCATTTTCACAAACGTTGCGCTTAACCTTGACAACAACACCGTCTGGTGGGAAGGTCTCGACAAGAATCCGCCCGAGAACGCCATCGACTGGCAGGGCAGACCGTGGAACGGTAAGATGAGCGAGGAAAAAGGCGCTCATCCGAACAGCCGCTTCACCGCTCCCGCTGTCAACTGCCCGTGCATCAGCTCCGAGTTTGAGAATCCGGCAGGCGTTCCGATCTCCGCTATCGTCTTCGGCGGCAGAAGAGCTAAGCTCGCTCCGCTGGTCTATCAGTCAAGAAGCTGGAATCACGGCGTGTTCGTCGGCTCGATAATGGCTTCCGAGACCACCGCAGCAGCAGCCGGCGCAGTCGGCGTTGTCCGTCGCGATCCCATGGCTATGCTTCCGTTCTGCGGCTACAACATGGCTGATTACTGGCAGCACTGGATCGATATCGGCGCAGGCCTCGACGAGGATAAGGCTCCGAAGATATTCAACGTCAACTGGTTCCGTAAGGACGACGACGGCAACTTCCTGTGGCCCGGCTTCGGCGACAACATGCGCGTGCTTGAGTGGATCATCAAGCGCTGCGAGGGCAAGGTCGACGCAGAGGAGACCGCTATCGGCTTTGTGCCCAAGGCTGAGGACATCAACCTTGAGGGTATCGAGGACGAGGTCAGCGAGGATCAGCTCAAGGAGATCCTGAGTGTTGACAACTCCCTTTGGGAGGATGAGGCAAAGGGCATCGAGGAGTTCTACGCCAAGTTCGGCGACAGACTTCCCAAGGCTCTGAGCGACGAGCTCAACACCCTCAAGGCTAATCTTGAGAAATAATTAAATAAAATTGTGGCAGACAGGTTTTGTGCTTGCCTGCCGCTTTTTTATTTCGAACCGCGCTTTTACCCGGGAATTGCAGCGCAAATTGTAGGGACAGCCCTTGCGGCTGTCCGATATCGGCGCAGCCGATACGAAGCCGCGATAACCCAAGTCGCTGAATGTCAGATAATTTTTTGTGCGCTGTCGGCGTAGTTTGTTATATTTATTTACTTCAATATTTTAATTTATCGCAAAAAACAACAGCCGTGATTCTCAACGAACCACGGCTGCTGATATTTAATTTTGCTTACAGTGTCTCAAATCTCTTTACGCCCTTGCGCTTGAGCCTTGAAAAGGATATCACGGTTATTATTGCTATGACCGCCGTCGCGATCATCAGCGCGAACACATTCGGCAGCACCTGCACCGCGAACAGATAGACCGCGACGAGCACGATGATATACGCCCAGCCGAGGCACATTGCGAGCATGATGCCGAGACTCTGCTTGACCGCTCCGCTTTCGCTGCTCCAGGTGAGATTAGGCATCCTGATGTTCACTCTGAGCCCCGAAACGGCGCACAGAAGCGTGAATATCTGCGGCAGTATAATCATGACCGCCGCGGTGATAAGCTCCGGCTTGAGGGCAATACAGAAGCATATGCTGCATATCAGCGCGGGGACGGCGGTGAAGAGCATGTGGAGCTTCAGCTTTGCCCCGAGAATCTGCCACGAGGTGACGGGTAGCGAACGGGCTATCCAGAGACTCTTGCCCTCGAGGGATATCGCGGGCGCGGTGAGTATATTCATAGAAGAGAGCAGGCATAAAAGTAAGCACGCGAAGGTCGGGGCATATTCCAGCAAATCCTCATCCATTCGGGTGACAACGCCGATAAACCAGTCGCTTTTTATCAGCGAGAAAACAGCGACGGCTATCATAAACAGCGCCCCGAGCGAGCAGTTGAGCATATAAGACGGGCTCGAGAGGAAGTGGTTTATCTCGCGACGCAGAAGCGCGCGGTCGGTGCCCTGCTGCTTGACCGCCTTCTCTTTGTAGACTGTCTTTGCGGTCTTTCCGCTGCTCGTGACGAGTTTTAAGAATGTGCGCGACATTATGAGCCATGTCGCGGCGAGCAAGGCGAGAATGATGAGCGAAATTATAATTGTCGGGAGAACATCGCCCGCGAACGCCTTGCCGAAAATATAGAGCAGATAGGCGGACGTGCGCACCTTTGCGGCAACAGCTGCGCTGTTCGCAACGATGCCGGTGATTATCTCGTTCGCCCTGAAGTAGACATAGTAGTAGCCGCCGAGAAACGCTATTGAAACTATAACTGTTATAATGCTCTTGTTTTTTAATTTGACTGCGATTTTTGCAACGACCCAGCCGAGTATGCACGACAGTATAAGCACGAGAACAGTCACCATAACGGCCATTATAACGGCGGTTATGCCGGATATTCCGGGATGCGCGGTTATGAAATACACGCCGACGGCGGGGATTACCACAACGCCGGAATACATCAGCCCCATGAGATAGACTCCGATGAGGCGCGCCGCCATGATATCGCGCACGGGAATGGGCATCGAGAGCAGAAGGTCGTTGTCCTTTGCATCATAGAGGCTCGAATATGTGTTGAACACGCTGCCGAAAACGCCGAAAAGCGCAGCGGTAGCGCCCATAATGGCAAAATAGAGCCAGCTCATGCCGTAGGTTATCAGCGGGCGCATCGAATATGACATATAGCAGAACATTCCGCCGATGGCAAAAATCATGAGCAATATGAACAGCACTATCGAGAACGTCGCCGAGCGTGCAGACTTGCCCTTGCCCGTCTTGCGGTCAACGAAGAAACTTTTATTGAGTTCGAGAAGCTGTTTTTTTATCAGTGTTTTCAGCATTCTTCTCCCTCCAGTTCGAGGAACACGTTCTCAAGGCTGGAGTCGCCCTTGACCTCTTCCATTGTGCCGGAGCGGATGAGCTTTCCGCTTTTTATTATCGCGACCTTGTCGCAGAGCTTTTCGGCAACTTCGAGCACATGGGTCGAGAAGAATATTGCGCCGCCGGAGTTGCAGACCTCGCGCATCATGCCTTTTAACAGATGCGATGCGGCGGGATCGAGACCGACGAAAGGCTCGTCCATGATAATTAACTTAGGCTCGTGGATCCATGCGGAGATTATCGCGAGCTTCTGCTTCATGCCGTGGGAATACGCCGAGATGGGCTGCGCGAGGTCGGCGGTCAGCCCGAACATATCGGCATATTTATGTATGCGCTCGCGGCGGTCGTCGGCGCTGACGCCGAAAATATCAGCGATGAAGTTCAGATATTTTATTCCCGTCATGTATTCGTAGAGGTCGGGATTGTCGGGGATATAGGCTATGATTTTTTTGCAGGCGAGCGGGTCATCTTTTATTGAGATGCCGTTTATCGTTATCTCGCCCTCATCGAACTGCAAAATGCCGACAACGGATTTTAGCGTTGTGGTCTTGCCCGCGCCGTTGTGGCCGATGAAGCCGTATATCTCGCCGGGAGCGATATGCAGCGTCAGGTTGTCAACAGCCTTTTTCTCGCCGTAGGTTTTGGTCAGGTTTTTGATGTTAAGCATAATGTCTCCTTTTCGTCCGCCGGGGCGGACAGATATCTTTTCCCTTTTCTATATTAGTATATTTTACGCTGCCGGTCAATCCGGCTATGTTTTATTTTACGAACTCTTCACAAATCGCCGAGAATTTCTTTTCGCTCGGTATCTCGTGCGTTATGAACTTCCCGTTATAGAACAGCGAAAATGCGGTGTAGGCGCAGGGCACGTTTTGAGCCTGTTCGCGAAAGCACGGAGCGGGCGCGGATGGGTTAAACGGCAGATACATCAGCTCAAAATACGGCTCTGCCGAATCAGCTTTTATGAAGCCCTTATATTTCAGATATTTCGGGTCGGAGAGAAAACCGCGCTTCTTCGCCGATGAGAGTATACACAGCCCCGATTTGCCCTTTTCGCGGCTGTCGCGGATACATTCGTTGAGCAGGTCGTTTGAATATCCGTGCCCCTTGAAAGAGCCGGAGACCCAGAGACAGTCGATGAACATATAGCCGGGCGCGTCTATCGGCGCCCATGCGTTTTCGGCGGGGATATACTCAATAAAGCACTTCCCGCGCGCGTCGGCTTTTAAAAATACCAGACCCTCGCCGAGCCTTTCGGCAAGCCACTGCTTTTTTGCAATGACCTGCGGGTCCTTGGCGTTTGATATGGCGCAGCATATGTGCTCGCTCTCGAGATTTTCGGGTGACAGGCGAATGTAGTCCATGGCGTCCTCCAATAATAATTATAAAACGCTTGTTTTATAACAGCCGTTATAATTATATCATACTTTTTGCCGATGTCAACAAGGCAGACTAAAAAATGATATTTGTCGAATTGAGCTTTATATTTTCGCTCTGAACCGCCATTTTACGCCGAATAAAAAATAACCGCCGCTAACTTTCAAATGAAAGATACTGCGGCGGTTATTCGGCTGTTTTTCAATCCTGATGTAATTCGTCTTCAGCCCATTTGATCGGGTTGTCGTCAATATATTGCCATTTGACTTGATAATCGTATTCGTCACGGATTATATGGTTATAAAAACCTTTTTGCCAAATTGATTTTTTGACTTGCTTGGTTACGGAACCTTTGAACTGTTGTATTATGCGGTCGCCCCTACGGCAATGCGTGACAATATGGGCTTTCTGTCATCTATGCAAATTGTGATAAAATATGCTCCGTTTTGCGAATAGTCGTAATCTTTCAGCCTGTTAGGCTTTCTTCTCCGTTGTTCCATGGCATATATTTCACTGCGCAAACTGGCTGTTATAGAGCTTCGTATAGAATCCGTTCTTCGCGAGTAGCTCCTCGTGCGTGCCCTGCTCGGCGACCTTGCCGTCTTTCATGACGAGAATGCAGTCGGCGTGGCGGATGGTCGAGAGTCTGTGCGCCACGACGAACGAGGTGCGCCCCTGCATGAGCGTGTTGAACGCATCCTGAACCTTCAATTCGGTTCTGGTGTCTATCGAAGAAGTCGCCTCGTCGAGGATGAGCATCGGCGGCTTCATGAGCATGACGCGCGCGATGCAGAGCAGCTGTCTTTCACCCTCGGAGAGTCCGTCGTCGTCGCCGATGACGGTGTCGTAGCCGTTTTTGAGGCGCTTTATAAAGCTGTGAGCGCGTGCTGCCTTGGCGGCGGCGATTATCTCTTCGTCCGTGGCGTCGGGCTTGCCGAACGCTATATTCTCGCGGACGGTGCCGTTCTTTATCCAGGTATCCTGGAGCACCATGCCGAAATGGTGCCTGAGGCTGTGGCGTGTGATGTCGTTTATATTCTCGCCGTCAACCTTTATGCTGCCGCCGTCAACGTCGTAGAAGCGGAGCAGGAGATTGATAAGCGTAGTCTTGCCGCATCCTGTCGGACCGACAACGGCTATTGTCTTGCCGGACGGGGCAAAGAAATCGAAGCCGTCGATGAGCTTCTTGCTCTTGTCATATGAGAAGCGGACATTGTCGAACTCCACGCTTCCCTCGGGGTTGCTGAGCGCCAAGCAATTTTCGTCCGACGCCTCGGGCTTTTCGTCTATGAGCTCGAATATTCTTGCCGCGCAGGCGAGGGCATTCTGAAGCTCTGTCACGACGCCGGAAATCTCGTTGAACGGCTTTGTGTACTGGTTCGAGTAGGCGAGGAAGCTGACGAATCCGCCGACGGTCACCATGCCGCCGATAGCGAATATTCCGCCCATGAGCCCGACTACGGCGTAGATAAGATTGTTGATAAATCTGGTGGTCGGGTTTGTAAGCGACGAGAAGAATATGGATTTGAGCGAATATTTGCGCAATTTTTCATTGCTCTCGTCAAATCTTTCAACCGCTCTGTCTTCATATGAAAACGCCTGAACGGTCTTTTGGTTCTGTATCATTTCGTTGATGAGCGCGGTCTGCTCGCCGCGGGTCTCGGACTGCTTTTTGAACATCGAATAAGTACGGCGTGCTATAAAACGCGCCGTGAACAGCGATATCGGGGTCAGCACGACGACCGCGAGAGTGATGAGCGGCGATATAGTGAGCATGAAAACGAGCGTCACGGCTATCGTGACAACGCCCGTGAACAGCTGGGAGAAGCCGAGAATCAGTCCGTCGGCAAACTGCTCCGCGTCCGCCGTTATGCGGCTGACGATATCGCCGTAGGGGTGGGAGTCGGCGAACGCCACGGGGAGGGTCTGCATATGCGAAAATGCCTTTGAGCGTATATCGCGCACGGTGTTATAGGCTATGCGGTTGTTGATGATGTTCATCACCCACTGGAGCACTCCGCCGACTATGGCGCAGATCAGAATGCCGAAAAGGCACTTCTTTATGACTTCAAAATCAACGTTGCCGTGCAGCTTTATTCCGTCTATCGCGCGTCCGGCGAGGACGGGGATATAGAGCGAGAGAATGACGCTTGCAACGGAGAGGATGAGCGAAAGGAATAGCAGAAGCTTTGAGCGGCCGATGACCGCGATAACGCGCTTGAAAACGGTTTTGTTCTTCACGGTTACGCATCCTCCTTTTCAAGCTGGGAATCGAAAATTTCTTTGTAGACTTCACACGAGCGCAGAAGCTCGTCGTTCGTGCCCATGCCGACTATCTCGCCCTCGTCGAGGACAACTATGGTATCGGCGTTTCTTATCGCCGCAACGCGCTGGGACACGGTTATAACAGTCGGGGCAAAGTCGGTGTTTCTCAGCGCCTTGTTCAGCGCCGCACCGGTGGCGTAGTCGAGCGCGCTCGCCGCATCGTCGAGGATGAGCACCTCGGGTTTTCTGACGAGGGCGCGGGCTATAGTCATTCTTTGGCGCTGACCGCCCGAGAGGTTCTTGCCCTCCTGTTCGAGGACAAAGTCGAGCTGTCCGCTCTTGTCCTCTATCATCTGCTTTGCCTGCGCCGTTTCGAGCGCCTGCCAGATTTCTTCGTCTGTGGCGTCCTGCTTGCCGAAGCGGATATTGTCCCTGACAGTGCCGGCGAACAGGGCTTTTTTCTGCGAGACGACGCCTATTTTCGAGCGCAGAGCCTTTGTGTCGTAGTCGCGCACGTCAACGCCGTCAACGAGCACGCAGCCGCCCGTTACATCGTAGAAGCGCGGAATGAGCTGGCAGAGCGTGCTCTTGCCGCCGCCGGAGGGACCGACGATGGCGACGGTCTTGCCCGCCGGGACGTGCAGGGACACGTCATGCAGGACCTCCGGGTCGTCCTCATAGGAAAAGCTCACGTTCTCGACTCCAATTTCGCCGCGCACGTGCGTCAGCTCAAGCGCGTCCGGCGCGTCGTGCAGCTCCGGCGCGGTGCGCATGATCTCCAAAAAGCGCTCAAAGCCCGCCGTGCCGTTGGAAAACAGCTCCGTAAAGTTCGCAAGCTTCCGGATGGGGTTGACAAAGGACGCGATATAGAGCGTGAACGTCAGAAGATCGACCGTATCCATCTGCCCCTTCATAATGAGCAGGCCGCCCACAGTCACGACGGCCACGGACAGGGAGCTTGTGAAAAACTCCATCACGGCCATGAAAATGCCCATTTCCCGGTGGAACATCTTCTTGGAGGTCTTGTAAATGTCGTTCGAGCGGTCGAATTTTTCTTCCTCGACGTGCTCGTTGGCGAATGCCTTGGCCGTGCGGATGCCGGAGAGGGCAGATTCGATGTCGGCGTTGATCGCGCCGGTCTTTTTCTTCACGCGGCGGGAGGCCTCGCGCATCGCCTTGCGGCGCGAGACGATGATCGCGATAAACACCGGGATCATGACCGCCACGACCAGCGCCAGCCGCCATTCGATCGTCGCCATGACGGTCAGCGCGCCGACGATGGTCACAAGCGAGATGAACAGATCCTCCGGCCCGTGGTGGGCAAGCTCGGTGATCTCAAAGAGGTCGGTCGTCATGCGGCTCATCAGCTGACCGGTGCGGTTGCGGTCGAAGAACTCAAACCCCAGCTCCTGCATATGGCCGAACAGGGCCGCGCGGATATCGGCCTCCACGCGGATGCCAAAGGTGTGGCCCCAGTAGGTGATGATGAAATACAGCACCGACCGCAGCGCATAGGCCGCCAGCACGATCAGCATGATCGTAAAGAACGTGCGGTATGCGCTCTGCGGCAGCAGCGTGCGCATGGCGTAGCGCGAGATAATGGGGTATGCCAGATCGATCATCGACACGACCAGCGCGCAGGCCATGTCGAGAAAAAACAGCCCCCGGTGGGGCTTGAAGAAGGACAGGAAGATCGAAAAGCCTGACCGCTTCCGGTATTGCTCTGTTGTCATGATATTTGCTCCGTTTCTTATATTCGTGTGTATTATACCGGGAGTTTCCGCGGATTGCAAGCCGTTGCGCGCGTCTTGTTTTTCTGGTAGAATAGGCCCGAAACGAGGCGAAGCGTATGATTGAAATTCTGAAGGAAACCGCGCGCTATCTTGTCTGCGTCAAGCCCATCGGCATAGCTGCGCAGGGCACGCAGGCGGAGGCGATGCCGCAGCTGCTTTCCGCGCAGCTGGGCTGCGGCATATTCCCCGTCCACCGGCTCGACCAGACAGTCGGCGGCGTGATGGTCTACGCAAAGACGGCGCAGGAGGCCGCACGGCTGACGCAGGCGATGGGACAGGGACAGATGCAGAAGACGTATCTCGCCGTTCTGACCGGATGTCCGGCGGAAAAGGCCGGGACGCTGGAGGATCTGCTGTTCCATGACCGGGTGAAAAACAAGACCTACGTGGTCAGGCGGCAGCGCGGCGGCGTGAAGCAGGCGCGGCTGCACTATGAAATCCTTGCCGAACAGGACGGGCTGAGCCTTGCGCGCATCCGGCTCGAAACGGGGCGCACGCACCAGATCCGCGTCCAGTTTGCCTCGCGGGGTCTGCCGCTGTTGGGCGACGGAAAATACGGCAGCCGCTGTGGCCGCTGCACCTGTGCGCTCTGGTCTTACCGGCTTTCCTTCCCGGACGGAAAGGGCGAAGCCGTCTTCGAGGCACAGCCCCCGGCCCAGTTCCCGTGGACGGTGTTTTTCTGATACGATGTACAGTACAAAGCTTTCGGCAAATTCGCACCGTATTTTCCCGTTTGACTGCACGCACATCCCGCCGCGCGGCTGCATAAACTACCTGTATTCTAAGGTGCAGGAGGGCTTTTCCATGGCGGTGACGCGGTATTTTCTGGGTGGTAATACGGCCTCCGGCTTTGTCTCGTTTTACGGGCAGTTCTGCCGGGGGCCGGAGGATTTTCTGTGGGTGATCAAGGGCGGGCCGGGGTGCGGCAAATCGAGCTTTATGAAGACCATCGGCAAAGCGGCGGAGAACGCCGGACTGGATGTCGAATACGTCCTGTGCTCCGGCGACCCGGATTCGGTGGACGGCGTGTATCTCCCGGCCCTGCACACCGGCTACGCCGACGGCACGGCTCCGCACGTGCTCGAGGCCGTCACGCCGGGCGCGGCGGGACTGTATCTCGATCTGGGGCAGTTCTATGACCGTATTGCGCTGCAAAAGGAGCGCCGCGCCATCGAGCTTCTGCAGACGCGCTATCGCGCGCTCTACCGCGAGGCGTATGCGCGTCTTGCAGCGTTTGCGCGTCCGTCCTGCCCGCTTCCGGCGCAGGAGGAGCGAAGCAGGCGCTTCCTGCGGGCCGTCACCTGCCGGGGCCTTTATTCTGCCGAGCCGCCCGCGGGCGCGGTGCAGCTGGTGTCTGGGGAGGAGCTGGAGGCGCTTCGCGCGCGGGAAACTGCGATTCTATATCAGAACCCTCTGTTCCCGGACGAGACGGAGGCCGTGTATCTGCCGGACGAGAAGCGCTATTACCGTGGACCGGATACCCTGCTGCCCGATCTGTCGGACGTGACCGCGCTTCTCGCGCAGGCGAAGGCCCTGCACGACGAGCTGGAGGCCATCTATAACCCGCACGTGGATTTCGCACGTGTTTACGCGCTGGCTAATTCCCACGCGCTGCGATTGTTCAAAGAAAATTAAGTTGTATCTGCGGGGAAATTGTAGTAAAATATAGTGAAATTCGAGAATATCCTACTCAGGAGGGAATACCAATGAAAAAACCGATCGTACTTGTGATCATGGACGGCGTTGGACGCGGCGACGGCGGCCCCGGCGACGCAGTCAAGCAGGCCAACACCCCGACGCTCGACAAGCTGATGGCCACCTGCCCCATGACGTGGCTCAAGGCCCACGGCACCGCCGTCGGCCTGCCCACGGACGACGACATGGGCAACTCCGAGGTCGGCCACAACGCCCTCGGCTGCGGCCAGATCTATTCGCAGGGTGCAAAGCTCGTGCAGGAGTCCATTGAGACCGGCTCCCTGTACCAGTCCAAGACGTGGATCGACCTGACGGATAACTGCCTGCAAAACGGCAAAGCGCTGCACTTCATCGGCCTGCTGTCCGACGGCAACGTCCATTCCAATATCTCGCACCTGATTGCGATGCTGAAAAAGACGCGTGAGATGGGACTCAAAAAGGTCTACTGCCACATCCTGCTCGACGGCCGCGATGTCCCCGCGACAAGTGCGCTGGACTATGTTGATCAGCTGGAGTCCGTTCTGGCGGAGCTGAACGACGCGGAGCATGAATACAAGATCGCCTCCGGCGGCGGCCGCATGGTCATTACCATGGACCGCTACGAGGCCAACTGGCCGATGGTCGAAAAGGGCTGGCGCACGCATGTGCAGGCTGAGGGCCGTCAGTTCGCCTCCGCACGTGAGGCCATTGAAACCTACCGCGCCGAAAATCCCGGCATGATCGATCAGGATCTGCTGCCGTTCGTCGTTGCGCACGACGGCAAGCCCGTTGCAAAGATTGAAAACGGCGACAGCGTCATCCTCTTCAACTTCCGCGGCGACCGTGCGCAGGAAATTTCCCTCGCCTTTGACCGCAAGGACTTTGACAAGTTTGACCGCGGTGACTATACCGGCGTGAAGTTCGCGGGTATGCTGGAATACGACGGCGATCTCAAGATCCCGATGCACTATCTGGTTGAGCCGCCCGTCATCCGCAACACGCTGACCGAGGTTCTGTGCAAGGCGGGCGTCCATGAATACGCCGTGTCCGAGACGCAGAAATACGGCCACGTCACCTACTTCTGGAACGGCAACCGCTCCGGCAAGGTTGATGAGAGCCTTGAGGACTATGCCGAGGTTCCGTCCGATGTCATCCCGTTTGAGCAGGCGCCCGCGATGAAGTCCGTGGAGATCACCGATCTTCTGGTCGAGGCCATGGCCTCGCATAAGTACCAGTTCCTGCGCTGCAACTACCCGAACGGCGACATGGTCGGCCACACCGGCGTTCTGAGCGCCGTCATCACCGCCATGGAGGCCGTCGACGCAGGTCTGGCCCGCGTGAAGGAAGCCGCCGACAAGTATGGCTATACGCTGCTTGTCACCGCCGACCACGGCAACGCCGATCAGATGCTCGAAACGAAGAAGGGCAAGACCAGCGTGCGCACCGCGCACTCCCTGAACCCTGTTCCCTTCATCATCTACGATCCCGACAACAAGTATGAGATCAAGGACGGCCATTACGGCCTTGCCAACGTCGCGCCGACCATCGTGACCATGATGGGCCTCGAGACCCCCGACTGCTGGCAGCCGAGCATGATCTGATTTTCGCACTGGCGCGGGAGCCCCGGGCGCTCCCGCGCCAGCTGTAGGGGCCGATGCCGGTCACAGCCGTTCGCGACGAAGGAGCGTTACGGATGT
>OGFF01003502.1_pt1 | contig 11590 bp, 14 predicted proteins | sample 1570751 | NCBI WGS metagenome assembly OGFF01 (sample SAMEA2581951, study PRJEB24529) | metagenome | biome: Human gut stool | place: China | collected 2011 | reverse complement strand
TTATCTCGTCGCTCCGTCGCTGATACAGTATCACAGCGAGACCGCAAGCGATGAAGTACGCGGACAGGAGCTGAACGAACCGTTAATGACAGTAGATACCTCGCCCAGATACGCCCTGTCAGTCGCGCACATCATGAAGAATTACGGTGGGAATTATCAGGGAGCCGGGAGCGGTGCTGACAAGCCACTCGACACAGTTACCGCGCACGACCACAACAGTCTTGTAACGGCGCATATTCTGACTATGCGGAACAACATGGACGGTCAGTCGGCAGACGAACCGCTGGCAACGATAACTGCGGGAGGTTCGCATCACGCAGAAGTACAGGCGTTTCTCGTGAAGTACTTCTCGACTGGAGCACCGAAGCCTGTGAATAGCCCGCTGGACACCGTTACCACAAAAGACCGCTTTGCGCTGGTGACAATACATGGTGAAGAATATATAATCACGGACATAAAAATGCGCATGCTCCAGCCGCGGGAACTGTTCAATGCACAGGGATTCCCGACCGATTACATAATCGACCACGATGACAGCGGCAGACCATATCCGAAATCAAAGCAGACAGCCCGGTGTGGAAATGCAGTCACACCGCCAGTCCCGGCGGCGCTGGTACGGGCTAATCTGCCGGGAATGTGTGGAGGTAGAATTTAATGAAAGAAGAATATAAAAGCCGGGTATACACAGACCGCCCTGCTTACGCCGATCTCCCGGCGCCGGACAAGTTCCAGGCGATAATGGGGATAATCGCGACGCGGCTGAAACAGCACCCGAACGCAATATGCAGCTACTCTGGCGGCTCGGACAGCGATATCATGCTCGACCTTATCGAGCGCACCAGGGAAGCGTTCCACCTCCCGCTGGTCAAGTACGCCTTTTTCAACACGGGGCTGGAGATGGCGGCGACGAAGGACCACGTCAAGGCGACCGCCGAGAAGTACGGCGTTGAAATTAATACATACCGCCCGAAGGTCGGAATCGTCAACGCGGTCCGCAAGAACGGAGTGCCGTTCGTATCAAAGATAATGTCCGGAGGGCTTTCCGAATGGCAGAAGAAGGGCGTTCCGCTGTCCATAGCCCAGGAATACGAACAGGCGGAGGACAAGGCGGCCAAGCGCAAGGAACTTAAAGAGCGCTACCCGAAGTGCGAAAGCGTTATTAATTTTCTCTGCTGCTGTAATTCAGCCGGAGAACCGCGCCCGAACATTCAGCTGGTAATCAACAGCTCCAAGTACATGCGCGATTTCATCGGCGAGTATCCGCCGGATTTCAAGATCAGCGCAAAGTGCTGCGACTGCTGCAAGAAGGATGTTGCGCACGCCGTCCAGAAAGATTTCGACATGATAATCACCGGTGAGCGGCGCGATGAGGGCGGCATGAGGTCGGTTCCGCGAAAGGACTGCACGACGATGTGCTTCACAGAAACAAGCTCCGGGCAGTACCGCCTGCGTCCGCTGTACTACGTCAGCGACGCGGACAAGGCTTGGTACAAGGAAAAGTACGGCGTGCGGTATTCCGACGCATATGAGGTGTACGGGCTTACCCGGACAGGCTGCTGCGGCTGCCCGATATCTTACAAGGCAGTCGCCGACCTGGAGAAAATCAAGCCGTATGAGCCGAATGTAGTCAAGGCTGCCTGGAACATCTTCGGGGACAGTTACAGATACCGCGAGCAGTACAACGAATACAAGAAGAAGCGCATGGAATTTGAACGCTCCGGCGGTCAGTTTTCATTCGATAATATGGAGGAATTCACATGATAAAAATAACCAACCTTGAACTCGAAAACATCAAGCGCATAAAAGCAATCCAGCTCACGCCGTCGGAGAGCGGACTTACGGTCATCGGCGGGAACAACGGCCAGGGCAAGACTTCCGTGCTGGACGCTATCGCGTGGGCGCTGGGCGGCGACAAATTCAAGCCCTCGCAGCCGCAGCGAGACGGCTCGGTAATTCCTCCGCACCTGCGCGTGACCCTCTCGAACGGGCTTGTCGTAGAGCGCAAGGGCGACCGGGGAACGCTGAAAATCACCGACCCGAACGGCGGCAAGGGAGGCCAGCAGCTCCTCAACGAGTTCATCGGGCAGCTTGCGCTCGACCTGCCGAAATTCATGCAGGCGACCAGCAAGGAAAAGGCGCAGACCCTCCTCCGGATAATCGGCGTGGGGGACAAGCTCGCCGCCCTGGAGCAGCAGGAGCAGAATACTTACAATCAGCGCCGTGCCGTCGGGCAGGTCGCCGACCAGAAGCAGAAGTACGCCGACGGACTCCCGGACTACCCGGACGCACCTCCCGAGGAGGTCAGCATTTCCGAGCTGCTCCGCAGCCAGCAGGAGATACTCGCGCGCAACGGCGAGAATCAGCGCCTGCGGCAGAACCGCGATATCTGCGAGCAGGAATTACTCCGCGCCCGGCAGGATTACGACCGCGCCGCGGAAGCCCTCGCAAAGGCTCAGCAGGCAGCCGAAACCGCCCGCAAGTCCGCCGCCGACCTCACGGACGAAAGCACCGCCGAGATTGAGGAGAATATCCACAACATCGACTTTATCAACGCGAAAGTCCGGGCGAACCGCGAGCGTACCCGCGCCCTCACGGAAGCGCAGGAGAGCCGCGAGCAGTACGACGAACTCACCGCGAAGATAGAGGATATCCGGGCGCAGAAAACAGCCCTGCTGGACGGCGCAGACCTCCCTCTGCCGGGGCTTTCCGTGGAGGACGGGGAACTGACCTACAACGGCGCGAAGTGGGACTGCATGAGCGGTGCGGAGCAGCTCCGGGCGTCCGCCGCGATAGTCCGCAGGCTCAATCCGCAGTGCGGATTCGTGCTGATGGACAAGCTGGAGCAGATGGACGCCGCTACCCTCGCGGAGTTCGGCGCATGGCTGGAGCAGGAGGGCTTGCAGGTAATAGCGACCCGTGTAAGCACCGGCGGCGAGTGCAGTATCATCATCGAGGACGGCTATGCGAAGCCGGCTGAACAGCCTGCAATTACATCTGCACCGCAGAAAGCAACATGGGAGAGAGGTAAATTCTGATGGAATTCAACATATCGACCGGAAAAATACACACCGCCGTTAAAACGGTGATATACGGCGCAGAGGGAATCGGCAAAACTACCCTCGCGGCGCAGTTCCCAAGCCCCCTTTTCATCGACACCGAGGGAAGCACGAAGCAGCTCGACGTAGCGAGATTACCCACGCCGTCAAGCTGGGAAATGCTCCTCCAGGAGCTGGATTTCGTACGAGACAAGCGCCCCTGCGCGACCCTCGTTATTGACACCGTGGACTGGGCGGAGCAGCTCTGTATAGCCGACCTCTGCGCGAAGAACGGCAAATCCGGTATCGAGGATTTCGGCTACGGCAAGGGCTGGGAGTTCGAAAAGGAGAGCTTCGGGAAGTTCCTGAACAAGCTGACAGAGGTCATAAACGCCGGGATAAACGTAACGCTGACCGCGCACGCGGCGCTCCGGAAGTTCGAGCAGCCGGACGAAATGGGAAGCTACGACCGCTGGGAGATGAAGCTCGGCAGCAAGACCACCAACAAGATATCCCCGCTGATAAAGGAGTGGGCGGACATCGTGCTGTTCTGCAACTACAAGACGATGGTAGTCCAGACGGACAAGGACGGCAAGAAGCACAAGGCGCAGGGAAACCGCCGGGTGATGTACACCCAGCACCACCCCTGCTGGGACGCCAAGAACCGCTACGGGCTCCCGGAGGAGATACCGATGGAGTACGCGCAGATAGCGCATATTTACGCGCCTGTTCAGCCCCCCGAAGCTCCGTCCGCTCCTGCTCCGGGCGTTCAGCCGGGTATTCCGCAGAGCCTCGCAGGCGACGCTCGCCTTGCCGACCTGATGAGCGCTTCCGGAATCACCGAGCAGCAGATTCGCGCGGCGGTCGCGGCGAAGGGCTACTTCCCGGAGGACATGCCGATAAGCGCCTACCCGGAGGATTTCGTCAGCGGCGTTCTGGTCGGCGCGTGGAAGCAGATTGTTGATTTCATCAACGAACAGAAATACCCGTTCTGATTTGCAGTATATTGCAGTAATTCACATGATAAACTCGGCAAGGGAGGAAAAAAGAACTCCCGTAATATTTTAATAGGAGGACATCACAATGTCAGAAATCATCGAAAGAGAATTAGGCTGGGACGACGAGATAAGCCGCGAGAGCGACTTCACGATAATCCCGGAGGGCGACTACGACTTCACTGTAACCGGCTTCGAGCGCGGACGTCACGACGGCTCCGAGAAGCTGCCGCCCTGCAATATGGCGATAGTGTCGCTGAGCATTACGCTCCCGGACGGAAGCGCGACGACCCTCAGGCACAGACTGTTCCTGCACAGCCGCTGCGAGGGACTCCTCTCCGCGTTCTTCACGGGAATCGGACTGAAGCGCAAGGGCGAGCCGCTGCGCATGAACTGGAACGCAGTCCCCGGGGCGCGCGGTCGCTGCAAGATTACCGTCCGCAACTGGAAGGGCAAGAACGGCGAGGACATGCAGTCCAACGACATAAAGAAATTCTACGACCCTGCGGATCTTCCCACGCCGCAGCCTGCTCCGGTTCAGCAGCCGGCTACCGGTCAGCAGTACGCTCAGCCCTCCGGCGTATTCACTCCCGGAAAGTGGTGATAGAGCATGCCAGAAAATCAGATAACGCTCCTGGAGCCTGCGGAAGCCCCGGTCCCGCCTGCCGGTGGGCAGGTCAGGGCGGCGCCGATAGCCCTCCGACCCTACCAGAACGAAGCGAAAGCCGCCGTGCTGGAACAGTGGGAGCAGGGAGTCCAGCGCACCCTGCTGGTGCTTCCGACCGGGTGCGGCAAGACGATAGTTTTCGCGAAGATATCCGAGGACTGCGTGAAGCGCGGCGAGCGCGTGCTTATCCTGGCGCACCGGGGGGAGCTTCTGGAGCAGGCGGCGGATAAAATCCGCAAGGCGTGCAACCTCAACTGCGCCGTCGAGAAAGCCGAGGAAACCTCCCTCGGGTCGTTCTGGAGGATTACCGTCGGCAGCGTGCAGACCCTCATGCGCGAGAGCCGCCTGGCGCGGTTCCTGCCGGACTATTTCGATACTATTATAATAGACGAAGCGCACCACGCCATCTCCGACAGCTATCAGCGTATTCTACAGCACTTCAGCGGCGCGAAAGTCCTCGGAGTTACTGCGACCCCCGACCGCGGCGACATGAAGAACCTCGGACAGGTGTTCGATTCCCTCGCGTATGAGTACACGCTCCCCCGGGCTATCCGGGAGGGCTACCTCTGCCCGATAAAGGCGCTCACGATCCCACTGAACCTCGACCTTACCGGGGTTTCCGTCCAGGCGGGGGACTTCCGCGCCGCCGACCTCGATACCGCCCTCGACCCTTATCTCTACCAGATAGCCGACGAAATGCTCCGGAACTGCGCTGACCGCAAGACCGTGGTGTTCCTGCCGCTGGTAAAGACTTCCCAGAAGTTCCGGGATATCCTCAATCAGCGCGGATTTCACGCGGCGGAAGTCAACGGGAATTCCGACGACCGCGCGGAGATACTCCGGGATTTCGACGACGGAAAGTACAACGTGCTGTGCAACTCAATGCTGCTGACCGAGGGCTGGGACTGCCCCTCCGTGGACTGCGTGATAGTCCTCCGCCCGACAAAGGTGCGCGGACTGTACTGCCAGATGGTAGGCAGAGGAACCCGGCTCAGCCCCGGAAAGAAAGACCTGCTGTTACTGGACTTCCTCTGGCACACCCAGCGGCACGAGCTCTGCCGCCCGGCGCACCTCATCTGCGAAACGGAGGAGGTCGCGCAGAAGATGACGGCGAACCTCGCGGAATCCGGCTGCGCAATGGACATCACCGAGGCGGAATCCCAGGCGGAAAGCGACGTCGTGGCACAGCGCGAGGAAGCCCTGGCGAAGCAGCTGGGCGAAATGCGCAAACGCAAGCGCGCGTTAGTTGACCCCCTGCAATTCGAGATGTCGATTCAGGCGCAGGACCTTTCCGGATATATTCCGTCCTTCGGCTGGGAGATGTCGCCGCCGTCGCAGAAGCAGCTCGCCGCCCTGGAGAAGTACGGAATCTACCCGAATGAGATAGAGAACGCAGGCAAGGCGCAGCTCCTCCTGGAACGTCTGAACAAGCGCCGCATGGACGGGCTTTCCACCCCGAAGCAGATACGCCTGCTGGAGAACAAGGGCTTCCTGCACGTCGGGGAATGGACGTTCCAGCAGGCAAGCAACATGATAACGAGAATAGCGGCGAACGGCTGGCGCGTACCCGGGGGCGTAATCCCCGTGGAATACACGCCAGAATGATGAATAATTCGGAATTCGGAATGCGGAATGCGGAATCATTGTACCGCTTCGCGGTGCATTTCCGATTGTATCGAATTTTAATCCGTCCGCGTAAGCGGACACCGCAATTCCGAATTACGAATTACGCATTCCGAATTTGAAAGAAAGGTGCTTATGAATTTAGCAGAATGTTTAAAATACATAGCCCCCGCCGACCTCGACTATCAGACCTGGGTGAACGTCGGCATGGCGCTGAAGGAGGAGGGATTGCCCTGCTCCGTGTGGGACGACTGGAGCCGCAGCGACAGCCGCTGGCACGCCGGGGAATGCTCCCGGAAGTGGGAGAGCTTCAACGGCGCTTCTAATCCAGTCACCGGGGCGACGATAGTCCAGCTGGCGAAGGAGCGCGGAATGCCCTTCGCGGAGAGCCGCGCCCTGGACTGGGACGACGAGATATCCTACGAAGCGCCGGAGGAGCACGTCGTGGTGAATCCGAACTGGGTGGAAGGTCGCGAGATAACTCCGCCGGCGGACTGGGACCCGGCGCAGGAAATTATCCGCTACCTGGAAGCGCTGTTCGAGCCGGACGACCGCGTCGGCTACGTCATGCAGAGCTACGAGAAGGACGGCAGGTACGTCCCGGCTAACAAGGGAGCCTACGACCGCACCGCCGAGCAGCTCATTTCCGGGCTGCGCAGGTGCCGGGGGGATATCGGCGCAGTCCTCGGGGACTACAACCGGAAAGCCGGGGCGTGGATACGCTTCAATCCGCTGGACGGCAGGGGGATAAAGAACGAGAACGTGGCGGAATTCCGCTACGCCCTGGTGGAGAGCGACAACGTCGACATCGAACAGCAGAACGCTATTATCCGCGAGCTGGAGCTTCCGGTCGCGGCGCTGGTCTACAGCGGCAAAAAGAGCCTGCACGCCATCGTCCGTATCGACGCGGAGAACTACGAGGAGTACCGCCGCCGCGTGGATTTCCTCTACCAGATATGCCAGAAGAACGGATTACAGCCGGACACGCAGAACCGCAATCCCTCCCGGCTGTCGAGGATTCCCGGTGTGCAGCGCGGCGAGAACCGTCAGTATATAGTCGATACGGACATCGGGAAATCCGGCTGGAACGAGTGGCGCGAGTGGATAGAGGGCGTGAACGACGACCTCCCGGGCTTCGAGAACGCCGCAGATTTCTGGGGGAATATGCCGGAGCTTGCGCCGCCCCTCATCGGGGGAGTACTCCGGCAGGGGCACAAAATGCTCATCGCCGGACCCTCGAAAGCAGGCAAGTCCTTCGCGCTGATAGAGCTGTGCGCGGCAATCGCGGAGGGCAGGGAGTGGCTCGGCTGGAAGGTAGCCCAGGGCAGGGTGCTGTACGTCAATCTGGAGCTGGACAAGGCTTCCTGCGAGCACCGTTTCGCGGATATTTACGCCGCCCTCGGCTGGAGTCCCGACAACCTCCGGAACATCGACATCTGGAACCTGCGCGGTAAATCCGTGCCGATGGATAAGCTGGCGCCGAAGCTGATACGCCGCGCCGCGAAGCGCAATTACCTCGCGATAATCATCGACCCGATTTACAAGGTAATTACCGGCGACGAGAATTCCGCCGACCAGATGGCGCATTTCTGCAACCAGTTCGACAAGGTTTGCACGGAGCTTGGCTGCGCGGTGATTTACTGCCATCATCACAGCAAGGGCGCGCAGGGCGCTAAGCGGAGCATGGACAGAGCCTCCGGCTCCGGCGTATTCGCCCGCGACCCGGACGCGCTCCTCGACCTCATCGAGCTGGGGCTTCCGGAAACGCTCGTCAGGGAGGAGCAGAACAGGGCGGTCTGCAGCGTGTGCTATGACCTGCTCGTCCGCAGCGGCAAGGCAGGCGATATTTCACAGGACGACATGGTTACGGCTAAGGCAATGCGGGAGCACGTCAGAAACGCGCTTTCGGGGGATTCCCTGCGGCAGGCGGAGGAAAGTATATCGGCGGCGGAGAAGCTGGCTGAAAGCCGTTCCGCGTGGCGTATCGAGGGTACTCTGCGAGAGTTCCCGAAGTTCCCGCCGGTGAATGTGTGGTTCGATTATCCGATTCACAGGATAGACATGTCGGGGGTGCTGAAAGACGTCAACGCTGACGGCGATATCCCGCAGTGGCAGAAGTTCACAGAAAAGCGCCGCGAACAGGCGAAAAAGCAGAACGACAACAACAGGGTCAAGTTTGAGAACGCGGTAAATACGGCGGATTTCGGCGGCGCTCCGACTGTCGCGGCGCTGTCGGAATACCTCGAGGTCTGCGAACGAACCGTAAAGCGCTGGGTGGAAAAATACGGCTATTATGTTGACAAGAACGACATGACAGTCAGAAAAAAGGACGCGGACAGCACGGACAAATGACAGGCGCGACCGGACAGGACACAAGGAAAAATCACGTCATGTCCGTGCCGGACAAAATTCCGGACACAAACAAATTCGTTGGTGTCCGCCGGACACGGACACAGGTATATAATATATACTGTCCTTTGTCCAGCCTGTCATGTGCGTACGGTAGGACACCGCCCTGGGGGGCGGCGGTGTCCCCTACACGCACACGACAATGACCCCGGATTTTTTCTCAGAAAGGAGAATGTAATAATATGGCAAATGAATGTTACAACTGTGGCGCATATGATTCAGACCGCGAGGGCTGTACAATGCCCAGCTGCGATAAATCCTATGCGTGTCCCTTGGAGGATTCCTCATTGCAGTTTTTCCTGCCGATGATACCGCCGACGGTGACGGCGCAGGAACATAAGGTCACAGTCAGGAACGGCAAGCCGGTGTTCTACGACCCTCCGGAGCTTAAAGAAGCCCGCGCGAAGCTCACGGCGCACCTGGCACAGCACAAGCCGGACAAACCGTATACCTGCGGAGTTCGGCTGATAACACGGTGGTGCTTCCCGGTAGAGGGTCACGCTGACGGCGAGTACAGAACGACAAAGCCCGACACGGATAATTTGCAGAAGCTCCTCAAGGACTGCATGACTGCGGTCGGATTCTGGAAGGACGACGCGCTTGTCGCTTCGGAGTTGTGCGAAAAGTTCTGGGCGGAGATACCCGGTATTTTCGTAAGAATCGAGGTGCTTGAATGAAACTCGAAGAAGTCACGAAAGCGGCGGAACAGGGCGCGGTAGTACTGCACACGCACATGGGGATAACGTCCCGTTGCAGGATATCCGGAGTAATTACGCGGTTCGCGAAAGGCGCCTGGTCGTACTCCCTTGAGCTGATGGACGTAAATACGCCCAGCGTTATTATCGCGGCGCTGGACGAGGTGGAGGTAGAAAAATGAGTGAATACATAGGACGCGAAAGCATAAGGAAGTCGCTTATGGAGGTGTGTTCGGACGAGAACTGCCCGATGTTTATCGCCGCGACAATCGACCAGGTTATTGACTATGAGCCTGCCGCCGATGTCGCGCCGGTGGTGCATGCGTACTGGATATATCAGAAGCCGTACGACGAATACACATGGAGACCGTACATATGCAGCAGCTGCAAAACGCACGGCGGTAAGCACCGGACGAATTATTGCCAATCATGCGGCGCTAAGATGGACGGCAAGGAGCGGCAGAACAATGAGTAACGTAGATATAGTGTTCGCCCGAAAGAACGTAGAAGCACCAGAAGAAATGGTGAAGCAGCTTCCAAACTGCCCTGTATGCGGAGCAAAGGCGTATCTTCACGGTGATACCGTTGACGGCTTTTGGTTTGGCTGGTCTATAGGCTGTCCGAGATATTGTCTTAATGACGGAATACACGGACATGACCTGAACACTCCGCAGGAGGAATATCTTGCAGAACATGGATTTGCGACAAAAGAGCAAGCAGTCGCATGGTGGGAAAAGCGGGTCAAATTGGACGGAGGTGGAACAAATGGCGAGGATCATTGAAATTGAAATCGGCTGCTGCGGTGAATGCCCCTACTATAGCATGAAAAAGCATAAATGCCAGCGTGGCGCAGTTGACGAGGGTGAAGCGAGAGACCATTTTTACAGGGATTGTCCGCTATCCTGGCGTGAGCTTCCCGAAAACGGGGATATAAACGGAGGTGACACAGATGTCTGAAATCAAGCTGAAGCTGAAGCCCTGCCCGTTCTGCGGGGGCGAAGTAATTATGATGCGCTCGGAAAGCCTGGAAACTGGCTTCGTGAGCTATTATGTTTCACACAATGATCCATTTAATTGCGCATACGAAATCAGACAGCAGAGCGCAAGCCGGACTATACAGGAAGCCACTAACAAATGGAACAGGAGGGCTGATAATGGCTAAAGTAAAATGCAGGTCGTGCGATATCTGCGGCGAGATGAACGCCAAAGATGGATTTATGCTCAAGGCTAAACGCATGGAATCTCACAAAGTAAGAGATACGCTCGGGTATATAATAGGCGTAAAATACAGGTGGGCAAGAATTGACCTCTGCGAAAGCTGCTATAATGAGATAGTCAGGAGCTGCCACCGGATCCGTCGCGAACAGAAGGAGGGCTTATGACCCGTGAAGAACTTGAACAGATATACTACCTCCACCGTGAACTCCGAATGTGGGAGCAGGAGCTTGAACGCCTCCGCTGCCGTTCGCTGGTGAGGTCGCCGCAGCCGAGCACCGGGAGCAGCTCCGGGACGTCGGACAAGGTCGGCGAGCTTGCCGAAAGGCGCGTAGATCTGGAGCGCCGCATAGAACTCAAGCGCGAGGAGATACAGCGGCGCCGCGATGAAGCTGTTGCGTTCATCTACGATATTCCCGACAGTCTGACCCGGCAGATAGTCTACTACCGCTGCGTGAGCCTGTTCGGCTGGACACGCGTTGCCTATGAGGTCGGCGGGAACAATTCTCCGGACGGGGTGAAGAAAATCTACTACAGATTTTTCGAGAAGCTTGAAAGTTGTCCCGTTTGTCCCGATTAGGTGTGGTATAATGATATTATCGAAAAGCGTCCAGAGATGGGCGCTTTTATTATGCCCGAAAGGAGGAATCCCCATGACCGAAAAGCAGAAGCGCTTCTGCGACGAATATCTTATAGATCTGAACGGAACTCGTGCATATAAAACCGCGTATCCGTCGGTGAAATCGGACGACACCGCAGCAGCGGCGGCAACCAGAATGTTAAGAAATGTTAAGGTTCACGAATACATCGAACAAAGGACAGAGGAGCTCCGCAGCGCCAGGACAGCCACCGCCGCCGAGGTCATGGAGTTCCTGACGGGGGTCATGCGCAATGAGGACGAGGGCTCAGTTTCGCGCCTGAAAGCCGCCGAGCTTCTCGGCAAGCGGTTCG
>OGFF01003497.1_pt1 | contig 11602 bp, 12 predicted proteins | sample 1570751 | NCBI WGS metagenome assembly OGFF01 (sample SAMEA2581951, study PRJEB24529) | metagenome | biome: Human gut stool | place: China | collected 2011 | reverse complement strand
AGCGGGAGCCGCCGCGCCGCCGCAGCCGGTCAACCAGAGAGCCGCCGCCAGCACCGCAGCGGCAAGGCGTTTGTGTTTCATGGTCGTTCTCCTGTGTTCTCAGCCGTAGCTGCGGGTCATCTGCAGCTGGGTCTCGCCCTCGGCAAAGGGGTTTTGCCCGGCGATCATGGTCATGGTCAGGTTCTCGTTGTACAGGTCGTTCTTGAACGCCGCCACAAATTCGAGCTCCTCATCGGCAGCGATGCCCAGCACCACGCCCTCGGGCACCACGCCCAGATACGCGGCGTCGCCCCGATAGATGCGGCTGTTGTCCTGCACGCCCAGCTGAACGCTGCCGTCGCTGCCCAGATCCAGCCAGTTCCAGCCGGTTTCGGCGGTGTAGTTGTAGGAGCCGGTGACGGAATAGGGGATCTCCTGCGCGCTCCACTCTGCCGACAGGGGAGCCAGTTCCAGCACAGAGCCATCCGCCCGGCGCAGGTTCACCTCGCTGCCGCAGAGTTCCAGCGCCACGCCGTTGTTGGCAATGTAGATGGGGTCCTGGCAGACCATGGCATCCCCGTACAGCAGGCAGCGCAGCACGTCCACATACTCCACCACGCCGTCTTTGGTCAGCAGATAGACCACCGGGCGGAAGAAGCCGTCCTCCTGCTCCCCGATGCACACGTCCACATATTCATTGTAAGCGCCAAGGATGGGGTAGGTGTGCTCCTGTTCCACCCGGATGCCAATGTCTCCCCATTGGTCGGTCTTTGGCGCGGGGCTCAGGGTGATGGTGGCCTGCGTTCCCTCCAGCTGCACCTGCACACCGTCGTAGGTGTCGGTCAGCACCGGGGTGTCGGCGGGGGGCAGCGAGAGCTCCATATCCAGCTGCTGCCAGCCTTCTTCGCAGCTGTACTTACCCCGGAGCACCAGTTGATCCTGCTGTGGCAAAAGCAGGCACAGGTTTTCCAGTTCATTGTATTCCAGCGTATCCATTCGCATTTGCGAGAGCTCTCCGCCGAGACGCAGGCTATCGTAATACGCACCCTGCGCCATCTCCCGGTCAAAGGCCTGCATGGCCTGCCGCTGCACCTGCGCCTGCACTTCGTCCGGGTCCAGCTCCATGCACTGCAGCATCTCGGCCACGGTGAGCTGCCTGCCGGTGGCAAAATCGAAGCACCAGCCGCTGTAACGCCACGGGGCGGTGCCGTCATAGCGGCTGCGCACCACCAGACTGACGCAGTCGCCGTACCACCAGTCATCCCAGCCCACACCGATCTGCGGAACCTCACCGTCCGGCAGTTCGGCCTCCTCGCTGTTCTCGAACTCCCGGAAATCCGCCGCATAGATGGCGTTCAGCTCATCGTTGATGTAGGCGGCATCCGGGCTGTCGCATTCCAGCTTGGGCACATGGACGGAAATGTACTGCACCGCGTCCTCCCCCCACACGCCTGAAACGTTCTTTTCCAGTGTGTACTGGTCGGTGATGCGGTCTGTCTGGGCGGCCTGCGTCACCGCGCCGGGGGTGCTTCGGCTGCTGTCGGAGCTTTGGTCGGCAGCGGCGCTGGGGCTGCTCTGGGTGCCGCCGCAGCCGGTCAGCAGCGCGGCAGCCAAAGCAAGGCTTACAAGGTGTTGGTATTTCATGACGGGCTCCTTTTCTATGGTGTGGTTCAGCCGTCTCCTATGCCTTGCCACTTGTCGATGATGTAGGCGGCCCAATAGGTCTTGTCGTTGATATCCACCACAGTGATGCCTACCTTATTCACCACCGGGTCGTCCTCATGAAGCCCCGGCACACCGCCGTAGTCCTTGATCAGTTCATCCACCAACTGCTGGAACTGGGCCTCGGTAGCGGGATAGAGACGATCCATGCTGTAAAGGTGCTTTCCTTCGTGGTCAAAATCCACGCCTACCCGGTACTGATTGAGCATACCGAAGATAGCCGTGGAGCCGGCACTGTAACCGGCTTCGTTCAGACCTTCCCACATCTTTGCGGAATAGTCGCCCTCCATCCGCAGCCTGAGCCCTTCGTCCGACGGGAACTCCGGGCTGCCGTTATCCACAAACATCTGCACATCTGCCTGAATGGCGTGTTCCAGACCCTTGCTGTACTCGAACTTGATGTTCTCTACCTTTCGCCGGGCCAGCTCTGCGTTGAAAATGGTCAGGATCTTCTGCCCGTCCCGGATCACAGGGATCGGCGGCGAGGGAGGCGTTTCTGTGGCAGAGCCGGAACTTGTGGAGCCGGAGGAGCAGCTATCGTCACAGGCTGCCAGCGCCAGCATCACCGCCGATGCGCCGGAGAGCTTCAGGAAAGTCCGTCGGTCGTATCGTTTCATGGGGGTGCTCCTTTCTATAAAGCCCCGGACACAGGGGGAGTGTGCCCGGGGCAAACAGGGGGATGTCTTGATGTCTGGTTATCTTATGCCTTTTTATTCCAGAACACGGTAGCGATCATGTAGGTCCTGCCCTGAACCACCGGGCAGTAGACGCTGATAAACTCTGCCTCCCGGCTGAGACTATACCCCATGATCTTATTCACAAATTTCTGAATCACCGCATCCTCGCAGGAATACTCAAACGTCAAGGATATCGCGCCTTCGCCAGTCGGTTCGGAAATTCCGGCAGCGCCTCCAAGATCATACTTTTTCTCCAGTGAGATTTTCCACTCTTGAATCCCAACCAGTTTCTGCATGTCTTCCGTTGTCAGCGTATGCACCGGTTCTTTTGCGTCCTCGAAGATTCCTCCTTGGATTTTTATGGCTCCCTGCGCTTCCTGATTGAGGGTCAGCTGCTCATGGGTAACCTGACCTGCATCAAACTTTTTCTTCCAGACCTTGTTGATGGCTGCCACCAGCTCAGCTTCCTTGCCGGTGGGCGCTGCGGGAGGTGCCGGAGGTGTGGAGGGCCCGCCGCATCCTGCCAGTGAGAGCGCCACAACGGCTGCGCCGGTAAGGGTGAGGAATTCGCGTCTGTTCAGTTCTTTCATGGGGTGCTCCTTTCAATACAGTATATGATAGATTACGGTTCGGGACTTGCGGGAAGTCCGTGCATCACTGCCCCGGTTCAGTACTTTGAATAGTTTACCATTACCGCCACCGCATAGGTCTTGCCCTTAATGGTGGGGCAGTAGAGCCCGATCATCCACTGCTCGGGATGCGGACTCACCAGTCCAGGCCCGGCCAGATACCGCACAAACTCCCTGACCTCGCTCTGAGTACGAGGATACAGTTGCTTTAATTGCATACCGTCATGGGTGCTGTTAGAAACTCCCCCAGTCCCCCGATAGCTTCCGCTTCCATATTTTTTATCGATTTCCGCTATCATTTCAGACTCACGGTCTTTGTAGTCGTAGAATACATCATTAGGCAGGTTCCATCTGCGGTAATCCTCCTCGTCCATTTCAGGGTCATAGGTTTCAAAAGGGCTGGCTGTAAACTTTGCGAGGTCGGCAGCCTCCTGACAGTAGACCACAGACTTGCAGATATCAAGTTTGGGATTGGGGACTACTTCTCTGTTGACTTCATACCAGACCTCGTTGATGGCTTTGAACAGGGCCAGCTCTTTGCTCTCAGAGGCCGGAGGTGCCGGAGGTGTGGATGACCCGCCGCCGCAGCCTGCCAGCGAGAGCGCCACAACGGCTGCGCCGGAGAGGGTGAGGAATTCGCGTCGGTTCATCTCTTTCATGGGGTGCTCCTTTCTGTTTGTCCCCCTGCTTTTTAGGGGGCTCTGGTTTTGGGTATTCTCTGCACTTGCAGTCCGCTCCATCTTATGCTATCCTTATGAATAGAATCCGCAGATGCCTGTTGACGCGTTTTGTGCACAGCGACAGGCTTTCTGCACCGGCGCGGGACCTCTTCTGTTTGTACTGTATCATACCCGGGAAAAAATTGCCCCCTCAGAAAAGCCGTTTTTGGGGGGCAATTCCAAAAAAATTTTTGGGGTTTGGGGCTTCCCCCTCAAAAAATCCCCCCAAAAAGCCCAAAATTGGGGGGATTTGGGGGTGGTTTCCCACCAAAACAGGCAGCTGCAGCCCTGCCTGTGCCGGTTTTCCCCCTCTGGCTGCAATGTGCGGAAAGGAGTCATGAAAAATGGAACGAAGGACATTTTTAAAGCTTGCGGCGCTTGTCCCCGGTCTGGCTCTTGCGGGCTGCGGCGGCAGCAAGACCCTGCTTTCTCCCAAGGACCCCACCATGCTCAGCATCTGGCATGTGTACGGCGAACAGGCAGACTCGCCCATGAACCGCCTGCTCACCGAGTTCAACGACACCGTGGGCAAGGAGAAGGGCATTCTGCTCAATGTGACCAACATGACCAACAGCGCCGCCATCGGCGGCCAGCTGCAGGATGCCAAGGCCGGGAAGCCCGGCGCGCTGGACCTGCCGGACCTGTTCTCGGCCCACCCCGCGGACGCCAGCGCTCTGGGCATTGAGAACCTTGTGGACTGGAACGACTGGTTCACCGCCGAGGACATGGCGGCCTATGTGCCCGGCTTTGTGCAGGACGGCATCATTGAGGGGCGGCAGGTGGTGTTCCCGGTGTCCAAATCCACCCAGCTCATTTTTTTGAACGGCTCCCAGTACGCCCGCTTTGCGGCGGACACCGGGGCGCAGCTTTCCACCCTTGCCACATGGGACGGCTTTTTTGAAATGGCGGGTGTCTACCGGCAGTGGTCGCAGGGCAAGCCCTTCTGCGCACTGGATTACCCCCTGCGTCTGGTGGAGCTGAACGCGCTGGAACAGGGCAGCGGCAAGCTGTACAAGGGCAGCTGGTACGATCTGACCAACGAGACCTTCCGCGCTTCGTGGATGGAGTTTGCCCGGGCGCTGGTGCAGGGCGATATTCTGATCTCGGACCTGTACTCCAACACACAGGTGATGACCGGCGAGGCGCTGGCGGGCCTTGGCAGCTCTGCGGCCATCCTCTATTACAATGATTTCGTCACCTACCCGGACAACACCACCGAGCCCACCGACCTGCTGCTGGCTCCCCTGCCCCACGCCGCAGGCACCACCACGCCCCTGATGCCGCAGGCCGGTGTGGGTCTGTGCGCCTTCAAGACCACCGACCAGAAGGCCGAAGCCGCCGCCGTGTTCCTGCGCTGGCTCACCGAGCAGCAGCGCAATCTGGAATTTGCCGCCGATACCGGCTACATGCCGGTGTCCAGCGCCGCCTTTGACGCCATTGCGGACTATCCCTTTGAGCAGCAGAGCTATCAGCGGCTGTACGACGTCTACAACGAAATGCGCATCCAGAACACCCCCCTGTCCGAACCGGGCATCGTGGGGTACCACGCCAAGGCCAAAACCTTGTACGACAGCCTGCGCCAGCGCCAGAAGGACTATCCCCAGCGCCTTGCGGACGGCGAAACGCTGGAAGCCCTTGCCGAGGAAACATGGCAGCTGCTGTGTGACAATGCCTGAGCCTGCCGCTCAGCCGGAAAGGAGGGACTTTGATGCACTTTGTTGACCGGCACCGTGAAAAGATCCGCCAAAGCCCCATGAGCAGTCGGCTGCTGTGGGCCTGCCTGCTGCTGGTGGTGCTGCTGGTGTTGACCTTTGGTGCGGCGCTGTTCCTGTTTGCCAGCCTGCACAACACCAAAAAGGACATCAGCCGCAGTCTGCAGATCCAGTTTTCGGTGTTCCAGAACGATATGGAGCGCTATTTTGACCAGCTGGCGGTCATGGGCGTGAACCTCTCTGAGGATATGGGCGCTCTGGTGGACCGGCAGCTTGCCAGCCGGGAGATGACCTTTGACCAGCTGAACGATTCCCCCGAGGTGCTGAACGCGCTGGAGGAGAAGATGATCGAGCCGCTCTGCCGCAGCCTGCGCCGGACCAGCTGCTCCGGTGCTTTTGTGCTGCTGGATGCCACCGTCAACACCCGCATGGAGGGGGCCGGGTACTCCCGCGCCGGGCTCTATGTGCAGAAAGGCGGTGCCGACACCCCCACCGTGCCCCTGCTGCTCTACCGCGGCAGCGCCGATGTGGGCAAGACCCACAGCGTGATGCCCCACCGCAAATGGCGCATGGAATTCCAGACCGACCAGTTCCCGGACTACGACCGCTGGATGACCCCCAGCAGCACCCCGCTGTACCAGGCTTATACGCTGACGGAGCGGTTCAGCCTCCCCGGCACCTCGGAGGAGGTGCAGCTGTTTTTGCTGCCCCTGCGGGGCCGCGACGGCACCATGTACGGGCTGTGCGGCTTTGAGATCAGCCAGAGCTTTTTCAAGCAGAACTTTGCCCAGCCCACCGGCTTTGACCACCTGATCTGCCTGCTTGCCCCGGCAGACAGCGGGCTGAACGCCAGTGCCGCCCTCAGCAGCGGCACCACCGGCGGCTACTTCCATGCCCCCCCGGGACATGCTGGTGCTGCGCAGCATGGGCGGCAGCCTGACCCAATTGATCGGCTCCGACAGCGCCTATGCAGGCATCTCGGAGCTTTGCCGCCTGAGCGAGAACCAGTCCTACCGGCTGGCCGTCTGCATCCCCATGACGGACTACCGCAGGCTGATCTTTTCCGGCAATCTGCAAATGCTGCTGATCGGCCTGTTCATCCTCTTTTTTGTGGTGTTCTGCTTCATGTACTTCCACCAGCACATCCTCTCGCCTGCGTTCCGGCAGTTTGAGGAGGACCGGCGGGAGTCCCGACGGCGGATGGACGAGCTGCAGATGGAGCGCCAGCAGATGCAGACAGAGCTTTCCCGGCTGGCGGACGTGTGCCGCAACGAATCCGTCCCCGACGCCTTCCAGACCTTTCTGGAGGGCATCCCCAACCTGACAAAGACCGAGCGCCGCATCTTTGACGGCTATGTGGCCGGGCTGCGCTCCCGGGAGATCGTGGAGCAGCTGGACATCAAGGACAGCACCCTGCGCTTCCACAACAAGAACATCTACGAAAAACTGGGGGTCAGCTCCCTCAAGCAGCTGCAGCAGTTCGTGGCGATCCTGAACTCCGGCAGCGGCAGCGCCCCGGACGAAAAGTGACCCAGCAAGCAATGTTTTCGTCTATACAAAAACACTTTTTTGCGCTGCAAAATGCTTGTTGGGGAGTGCCCCAAACCCCTTTGTTCTGCATTTTTCAATGCAGGCTGCGCATCCCTTCGGGACGCTTTTTACCCGGTGATGTGCTCTGGGTCGTTCAAAACTTGCATGAGGTGAGAAGCGGCTTCTGCAAGAGAATCGTACTTCATCTGTTCAGGAACAGGCGCATCCAGAAGCGTAATGCCCCATTTCTGCATACATTCCGCAAGCTCCTTCTGCGCCAGCAGTGCAGCCTCCCGGCGCATTTCCGGGGAAGTGTTTCTGTCCAGAACGTAGGCAGTATTAAATCTGCCGTTGCGATCTTCCGTCAACTGCACCATGGAGTAGTGTTCCTCCCAGTAGTGGCAGTACCAGACTCTGCCGCCGATGTTCGCCATGTCATGATGCAATTCTTCTTCGCTGCTCCATTGTGGAGTTTCGGACAAAATGCGCTCCAGTTCCGAAAGAGCCTGCTGTTCTTCGTCCGATAACTTCTGACGGTGACATTCACGGTATAGGTCGTTCTGCCAATACGGACTCAGCTTTCCATTCCGGGCATCTTCCATTGCTTCTTCGATATTGGGTAGGATTGTCATGTCGTTCACCTCAAACACTCACTATTAGCGTTATATGCACGCTTATAGTGTTGATTATAGACTATTTGTGGGCAAAAAGAAAGAGCGTCAGCACGTTTGCTGCGCTCCTTGACATAGGTGTTATTTTGTGATATAGGGGATATTGTCTGTGTATGCATTCAGGATGTCAATGGCAGCTTTCTTTTGCCCCGGCGTAAGTTGGCTCAACTTTTTGCTCAGTTCGTCATCTGCCACATGGGATGCGGATGAAACGGAATCCCGGATAAGCACATCTGCGGATACGTCCAGCACCTCGACGATTCGGATAAAGGTTTCCAGTTTAGGGATTTTTACTCCGCGCTCTAAGTCTCCAACATAATTTGCTGACAACTCGACCCGTTCTGCAAACTGTTCGATCGTCCAGCCTTTTTCCTTGCGCTGTTCTCGTATTCGTTGACCCAAAAGCGTATTCATAGCGACCTCACATTCTAATTGTGTTTGTTACACACCAATAGCATACCTGTCGCAATTTTTGTTATACACAATCCATTTGTGTTTATTCAACGCCAGTCAGGTGATTTCAATGTGGAAAATTTTTGCGCGTATCTTTGGTCAAAAAAGCAATGGTCTTTGGGGACGGTACATGGTACAATAGCAAATGTTGTGCCCCTTGGCACATGAACGAAGGTAAAAAGGAGCTGCTGAACGTGGATACGATCTATCTGCTGCCCGGTGAGGAACGCTGCGTTGATTTTCGAGATGCCAATGGTGTCCCGAAGGTACACTACACCTACTGTTCCATCCGTGGCAAACTTTTCAACTGCACCTGCTGCACAAAGGACGAAGCCCAGCGGCTGTGTGAAGATTGGCTTATAAAACAGGACCGCTGCTACATAAACTAAAAAAACCTCCGAGGAAAACTCCCAAATGGGAAGAGTCCTCGGAGGTATTCGTTTAGCGGGTGTTCTGCTGTCTGCGAGCGTCCTTCTGCACAGTTTTCTGTCTGCATCAAAGCTAATTTCGGATGGTCAGAACAAGGATATTCCGATTGATCAACTTTGCGATACTGTTCATGTTGTAGTTGGTTCATTGCAGTTTCAGCTTACAACAAAAAATGAGATAGACAACCCCTTTTGGGGGTTGTCTATCTCATTTTTTTGTTGGGGCTATTTTGCAACAGCCCCCCTTTTATAACAACCCTGCCTTACAGTTTGGGAGAAACGCTTAGTGCTTCAGTTCCAGCAGCGCATCGCCCTGCTTTACGGTGCCACTGGCTTTAGCCACGACAGCGGCATAGTCATCAGTATTGCAGACAATGAGCGGCGTGGTCACGGGATAGCCTTCGGCCTTAATGGCTTCCAGTTCAAAGCGGATCAACGGCTGACCTTTCTTCACCTTGTCACCCTCGTTGACGAGGTAGGTAAAGTGCTTGCCACCCAGCTTGACCGTATCGATGCCGATGTGCATCAGCAGTTCGGCACCGTCAGCCGTGGTCATACCCACGGCATGGTGGGTCTCAAAGGTGGAGGAGATCTCACCGTCAGCAGGTGCCACCAGTTCACCATCGGTGGGCTCAATGGCAATGCCGTCCCCCAGTGCACCGCTGGCAAAGGCTTCATCCTTCACATCGGCCAGCGGGACGACGGTGCCGTTCAGGCAGGCAGACAGCACGGTATCCTTTGCGGCTGCTGCCGGGGCTGCGGGAGCCGTTGCCGGGGCGGGTGCTGCGGTCGCCGCCGGGGTCTTGGGTGCATTTTCCAGATAATCTTCCAGCTTTGCCTTGATGACAGCCACCTTGGGGCCGTATACCACCTGCACGCCGTCGCCCTTGCAGATCACGCCGGAGGCACCGGAGGCCTTGAGCACATCCTGTTTGACCAGCGCAACATCCTTGACGGTGCAGCGCAGGCGGGTGGCGCAGCAGTCCACGTCGGACAGGTTGTCGGCACCTCCCAGACCTTCTACGATCAGGGCGCTGACCGGATCATCCCCTGCGGGGGCGGTGCTGCCGGAAGCGGCGCTGCGGGCGTTCACGTCCGCACGGGTGTACAGCTTGACTTCCTCGGCATCATCGCGGCCCGGGGTCTTGTAGTCAAACTTGGAGATCATAAAGCGGAAAATGATATAGTACAGTACAAAGTACACCGCACCGACCACGACCACCCACATCCAGTGGGTCTTGTCGTTGCCCTGCATCACACCGAACAGCACCAGGTCGATGAGACCGCCGGAGAAGGTCATGCCCACGCCCACATTCAGGATGTGCATCAGCATGAAGGACAGACCGGCCAGCACACAGTGCACGGCGTACATGGGCAGAGCCACAAAGATAAAGGTAAATTCCAGCGGCTCGGTGATGCCGGTGAGGAAAGCCGTCAAGGCGGCAGACAGCAGCAGGCCGCCTGCAACCTTTTTCTTTTCCGGCTTGGCGCACTGGTACATCGCCAGCGCCGCGCCGGGCAGACCGAACATCATAAAGGGGAACTTACCGGCCATGAAACGGGTAGCGCTGACCGAGAACACCGTAGTGGACTTGGAAGCCAGCTCAGCAAAGAAGATGTTCTGTGCGCCGGTCACGGTGACGCCATCGATGATGGCGGTGCCGCCCACAGCGGTCTGCCAGAACGGCATATAGAACACATGATGCAGTCCAAAGGGGATCAGCGCACGCTCCAGCAGGCCGTAAATAAAGGTGCCTGCGTAGCCGGAAGCCAGCACCAGTGCACCCAGCGCGGCAATACCGCTCTGCACCACCGGCCAGATATAGAACATGGCAATGCCGACCACCAGATACACGATGGAGCTGACGATGGGCACAAAGCGTGTGCCGCCAAAGAAGGCCAGCACCTGCGGCAGCTCGATCTTATAGAACTTGTTGTGCAGCGCTGCCACGCCCAGACCAACCACGATGCCGCCGAACACACCCATTTGCAGGGTTGTGATACCCAGCATGGTGGTGGTGGAGTTGGCAGGCATCGCTTCTACGCCGCCTGCCGCATTGATCATGGCCTGAATGGCCGTATTCATAATGATATAGGCCACTGCGCCGGACAGGGCGGCCACCTCTTTTTCCTTGCGAGCCATGCCGATGGCCACGCCCATGGCGAACAGCAGCGCCAGATTGTTGAACACGGCGCTGCCAGTCTGGCTCATCACGTCCAGAATGGTGTAGATCAGGGTACCGGGGTGGATGACGCTGTTCAGGCCATAGGCCGCCAGCATGGTTTCGTTGGTGAACGAGCTGCCGATACCCAGCAGCAGGCCCGCTACAGGCAGCAGCGCAATGGGCAGCATAAAGCTGCGTCCCACGCGCTGCAGCACGCCAAAGATCTTGTCTTTCATCTTCAGTTCTCCTTTTCTCAAGTTCGTATCCAGCATATATATCCACACAGGAAAGACCTGTGGAGAATCAAAAGTGAAGCAAAAGAGCTTATTTTCCCATCCGAATCCGTTTCAGATGGATCGTAAGGAACACCAGTTCCTCGTCCGAAAGCTCCTTGTGCCAGGTGTTGCGGACATACTCCGCAATGCAGCAGGCGCATTTGTAGTGTTCGCTGCAATTGCGGGCGATCAGGGCGCGGAACACTTCGTCGTGGGTATCGTTTTCCTGTTCCTGTTTTCCTTGAAATACGCGTTGCGCAAAAAAGCGCAAATGTACTGTAAAGCGGCTGAAATCCAGTGCATCCCGGTCAAAATGGCAGTTGTAAAAGTATTCCACCACCTGCACGCAGCCATCCACAAAGCGGGTGACATCGTTCACCACGCTCATGGTGGTGTTGAGCTCTGCGTTGACGATGTGCAGCGCAATGAAGCCGCCCTCGTCGTCCGAAAGGTCTGCATGGCAGCGCTGGCGGATGGTGGCAAGGCACTCCATACCAAGGCGATACTCTTCCGGATAAAATTCCCGAATGGGAGCCATCAGCGGGTTGGAAAAGCGAATCCCCTGCTCGCTGCGCTGGATGGCAAAACTGATGTGGTCGGCCAGCGTGATGAGCAGGCTTTCGTTCAGCGGGTAGTTCACCC
>OGFF01003495.1_pt1 | contig 11611 bp, 8 predicted proteins | sample 1570751 | NCBI WGS metagenome assembly OGFF01 (sample SAMEA2581951, study PRJEB24529) | metagenome | biome: Human gut stool | place: China | collected 2011 | reverse complement strand
CCCGGCTGGGCACGGATTTCATCGCCACCGCCAGGGGAATGCTCACCCCGGACATTCGGCGGGATCTGGAAGCTCTGAGGGGCTTTCAGTTCGCCCAGCACCCCGCTCTTCCCATCGCCCAGGACCGCCTGGACGGCCTGAACGCCATCGTCCAGCACCAGCTGGAGCGCATTTTGGCGTAAAGGCGTAAAATAGATTTAAAAATATGGAGGTGCTCCTATGAAAAAAGTGGAATTCGTGCGGGTCAAGTCGGAACTGAGCGGCTATGGCTTTGGCAAGGGCATGAAATATTGCTTCACCGGCATCGAGAACATCATCAAGGACCGCCTGATGGACGGCTGGTCTTTTGAGGGCTACGTCCCCGTGGAGACCCGGGGCATTGGCGACATAGAGACCCTGTCGCTGATTTTTCAGAAGGATATGTAAGTCATCACGACCATGACGAAGAAACGAATCAGAGATAGAGAGTGATTTGACCGGAAATTTGAAATATTTTTCCGCCAGTGCTTGACAAAGCTCCCCTTTTTCGCTACAATCATCGTTACAGCAAGCGATGAAGGGAATAAAGACAGCGGTCTGCCCGCTTCAGAGAGCCGATGGTTGGTGCAAATCGGCAGCACGAACTCCTGTGACCTATCACTTCCGAGCTGGAGGCCCGAACACCATTCGCAAGTAGACGCCTCTCGTCCGCCCACGTTACGGGATAGGGCTTGTCAGAGCCTGAAGCGGCAGTTCTCAGAGCTGCAATTTGAGTGGTACCACGGGTATTGTGATTCACAAACTCGCCTCAAAGATTCTTAGGAATCCTTGAGGCGAGTTTTTTCGTTCGAAGTAACTTACACAGTTTAACACAGGAGGAACCCACTATGATGATGCAAACCAAGAAGCCGGCTGCCAACCCGCTGATGGAGATCGCAGAGCGAATCCGCGAGATGCGCGAGATCGTCGGCTACAGCGAAGCGGAGATGGCCGAGAAGACCGAGGTCAGCGTCGAGCAGTATCACAGCTATGAGCAGGGCACGGTCGATTTCCCGTTTACGTTCATGCACAAGTGCGCGCTGGCGTTCGGCGTGGAGCTGACGGATCTGCTCGAAGGCCAGAGCGCCAAGCTCTCGAGCTACACGGTGACGCGCCGGGGCATGGGTCCGGTGACGGCCAGCGAGGACGGCATCACCATTCAGAATATGGCGGCAATGTTCCGGCAGAAGCTGGCGACGCCGTATTGGGTCACCTATCAGTATTCCAAGGAGCTGCAGAGCCAGCCGATCCACACCACGACGCATGCCGGACAGGAATTTGACCTCGTCGTGAAGGGGACGCTCCGTGTGCGTGTCGGCGAGCACGAGGAAGTCCTCCACGAGGGCGACAGCATCTTCTACAAGAGCTCCACGCCGCACGGCATGATCGCCGTGGATGGGCAGGACTGTGTATTCCTCGCAATGATCATGGCGAGCGGCGAAAAGGAGCAGGACCTGTCCGTGCGGACACGGGCGTTGGAGGAGACGCCGGAGCAGCAGCTGCTCTGCGACCAGTTTGTCCACGGGGTGGAAAAGGAAGACGGCTCGTTGGAGCGGCTGGAGTTCCACAACGAGGACAAATTCAATTTTGCATTCGACATCGTGGACGGCCTCGCACGGCGTGAGCCGGACAAGCTCGCGATGGTGCATATCGCAAACGACAGGACTGAGCGGCGGTTCACGTTCAAGGACATGAAGGACGCTTCGAGTCAGGCGGCGAACTATTTCACGTCACTCGGCGTGAAGCGCGGCGACCGCGTGATGCTGGTGCTCAAGCGGCACTATCAGTTCTGGTTTGCAATCCTCGGTCTGCATAAGCTGGGCGCGATCGCCATCCCGGCGACGAACCAGCTGATGGAGCATGATTTCACCTATCGCTTCAAGGCGGCGGGCGTGAGCGCGATCGTCTGTACGGCGGACGGCGACACGGCACATCAGGTCGACATCGCGGAGGCCGACGCGGGTGCGCATCTGACGAAGGTTCTCGTCGGCGGCAAGCGCGAGGGCTGGCACGACTTTGACGCGGAATACGGCCTGTTCTCCCGGCGCTACACGCGCAAGGACGACGCGCCCTGCGGCGACGATCCGATGCTCATGTTCTTCACGTCCGGCACGACCGGCTATCCGAAGATCGCTGTTCACAGCTACAAATATGCGCTGGGCCATTACGTTACGGCCCGGTACTGGCACTGGGTGCAGCCCGGCGGACTGCACTTCACGATCTCCGAGACCGGCTGGGGCAAGGCGCTCTGGGGCAAGCTGTATGGCCAGTGGCTGTGCGAGGGTGCGGTGTTCGTCTACGACTTTGATCGGTTCGACGCCGAGAAGATCCTGCCGATGTTCGCCAAATACAACATCACGACGTTCTGTGCGCCGCCCACGATGTACCGGATGCTGATCAAGCAGGATCTGTCCCGCTTCGACCTCAGCTCCATCCAGCACGCAACGACCGCGGGCGAGGCGCTGAACCCGGAGGTCTATTATCAGTTTGAAAAGGCGACGGGGCTGCAGATCGCCGAGGGCTTCGGCCAGACGGAGATGACGCTCGGCATTGCGAACCTCGTCGGCCAGCCGCTCAAGCCCGGCTCGATGGGCAAGCCCATCCCCGGCTACGGCATCGACCTTGTCAATCAGGACGGCACCCCGACTGCCGACGGCGACACGGGCGAGATCGTCATCCATACCGCGGGACGAGAGCACTTCTGCGGGCTGTTCCTCGGCTATTATCAGGACAAGGAGCGCACTGAGGCCGTCTGGCACGACGGACTCTACCACACCGGCGACCTCGCGTGGCGCGATGAGGACGGTTTCTACTGGTATGTTGGCCGCGCGGACGACGTCATCAAGTCCTCCGGCTACCGCATCGGGCCGTTCGAGATCGAAAACGTCATCATGGAGCTGCCGTATGTGCTCGAGTGCGGCGTGTCCGCTGCGCCGGACGAGGTGCGCGGGCAGGTCGTCAAGGCCAGCATCGTGCTCGTCAAGGGCACCGAGGGCACGGAGGAGCTGAAGAAGGAAATCCAGAACTACGTCAAGCAGCATACCGCGCCGTATAAGTATCCGAGAATTGTGGAGTTCAAAGAAGAGCTCCCGAAGACCATCAGCGGCAAGATCATCCGAAGCAAGCTCTGATGACCGGGATCTTTCGACGATGCGGCGATTGAACCGGACCGGCATACGCTCAATATGTGTTCTCTGGGTTTCGCTGGTTTGCCCCCATATGCAGCTCCGACAGACAGGGATGATGACAACAGAAAACCACCGAAAATTTTTCTTGACAATTGCATACTTTTTCGTTATGATTCTTAACAACAATAAAGGCTACGACGGAGAAGGTTCCGCGCAAGTCCTGTTTCAGAGAGCCGGTGGATGGTGTGAACCGGTAACAGACGCGCAGAATTTGTAGCTCCCGAGCCGGAGAGAAGAACGCCCGTAATGGCAAGTAGACCTCTCCCGCGTCAGCTGCGTCAGTGCTTAGACTTTGCTGGAAGTCGATGAGTGGTATCTGCCGTGAGGCAGGTGCAATTTGAGTGGTACCGCGGGTATGCTGTATGCAGCCCGTCTCAAAGAATCATTTCTTTGAGACGGGCTTTTTTGCATCCACGGAGGTAACACCATGAAAAAAACACTCACAGGGCTGGACTTCAAAATTCAGGAAATGGCGGGACGCATCCGAGAGCTGCGCGAGATCTCCGGCTTTTCGGTGCAGACGATGGCGCTGAAAACAGGCACGAGCGAAGAAGAATATCTTCGCTGTGAGGCCGGGCAGAGCGACCTCAACTTCGCTTTTCTCTACCGCTGCGCGCTGGCTTTTGGCGTTGACGTTACAGATCTCATCGAGGGCAGCAGCCCAAAGCTTCGATCCTATACGCTGACACGCGCGGGTAATGGACAGAAGATCGAGCAGGCCCATGAGATGATCTATTACAACATGGCCTCCGGCTTTCAGAACCGCATTGCAGACCCGCTGTTCGTTGAAAACAAATACTCTGATGAAGCATTCTATTCGGACATTGAGCTGACCAGCCACGTCGGGCAGGAATGTGATCTTGTCATTCGCGGCAGTATGAAAGTTCAGGTCGGCGGACATACCGAGCTTCTGCATGAAGGCGACTGCATCTACTATGACAGCTCCATTCCGCACGGCATGGTTGCTGCGGACGGTCAGGATTGCCTGTTCTATGCGATCGTGCTCCGCCCACAGGAGCCGAGCCTCCCGGAGGCCGGCGGCGACCGCGCTGCCATGATCGAGACGGCGCAGAGTCCGGATCCGGAGGCGCGCATTTACACCCGCTTCGTCGATGCGCCCGAGGATGCAAACGGGAAACTGCAGTCCATCGCTTTCAAAAATGAGCAATCCTTCAATTTCGCATTTGACATTGTGGATGCGCTGGGCCGTGAAAAGCCTGAAAAGCTCGCCATGCTGCATGTGGCTCTGGATGGAACGGAGCGGCGGTTCACATTCAAGGACATGAAAGATGCTTCCAGCCAGGCCGCCAATTACTTTACCTCGCTCGGCATCCGACGCGGCGACCGCGTGATGCTCGTGCTCAAGCGGCATTACCAGTTCTGGTTTGCCATTCTGGGTCTGCACAAGATCGGCGCCATTGCGATTCCGGCTACTAATCAGCTTGTGGAGCATGATTTCTCTTACCGCTTCCAGGCAGCGGGCGTCAGTGCAGTTCTCTGCACGGCAGACGGCGATACTGCGTACCATGTCGACATTGCAGAGGCCGACACCGGGATGAAGTTGACAAAGATCATGGTTGGCGGCAGCCGGGACGGCTGGCACGATTTCAATGCGGAATACGGCCTGTTTTCCCGCCGCTATACGCGCAGGGACGACGCGCCCTGCGGCGACGAGCCAATGCTCATGTTCTTTACCTCCGGTACGTCCGGATACCCGAAAATTGCAGCACACAACTATAAATATCCGCTTGGACATTTTATCACTGCAAAATACTGGCATCAGGTCAACCCGGACGGGCTGCACCTGACCATCTCCGACACCGGCTGGGCCAAGAGCCTCTGGGGAAAGCTCTACGGTCAGTGGCTGTGTGAGGCGGCTGTGTTTGTTTATGATTTCGACCGCTTTGATGCAGAAAAAATTCTGCCGATGTTTGCGAAGTATCAGATCACGACATTCTGTGCGCCGCCCACGATGTACCGCATGCTGATCAAGCAGGACCTGTCCCGATTTGATCTTTCTTCTATTCAGCATGCGTCTATCGCCGGTGAAGCGCTCAATCCTGAGGTCTTCCGCCAATTTGAAAAGGCGACAGGCATGCGCATCATGGAGGGCTTTGGGCAGTCTGAATCGACGCTCATCATCGGCAATCTGGCTGGCGACAGCCATAAGATCGGCTCTATGGGCAAGCCTGTCCCACTCTACGATGTGCATCTGCTGGACAGCAGCGGGCATGAAGCGGAGGCCGGCGACACGGGGGAGATCTGCATCAACATTCAAAACGGCATTCCCTGCGGACTTGCCTACGAATACTACAACAGCCCGGAGGTCACGGCAAAAACGTGGCACGATGGCTTCTACCACACGGGCGACCTCGCCTGGCGTGACGAGGACGGCTTCTACTGGTATGTCGGCCGTGCGGATGACGTCATTAAATCGTCTGGCTACCGCATTGGACCGTTTGAAATCGAAAATGTCATCATGGAGCTGCCGTATGTGCTCGAATGCGGTGTGTCTGCCGCCCCGGATGAGATCCGCGGGCAGGTCGTCAAGGCCAGCATCGTACTGGTCAAGGGCACCGAGGGCACGGACGCGCTGAAAAAAGAAATTCAGACCTATGTCAAGACGCATACTGCGCCGTACAAATATCCCCGTATTGTGGAATTCCGCGAAGCGCTTCCAAAGACCACCAGCGGAAAAATCATCAGAAGCAAGCTCTGAAGGAGGAGTCGGCCATGACACACAAACGCCTAACTCTTTTTGCCGGACATTACGGCAGTGGAAAGACGAATATCGCGCTGAATTATGCGCGGTGGCTCCGGCGAAAAGGCGAAGCCGTGACTGTGGCCGATCTTGACATTGTAAATCCCTATTTCCGGACGAAGGATTCAGAAGAAGATCTGAAAAAAGAGGGGATCGGACTGATCGTCTCACCGTTTGCAAATTCGAATCTCGATGTTCCGGCCATGCCGAAGGAGACCTACGCGCTGATTGCGGAGCGGGGAGAATGCGGCGTGCTGGACATCGGCGGAGACGACCGCGGAGCGCTGGCACTGGGGCGCTATGTTCCGGAGATCCGGGCGGAGGGTGATTATGAGATGCTGTTCGTCATCAACCGGGCCCGGCCGCTGACAAGGACGGTAGCGGATACGATCCTTGTGCTGCGGGAAATCGAGGCCGCCTGTGGGCTGCCGTTCACGGCAGTCGTCAACAATACGAATCTCGGGCAGGCGACGGCGGCGGTGGATGTGCTGTCAAGCATGCCCTATGCGGAGGCGGTCGCCGCGCGGGCAGGGCTGCCGCTCAAGATGACCTGCTGCGCTGCACGGCTCTGCGACGCGCTGCGCGGGAGCATTCCAAACCTGTTCCCGATGGAGATCCAGAAGCTATATTACCAATTACGATAAATGGAGGCACAAGATGGCAAAACTGATATTTCAGGAAGAACTCTGCAAGGGCTGCGGCCTGTGTGTGAACGCCTGTCCGAAGGGGCTGCTGGCGCTGTCGAAGACGCGGCTGAATCAAAAGGGACATGCGCCCGTGGAGCTGACGGAGCCGGACAAGTGCGTCGGCTGTGCGTTCTGCGCGACGATGTGTCCCGACTGTGTCATTACGGTAGAAAAGTAAGGAGGGCGGGAAGATGCAGGAAAAAGTATTGATGAAGGGCAACGAGGCCATCGCGGAGGCCGCGATCCTCGCCGGGTGCCGCCACTATCTGGGCTATCCCATCACGCCGCAGACCGAGGTCGCGGCCTATATGGCGAAGAAAATGCCGAAGATCGGCGGGACGTTTTTGCAGGCCGAGAGCGAGATCGCGGCCATCAACATGGTTTACGGCGTGGCCGCGACGGGCAAGCGGGCGATGACCTCGTCCTCCAGCCCCGGTATCGCGCTCAAGTGCGAGGGCATTTCGTACCTGGCGGGCGCAGATCTGCCCGCAGTCATTGTCAATGTGCAGCGCGGCGGGCCCGGCCTCGGCGGCATTCAGCCATCGCAGTCCGACTACTTCCTCGCGACGCGCGGACCCGGCCACGGCGACTTCCATGTGCTGGTGCTGGCTCCGGCGTCGGTTCAGGAGATGGCCGACCTGACCGGAAAGGCGTTTGACCTTGCGGAAAAATACCGGATGCCGGCAATGCTGCTGGCTGACGGCACGATGGGTCAGATGATGGAGCCCGTGCAGATGCCGGAGGCGCGTGACCCGGACACAACTGAAAAGGATTGGGCCGTCACTGGAACGAAGTGCCAGCGGAAGCATCACGTTGTCAACTCCCTCTACCTCAGCCCGGCGGAGCTCGAGCGGCTGAACATCGAGCGCTTCGAGCGATACGCCGAGATCGAGAAGAATGAGTGCATGTGGGAAGCGTTCATGATGGAGGACGCCGAGGTCTGCATCGTGTCCTGCGGTATTACCGCGCGCGTGTCGCGCAACGCGATCGTCGAAGCGCGCAAGCAGGGCATCAAGGCCGGCATGATCCGGCCGATCACGCTCTGGCCGTTCCCGAAGGCACCGCTGCGCAAGGCCGCTGATCAGGTGAAGCGGTTCGTTTGCGTGGAGCTCAACATGGGCCAGATGCGCGAGGATGTGCAGCTGGCGGTAGCGTGCAAAAAGCCGGTCGACCTTTGCTTCCGCGTGGGCGGCATGATCCCGTCGCCGGATGAGGTGCTGGACGCGATCCGCAAGGCAAACGAAGGAGGGAACGACTGATGGCTGTTGTATTTGAAAAACCGAAGGCGCTGACCGACGCTGTATTCCACTACTGCCCCGGCTGCACGCATGGCATCATCCATCGGCTCGTCGCCGAGGCGATCGACACGCTCGGCATCGAGGGCCGGACGATCGGCATTGCGCCGGTCGGCTGTTCCGTACTGGCCTATGACTACTTTACCTGTGACATGGTCGAGGCGTCGCATGGACGTGCGCCCGCAGTCGCGACGGGTGTGAAGCGGTCGCTGCCGGACAACATCGTCTTCACCTATCAGGGCGACGGCGACCTCGCGTCCATCGGCCTCTGCGAGACCGTCTCCGCCGCGGCGCGCGGCGAAAATATCACGGTCATCTTTGTCAACAACGCGATTTATGGCATGACGGGCGGCCAGATGGCCCCGACCTCTCTGCCCGGCCAGATCACACAGACGTCGCCCTATGGACGCGACGTTAACACCTGCGGCTGGCCGATCCGGATCTGCGAGATGCTCGCGACGCTGGAGGCCCCGGCGTATCTCGAGCGCGTGACCGTGAACAATGTGAAAAACGTGAAAAACGCAAAAAAAGCGATCGAAAAGGCGTTCCGTTATCAGGTGGAGGGCAAGGGCTTCTCACTGATCGAGGTGCTGTCGGCCTGTCCGACGAACTGGGGCCTGACGCCGCAGAAGGCGCTGGAGTGGATCGACGAGAAGATGATCCCGTACTATCCGCTGGGTGTCTACCGAGACAAGGAGGGCTGAGAGATGGCAGATCATCAAATCGTGATTGCGGGCTTCGGCGGACAGGGATTGCTGTTCTCCGGAAAGGTTCTGGCCTACGCGGGCCTCATCGAAGGGCGGGAGCTCAGCTGGCTGCCGTCCTATGGCCCGGAGATGCGCGGCGGCACGGCGAACTGCAACGTCATTCTGTCGGACGCCCCGGTCGGCTCGCCGATCGTAAACACGCCGAACGTGCTCATGGTTATGAACAACCCTTCGCTCGATAAATATGAAAACGCCGTGCAGCCGGGCGGGAAAATTTTCCTCGACTCCACGCTCATCGCCCGCAAGGTTACGCGCACGGATGTGGAGGCTTATTACGTCCCGGCCACGAAGATGGCAATGGACATGGGAATGCCGACGCTTGCCAACATGATCCTGCTCGGCGCGCTGATCGCGAAGACCGGGTGTGTCCGGGAGGAGAGCCTCGCGGACGCGCTGCACAAGGTCATCCCGGCGCGCAAGGCCGACCTTTTCGACCTCAACATGCAGGCGCTTCAGGCTGGGAAGGAGTTCGCCGGATGAAGACCGCCTGCATCCAGATGGACATGCTCTTCGCGCAGCCGGAGGAGAACTTCGCGAAAGCGAAGCGGCTCATCCGCGAAGCGATGGCGAGCGGACCGGACGTGGTTGTCCTGCCGGAAACATGGAACACCGGGTTTTTCCCGAAAGAGCGTCTTTCCGAGCTGGCCGAGCGGGACTGCGCGCGGGTGAAACGCGAACTCGGCGGGCTGGCTGCGGAGCTTGGCGTGAATCTTGTGGCGGGCAGCGTCGCGAATGTGCGCGGCGGAAAGGTCTATAACACGGCGTGCGTCTTTGACCGCGCGGGGAACTGCGTCGCAGAGTATGATAAGACGCACCTGTTTACGCCGATGGGCGAGCATGCGTATTTCACGCCCGGCGATCATCTCTGCCGCTTCCGGCTCGACGGGCACGACTGCGGCCTCGTGATCTGCTACGACATCCGCTTCCCGGAGCTGACGCGGACACTCGCCGTGCAGGGGATGGACATGCTCTTCGTCGTGAGCCAGTGGCCAGCGGCGCGCATCGGACATCTGCGGGCGCTGACGGTCGCGCGGGCGATTGAGAATCAGGCGTTCGTCATCTGCTGCAATTCCTGCGGCGACGCGGGCGAGACACATTACGGCGGCGCGTCCGCAATCATTGATCCGTGGGGGGAGCTGCTCGCCGCCGGCGGGCAGGACGAGCAGATTTTGGCCGCGGATTGTGAACTGGAGATGCTGGATGGAATCCGGAGCTCCATCAATGTCTTTCGCGACCGGAGGGCGGAGCTCTATCGGGTCTGATCGATGCTCCACCCCTACAAACAGCTTTTATATGTACTATGAACATCAGGAGGAATGAAAAATGGAATACAACTTCCCTGTGATAAGGACTACGCACCCCAAGCCCCGTCCTGCCGACGAGACGAAGCTGGGCTTTGCGAAATACTTCACCGACCACATGTTCGTCATGGACTATGACGAAGGACAGGGCTGGCACGACGGGCGCGTTGTGCCGCACGAGCCGTTCCTCATCGAGCCGGCGTCCTGCGTGCTGCACTACGCACAGATGATGTTTGAGGGCATGAAGGCCTACCGCACGCCGGACGGCGGCGTCCAGATTTTCCGGCCGGACATGAACATCAAGCGTATGGCCCGCACGAATGAGCGCATGTGCATCCCGGAGCTGCCGGGAGACCTGTTCCTCGCGGCGGTCAAGGCTGTGATTGAGGCGGATCGCGACTGGATTCCCTCCGCGCCGGGCACTGCGATGTATATCCGGCCGTTCATCTTCGGCGATGAGGTCTCGTTCTCGGTTCTGCCGGCCAAGCACTACAAATTTATGATCATCCTCAGCCCGACGGGCTCCTACTACGCGGCAAACGACGGTGGCCTGGCCACGACGCGCATCTATGTGCAGGACAAATACATCCGCGCGGCGCACGGTGGCACGGGCTATGCCAAGGTCGGCGGCAACTACGGCGGCGGCATGCGCGCCAGTCAGGACGCGATGAAATATAACTGCAAGGATGTGCTGTGGCTCGACGCGGCGGAGCATAAGTATGTCGAGGAGATCGGCACGTCGAACGCCTTCTTCCGCATCGCGGACGAAGTTATCACCGCGCCGCTCGATTCCGGCACGATCCTGCCCGGCATCACGCGCGATTCTGTCATCCAGCTGCTGAAAAAGTGGGGCGTGAAGGTCTCGGAGCGGAAGCTCTCGATCGACGAGGTCGTTGCCGCGTCGAAGGACGGCAGCCTGCAGGAGATCTTCGCCAGCGGCACTGCAGCGGTCATCTCGCCGATCGGCTGGCTAAATGTGATGGGCACGGATGTTCAGGTCGCGGATGGGACGGTCGGTCCTGTGGCGCAGAAGCTCTATGATACGCTCTACGGCATGCAAACCGGGACGGTTGCCGATGATATGGGCTGGACGTATCGGCTCCTGTAAGCGCTTTTCTCGACAAGTCCTGCAGAATACGTTACAATATCCCCAAGGAATTCAGACGAAAGGACGGTGCGCAGCATGAATATCGGTATGGTTATGATGATGTGCAAGACCGTCTTTGGTTTGTTCTGAGAGCTGCTCGAACAAATTTCCAAAGGCGGTCATGGGTGCGTTGTCCATGACCGCCTTTCTTTGTCTGACTGTGAAAAAATGAGGAGGAACCCCGATACCGATCAAAATACCGAACGGATTGCCGACGAAAACATCTCCGTGAAGGAGGAGACGCGCACCGTGACACAGGACATCCGACCGCTGCAGATTCTGGTTTTGAACCCTGATGCCGGCGAAGATCGAAACGAAGACGCACGTCTATTCCACGTTTCACATCTGCTGGGGCGCACAGGCGGGACTCTATCCTGAACCATTCCCAGCGATACGCCAATTATAAAACCCGGCTGGTGCCTGAAACACCAGCCGGGTAATCCCCGCC
>OGFF01003489.1_pt1 | contig 11628 bp, 6 predicted proteins | sample 1570751 | NCBI WGS metagenome assembly OGFF01 (sample SAMEA2581951, study PRJEB24529) | metagenome | biome: Human gut stool | place: China | collected 2011 | reverse complement strand
ATCAATGCGGTGACGGTAAAATATACGCTGCCAGCCTTCGAAGAGGTGTTGCCACATCTCTCTCACGACTGCATCATCAGCGATATAGCTTCGGTAAAGACCGGACTGCAGGAGTTTTACGAGAAGAGTGGTTTCCGCTTCGTGAGCACGCACCCTATGTTCGGCCCAACCTTTGCCAATCTGAACCAGCTTTCAGAGGAGAATGCAGTCATCATCAAGGAGGGTGACTACATGGGCAAGATATTCTTCAAGGACCTCTACCAGAAGTTGGGGTTGAGTCTGCATGAGTATACATTTGATGAGCACGACCAGACGGTGGCTTACTCGCTGAGTATTCCTTTCGTGAGCACCTTTGCCTTTGCGGCAGTGATGAAGCACCAGGATGCTCCGGGCACCACCTTCAAGCGCCACATGCAGATAGCCAAGGGCGTGCTCAACGAAGATGATTACCTGCTGCAGGAAATCCTCTTCAACCCATACACATCGGGCCAGGTGGCACAGATCAGAGAGGAGCTTGCTGAGCTCATCGACATCATCGACCACAAGGATGCGAAGCGTATGAAACTCTTCCTCACCAAGATACGTAATCATGTGAAGGAAGATATTGAGATTAAAGAAAAATAAAAATGTTGATTTGAGGGGGAGCCCTTATTATTATGTTCCCCCTCCAGTCGTTGGTGTTTTGCATGTGAATGCAGAACCTTTTAAGTTGTTTAAAGGCCTTGCATGTGAATGTAGGGTCTTTTTTTATGTGTTGCCGGAAGCGGAAAAGCTTAATGACCTTAATGACCAATGACCTTAATGACCACCCCCGGTTAGTGATTAGGCAGGTGTGCGTCCCCGGTAAGGCGCCAGCAGGTGGATAATAAGGAAAAAAGGGGGCAAAATGAAAATATGTAAGGAGATAGGGGCGATTTCTGAAATATTATTTGTACCTTTGCACCCACAAATCAAAGGATAGATTGTAGAATCAGTAAAAAAGATTGTAGAATCAATAAAACAGATTGTAGAATCAGTAAAAAGGAGAGCAGTTCTATTATGAGCGAACAGAAAGAAACAAAGAATATGAAGAATGCTGCAGAGGCGCAGGCCCCTGAGCAGAATACAGCAGAAACAGCAGCTAAGCAGAATGATGATGCGAAGCAGGCTGATACAACAGAACAGCAGGCGGATGCTGCTGCCTTCCAGGTAGTGAACGAGGGTTTTTCTACCCGCGAGGCCATTGAGGAGGCTAAACGCTGCCTCCACTGCAAGATTCCGCAGTGCAAGAAGGGATGCCCGATTGGTAACGACATTCCTGATTTCGTACATGAACTCTCTATGGGTAACATGGGTGCGGCAATGAGCATCATCAATGCCAAGAGCAACCTGCCGGCCATCTGCGGCCGTGTGTGCCCTCATGAGAAACAGTGTCAGGGCAGCTGCGTGCTCGGAAAGAAGGGAAAACCGGTACAGATAGGCAAGCTCGAGCAGTTTATTGCCGATTTTGATACCAAGATGAACCTCTCGCGCGAGAAGTTGCCGCAGAAAACACGTGGCCGCGTGGCAGTTATCGGTTCGGGTCCAGCGGGCTTGACCGTAGCCGGCGATCTGGCGCGCCAGGGCTTCAACGTTACCATTTTCGAGGGCCAGGCTGAGCCGGGAGGCGTGCTGATGTACGGTATTCCGGAGTATCGCTTGCCTAAGACGGTGGTACGTGCTGAGGTGGAAAAAATTGCTGCCCTCGGCGTGCAGTTTATCACCAACTGCATGGTGGGCGAGAACAATGTAACCATCGACAGTCTGTTCCGTGCAGGCTACGACGCCATCTTTATGGGCACAGGTACCAACGTGCCTCAGAACATGGACTCTACACCGGGCTCCAAGCTCCACGGCGTGAGCCAGAGTACCTACTTCCTGCACAACGTAAATGCCTATAACGAAGGCGCTTTGACCCGCGACATGGTTCCGCTGCGCGACGGCGAGAAGGTGGGCGTCATTGGCGGCGGAAACGTAGCCATGGATGCTGCCCGTACCGCTATCCGACTGGGTGCCGACGTTACCGTGCTGTACCGTAAGACCCAGGAAGAGATGCCTGCCATCAAGAGCGAATATGAAGATGCGGTGAAGGAAGGCGTGAAATTTGAGTGGAAAACCACCGTTGAGGCCTTCCTGAAGGGCAAAAACGGCCGTCTGGGAAGCTGTGTGCTGAACACTCCTGAGGGCGAAAGGGTAGAAAAATTCGACAGAATCTATCTCGCCATCGGTTCAAGACCAGCCAACCGTATCGTTTCTACCACTGCGGGAATCGAGGTGGATGAGAAGGGATATGTTAAAGTTGTTGAACGTCCGTTCGGTATGACCACCCGTCGCGGTGTGTTCGCCGGAGGTGATGTGGTACACCGTCCGCAGACTGTAGTTTTGGCGATGAAGGCTGCCAAGGAGGTGGCTCAGGGCATCGCCCAATATGTAGATGCCATCAAGCTACTCGAAGAGGCTAAGCGTATCGAGAAAAATGGTATTGCTGATGTAGAATAACAAGCGTGTTATTAGATAATTATGCACTTTTCGGTGCTTCATTTTTTTGGACCGTGAGGTTCGGTTTTTGGTTTAAATAGTAGACTTTTAGTCTACGAAAATGACAGGGTCGGAGAGTGGAGTTTTCTTCACTTCGCCGACCCTCGATTTTTACTACGCCATAAAAAAAGTTTTCTCTCGGGACAGAAAAAAAATTAGGTGGCGGTGCAGAAAATAATTAAGATTATTTTACTTTTAGAGTTTTCTCTTTCCCTGACAGTTTTCAGTGAAATATATTCATCATTCCTTCTTCCGGATGGTCATGTGGTCATTAAGGTCATTAGTCATTAAGGTCATTAAGCTTTTGAAATATGGGGGCAAAAATAGAGACAATAATAAAAATATATAATTATATATTTTTATTATTGTCCTAAAAAATACTCCCCGTTGGCAAGTCCTTAATGACCTTAATGACTAATGACCTTAATGACCACTTTTTCCTGAGAGGGAGGTAGCCAGCTTCCAACCAGGTGTACCTAAAGAGCCATGCATCAGGAATATGGAAGAAGTCAGAAACGTTATAGGATTTTAATTTTCTGCCATCTCCCCTTAAATCTGCTTAAACTTCCTGCTGCCTTATCCGCTGTATGGATTTTTTTCTCTATATTTGCCAGCAGAAAAACGATGGAGTTTGGGTTAGAAAAGAAACAGAAAAAATCAGAAACGAAGTGATTATGAAGCAAAATAGAAAATACATACAGCTGCTCACGGCTCTGCTGCTCCTGCTCATCGGCCAGGAGGCTCGTGCCCAGAAGACATGCGTCATTGCATCGGCCGAGAACCATGTGCCTATCCGCGAAGCGCTCATCCATACCAACAACAACCACTGGGCGCGCACCGACTACCGCGGCTACTGGAGCATGCGCTACCAGTTTGATTCGGCTACCGTCTCCAAGCCCGGTTTCATCAAGGCAACCATCCGCTACCGGGAATTGCCCGATACGGTGTTCCTGCTGCCCGAATCAAAACAGATTGGCGAGGTGACCGTTTGGGGTAAGAACCAGGAAAGTGCCGGCAAGATGAAGAGTCAGGCCAGTCTGGAGGCTGCGGAGGCAGGCAGAAATGCCGCGCTGGGACATACCCGCCTGGTAGGATTCGACCTGGGTAACATGATGGACAGTCAGGGGCGCCGCGACCAGAAACATCTGAAGGAGGCTAAAAAGATATTCTCGAAGATGGAACACGGCGATCCGCTCATCAATGCCTACGAAAAGGCGACGGGTAAAAAATATTTATTAAAAAATCCGGTTGATGCAGCTGATGAGAAACCTGCCGAAAAACAACCCCTTAAGGGAGATGAAAAGGCAAATGTCCCAAAGGAAGAGTAGGGAAAGGGGTGAAAAATCAAAAAAAATGGAAGAATTCGGAAAATAATTGCCGAAAAACTTGCCCATGTCAGATTTATTTTGTATCTTTGCACCCAAAAATCATAAAAACGAAAAATTAGGCATGTTTGAAAATTTATCAGATAGACTGGAACGCTCGTTCAAAATCTTGAAGGGCGAAGGAAAAATTACAGAAATCAACGTGGCGGAAACCATGAAGGATGTGCGCCGTGCACTCCTCGACGCCGACGTAAACTATAAAGTGGCTAAGGAATTCACCAACAAGGTGAAGGAGAAAGCACTCGGCATGAACGTGCTCACAGCCGTTAAGCCGGGACAGCTGATGATTAAGCTGGTTCACGATGAGCTGGCAGAACTCATGGGTGGCGAAGAAGCCCCACTGAAGCTCGAAGGCCATCCGGCCATCATCCTCATGAGCGGTCTGCAGGGTTCGGGTAAGACTACCTTCAGCGGCAAGCTTGCCAACATGCTCAAGACCAAGAAAGGCAAGAAACCATTGTTAGTGGCCTGCGACGTTTACCGTCCGGCAGCTATCCAGCAGCTCCATGTAGTGGGTGAGCAGGTGGGGGTTCCGGTATACAGCGAGCCAGAGAACAAGGATGTGCTCAGTATCGCCGACCATGCTATCCAGCAGGCTAAGACCAACGGTAACGATGTGGTAATCGTCGATACAGCCGGACGTCTCGCCATTGATGAGCAGATGATGAACGAGATCAGCAATCTCAAGAATCATCTCCGTCCAGACGAAACCCTTTTCGTGGTTGACTCCATGACCGGTCAGGATGCCGTAAACACAGCTAAGGAATTCAACGACCGCCTCGACTTTAACGGCGTTGTTCTCACCAAGCTCGATGGTGATACCCGCGGTGGTGCTGCCCTCAGTATCCGTACCGTGGTAACCAAGCCAATCAAGTTTATAGGTACCGGCGAGAAGATGGACGCCATTGACGTGTTCCACCCAGCTCGTATGGCAGACCGAATCCTCGGCATGGGTGACGTGGTATCCCTCGTAGAGCGCGCACAGGAGCAGTTCGACCTGGAAGAGGCCAAGAAACTGGAGAAGAAGATCAGAAAGAACCAGTTCGACTTCAACGATTTCTACAACCAGATCCAGCAGATTAAGAAGATGGGTAACATCAAGGATCTGGCAGCGATGATTCCGGGCGTGGGCAAGGCCATCCGCGACGTAGATATCCCAGAGGATGCATTCAAGGGCGTAGAGGCCATCATCCAGAGTATGACTCCTAAGGAGCGCACCAACCCAGCCATCCTCAACACATCACGCCGCCAGCGCATCGCTAAGGGTTCGGGCACCAACATCCAGGAGGTGAACAAACTCATCAAGCAGTTTGACCAGACCCGCAAGATGATGCAGATGATGACCGGCAACAAAATGGCGCAGATGATGAGCCGCATGAAGGGTATGCCAGGCATGCCTAAGATGCCGGGAATGTAAATCAGTTGATAGTTAATAGTTTATAGCGGCTTTGCCGTATAGCAAACTTGCGATAGGCAAGAATGCCCTATAAACTATAAATTATAAATTATAAACTAAAGAAAGAATGACGTTAATCGACGGAAAGGCGACGGCAGCCGCCATCAAGGAACAGATAGCCCAGGAGGTGGCACAGATTGTTGCCGACGGAGGCAAGCAGCCACACCTGGTAGCCGTGCTCGTAGGGCACGACGGAGGCAGTGAAACCTATGTGAAGAACAAGGTGCTGGCCTGCGAGAAGTGTGGATTCAAGTCGACCCTCATCCGTTATGAGGAGGATGTTACCGAAGAAGAGCTCCTGCAGTGTGTAGACAAGCTGAACCAGGATGATGATGTTGACGGATTCATCGTTCAGCTTCCTCTGCCTAAGCACATCGATGAGCAGAAGGTGACCATGGCAATAGATTACCGCAAGGATGTAGACGGATTCCACCCGGTAAACGTGGGCAGAATGTCGCTCGGCATGCCTTGTTTCATCTCTGCCACTCCGCTCGGTATCCTCACCCTGCTGCAGCATTACAATATTGAGACCAGTGGCAAGAAATGCGTCATTCTGGGCAGAAGCAACATCGTAGGCAAGCCAATGGCTCAGCTGATGATGCAGAAGCAGTATGGCGATGCTACCGTCACCGTATGCCACTCCCATTCCAAGAATTTGAAGAAAGAGTGTCAGGAGGCAGATATCATCATCGCAGCCATAGGCCGTCCTGATTTCGTGACAGCCGATATGGTGAAGCCGGGAGCCGTAGTCATTGATGTGGGTACCACCCGCGTGCCTGATGCTACGAAGAAGAGCGGTTTCCGCCTGAACGGTGATGTGAAATTCGACGAGGTGGCAGAGAAGTGCTCCTTCATCACTCCTGTTCCGGGAGGCGTTGGTCCGATGACCATCTGCTCGCTGATGAAGAATACGCTGGCTGCCGGCAAGAAGGAATATTACAGCTAGAAAAAAAGATAATTATTTCAGAAAGAAGCAGTGTTTAAGTCACTGCATACTTGATTTTTTATAACTCTCTAATTTGTGGGGGCAGGGTGCAGTGATGCACTCTGCCTTTTTATCAAGCCGAGAGAAAGAGTGTAAAATGAACAAACAATATTAATCTAAAAATATAGAAACATGATAAATCTAAAGTACATATTTACATCAGCACTGCTCGTGGCAGCTGCCAGTGGCAGTCAGGCTGTCAGCAAGATGCAGAAGCAAATAGACAAGGATGCCCCTGCATACACCATACAGGGCAAGGACTCCATCTGTCAGATATTCATCTATTCGCCAGCACCCAACCAGGGCTTGCATCTGGCTTATTTCACCGACGATGAGCGTTGGGTGGATGTAGGACAGCTCTGCGCCAGCGACTACGGTCCGTGGGGAGCTGAAAAGAAGATGTATAACCCCTTCGTGGTAAAAGCCAACGACGGCACATGGCGCGCACTCTGGAGCGTGAACCAGCATGCACCGCAGTTTGCCGTAGCCTATTCAGAAGACCTCATCACCTGGCGCCCGCAGGATTATCCCATCATCCGCGAAAAAGGCGTGAAGGATGTGGCTGCCTATCAGATGGATGACGGCAACTTCGACATCTATCTCAAGACATCCAAAGGCAAGCGATACGTACAGGCAAGCAACGATTTCCGTACCTTCAAGGAAGATACGCTGGAAGCTTCTGCCGATGAGATACTTTGGCAGCGCGACACCGCAACCATCGGTGGAAAACTCTTCCATGGCTGCGATTTCGAGGTGCCGGCAGTGCATCTCAACTACATCCGTTCCTGGTTCCACGCCCTCTCTGAAGAGGCAAAACTCAACGCCCAGCCGATGCCGAAGACCGATGCCGACCTCGCAGCTTATGCCAAGGTAAACCACATCGACCTGCCGGAAGATTCGGAAATCCCTGCCAACCTCAGCATCAATCCGCAGAAATCCCACCGCATCTCCAACAAGCTGATGGGCATCTTCTTCGAAGACATCAGCCGCGCTGCCGACGGAGGACTCTCTGCAGAAATGTTGCAGAACGGCGACTTCGAGTATAACAGGGAAGACCACCGCCGCCAGTGGAACGCCACCACGGCATGGGTGGGGGTAGAGAAATCGGGCATCGCCACCGAAAACGGGGTGAGCCAGAACAATCCTCATTACGCCGTTCTGGGCGCTACACCTATTTATAATATAGGCTGGGACGGCATCGTCATCCGTCGCGGAGCTGCCGTTGAGGGCAAGGAGGGCAAGCATCAGCCAGCCATCTATGAGGTGAGCCTGCACGCCCGCTGCATCGATGCCAAGAAGAAAGACCTCACCCTGGCACTCGTAAACCAGGAGGGATTGCCGGTATGCCAGACCAAGATTAAGGTGCAGGGCGCAGACTGGAAGGAATATAAGGCGCAGCTCATCGTGACCGATAAATATGAGGGCGAACTCGCCAGCGAAGCCACTACCAAGGAAGGCAAACTGGGCAAGAACATCCGGTTCGCCATCCTGCCTAAGGGCGAGCAGAAAGTGGCGGTAGACCTGGTAAGTCTCAAACCACAAGATACTTACAAGGGTCATGGACTGCGTAAAGACCTGGCTGAGGCCATTGCCGACCTGAAGCCTCGCTTTGTGCGCTTCCCGGGTGGCTGCATGCTTCACGGACAGGGTCTCAAGAACATCTACCACTGGAAGGAGAGCGTGGGTCCGCAGAAGGATCGCAAGCCAGCTTACAACATCTGGGGCTACCATCAGACCCGCCAGCTGGGTTTCTACGAGTATTTCCAGTGGTGCGAGGACATGGGAGCCGAGCCGTTGCCGGTATTGGCTGCCGGTGTTCCTTGTCAGAACTCTGTGGCAGATGAGCGCGGAGTGGCTGGTCAGCAGGGCGGAATCCCGATGAGCGAGATGCCTCAGTATATTCAGGATGTGCTGGACCTGGTAGAGTGGGCGAATGGCGACCCAGCCACCTCTAAGTGGGCTAAGATGAGAGCCGATGCGGGCCATCCGGCTCCGTTCAACCTCAAGATGATAGGCATTGGCAACGAAGACCTCATCTCTACCGATTTCGAGCAGCGCTACCTGATGATCTGCAAGGCGGTGAAGCAGAAATATCCTCAGATAGAGGTGGTAGGTACCGTAGGTCCGTTCCACTTCCCGTCTTCCGATTATATTGAGGGTTGGAAGATTGCCCGCGAAAACAAGCGCTGGATTGATGCCGTAGACGAGCATTATTACGAGCAGCCGGGCTGGTTCCTGAACCATCAGGATTATTACGACCATTACGACCGCAAGGCTCCTAAGGTTTATCTGGGCGAATATGCATCTCGCGGCGCCAATGCGGTAGACAATGCGCTGGCTGAGGGCATCCACCTCTGCAATGTGGAGCGCAACGGCGATGTGGTAGAAATGGCATCCTATGCGCCGCTGCTGAGCAAGGACGGATACAGCAACTGGCAGCCGGACATGATTTACTTTGATAATAATAATGTACGCGCGAGCGAGAGCTACAAGATGCAGAAGATGTTCGGCCAGTATGCCGGCGACCTCTACATCTCATCCATGCTCAGTCTGCCTGAATCGCTGAAGAAATATGTGGGTACCAGTGTGGTAAAGGATTCCAAGTCGGGCAAAACCTGGCTGAAGGTGGTAAATGCCTTGCCTCGCCCGCTGAAGCTCTCGGTATCTGGCTTGGGCAACAGGCAGGTAACCGTAGCCGGCAGAAGTGCCCAGGTTTTTGAGCTTTAGCTTTTTTCTCTCTCTTCTCCCGTCGGTCCCCCATTCCCTGCGATTCCATCGCAGGTCCCGTGGGGCCCGTAGGCAGAAGGGAGAAACGCCTACGGTTTTGCGTTTCTCCCTTCCTCCAAAAAGTGGTCATTAAGGTCATTGGTCATTAAGGTCATTAAGCTTTTTCTAATATTTCCTTACATTTTCTGTATTTTCTTGCACAAAACCCGAGGAAATGAGTATCACTCGTAATAAATCGTAAGCATTTTATTTGTTTTTCTAACAAAAATACGAAGTTTTGTGAAAATTTATACGAAATTAGTTGGCTATTACATAAATTCTCTGTATCTTTGCAGGCAAATTATAACAAAGGGGCTCGAAAGAGCCCTTTTAAGCATGAAAATAAAAGAAAATAAAAGATATGAAACATCCATTAAGAAGTAGCGTCTGTACTGAAGGCAGAAGAATGGCAGGTGCCCGAGCACTCTGGGTAGCTGCAGGTATGAAACACGAGCAGTTTGGTAAACCAATCATCGCCATCGTGAACAGCTTTACACAGTTTGTGCCAGGTCATACCCATCTTCATGAAATCGGTCAGATTGTCAAGAAGGAAATCGAAGCTATGGGTTGCTACGCAGCCGAATTCAACACCATCGCCGTTGACGACGGTATCGCAATGGGACACGACGGAATGCTCTATTCCCTCCCAAGCCGTGACATCATCGCCGATTCTGTAGAATACATGGTCAATGCTCACAAGGCCGACGCCATGATCTGCATCTCAAACTGCGACAAGGTGACCCCAGGTATGCTCATGGCATCTATGCGACTGAACATTCCTACCGTGTTCTGCTCAGGTGGTCCGATGGAAGCCGGACGCTGGAAGGGCGAGAACGCCGACTTGATTACAGCTATGATTAAGGGTGCTGATACAAGCGTTTCTGACGAGGAGATGACACAGATTGAGCAGTGCGCCTGCCCAGGTTGCGGAAGCTGTTCAGGTATGTTTACCGCCAACTCAATGAACTCACTCACCGAGGCCATCGGTCTGAGCTTGCCAGGCAACGGAACCATTCTTGCTACCCACAAGAACCGCATCCAGCTCTTTAAAGATGCTGCACGCCAGATAGTTAAGAACGCTTATGCATATTATGAGGACGGCGACGAGAGCGTATTGCCACGCAACATTGCTACCCGCGACGCATTCCTCAACGCCATGACCCTGGACATCGCCATGGGCGGAAGCACCAACACCGTGCTCCACCTGCTGGCAGTAGCTCAGGAAGCTGGCGCAGACTTCAAGATGGAAGACATCGACCAGTTGAGCCGCAAGGTGCCTTGCCTCTGCAAGTTGAGCCCTAATACCCAGAAATACAGTGTGCAGGAGTGCAACCGCGCAGGTGGTATCCTCGGTATCCTGAACGAGCTGAACAAGGGCGGTCTGATCAACGGCGCCGTAAAGCGTGTTGACGGCAAGACGCTCGATGAGCAGATGAAGAAATACGATATTACCGGCACAGAGATTGATGCCGAGGCTGACAGAATCTACCATTCAGCACCAGGCAGAAAGTTCTCTACCCAGATGGGTAGCCAGGACGCTCAGTGGGAGAGTCTCGACACCGACCGCGCCGAGGGTTGTATCCGCGACCTCGAGCATGCCTACACCAAGGATGGCGGACTGGCAGTGCTCTTCGGTAACATCGCCCAGAACGGTTGCGTAGTAAAGACAGCCGGCGTAGACCCAGTGCTCTGGCATTTTGAGGGCCCAGCCGTATGCTTTGATTCTCAGGAAGATGCATGCGAAGGCATCCTCGGAGGAAAGGTTAACTCAGGCGACTGCGTAGTCATCACCCACGAGGGTCCGAAGGGTGGCCCTGGCATGCAGGAGATGCTCTACCCTACATCTTATATCAAGAGCCGTCACCTGGGCAAGGAATGTGCCCTCATCACCGACGGCCGTTTCTCAGGCGGTACATCAGGCTTGAGCATCGGTCACATCAGTCCGGAGGCTGCAGCAGGTGGCAACATCGGCAAGATTAAGGATGGCGACATCATCGTCATTGATATCCCTAGCCGCTCCATCAATGTGAAGCTCTCTGACGAGGAACTCGCAGCGCGCCCACAGCAGCCGCTGAAGCGCAACCGCGTGGTTAGCAAGGCATTGCGCGCTTATGCACAGAGCGTAAGTTCGGCAGATAAGGGCGGTGTGAGAATCATCGACTAGTCTTCGGGAGTCTTTGAAAGACAGTTTTTAGAGTCTTTGAGAAAAGAGAAAAGAAAAGTTTTTGAATTATTCAGAATTATAACAGATAAATGGCAAAAGAAGTAATAACAGGAGCCGAAGCACTGATGCGCTCCCTGAAAAACGAGGATGTTAAAACCATCTTCGGTTATCCGGGCGGCAGCATCATGCCAGTGTTTGATGCACTGTACGGTTACACGAGAGGTGAAAAGAAGATGTTTGACCACATCTTGGTACGTCACGAGCAGGCTGCTGCTCACGCTGCACAGGGTTATGCCCGAGTCAGCGGCGAAGTGGG
>OGFF01003488.1_pt1 | contig 11631 bp, 13 predicted proteins | sample 1570751 | NCBI WGS metagenome assembly OGFF01 (sample SAMEA2581951, study PRJEB24529) | metagenome | biome: Human gut stool | place: China | collected 2011 | reverse complement strand
GCAGCTAACAGAATCGGTATACAAATGATAGATGGAAACAAATTAATGAGTATGATTAGATCAAAGACACGTTAACCATTTAAACGTGTCTTTTAACATTTAAACACCCTACGATTTAAACACTCTGATGAATATTTAATTAAATCTAGTATCAATTTAAACGTTTGAGCATAGGATGAAGTGAGGGATTAAAGATGAAATCTTGAATCGCTTTTAAAACTAGGTGAGGGGACGGAGGGAACCGAACCTTTAGTTTTAAACAAATTTTGAAGGCAGGGAAAAATTTGGAAAGGTGGTAGGGTTTAGGTTTTGGAAAATTTTTCTAATTTAAAATGAGGTGATTTTGATGCAAATTAAAATGGTTGCAACTGGAATTGGAATGATAGCAGCTATTCCACATGTCGCAGCTTTAACAATTGCACCACCAATCACAACAATTGTCTTACTTGTCGGTGGCGCTGCTGCAATTTGGGCAGGTTGCACTACTGATACTGATGATACAATCGAAATAACGAACAATCTACTTAAAGAATTAAAGATTAAAAACTCAGAAGATCAATATGCTTATGTGAAATACAGTAACACGTATGAAAATTATCGAATTCATAAACTAGAACTTCCTAGAGGTTGTAATATTGAAGACATTAAAAAGAAACTATTAGTATTCGAGAATGCTTTTAAGAATGACGTAGAACTTTTAAATTATGAACAAAATTACATGCTTAAAATTTACACTGGACGATTGAAAAGTTTAAAACATTATCCATTTGAAATCAATCCAATCGAAGACATTGAAAAATTACAAATCACTATTGGTCATTCACTTGATGGAATTGTTACTTATAATCTTACAGACGGATTACCTAATGTATTGATTGGAGCTACTGCAAATGCAGGTAAAGGAGTTGTTTGGAATTCTATTGTTATTCAAGCAATGGAAAACTACCCACCTGATAGACTTCAAATTATCATTATGGACAATAAAGGTGGGGTTGATGCTGACGTATTTCAAGGATGTGAACATGTAATAGGAATTACGAACAATGTCTATGAATGTGTTAATAAAATTAATGAAATTAGAAATATGTTAGAAGAACGACTCACTTTATTAAAAGATAATCATTGTCGTAACATCAAAGAATATAATAAAAATTTTAAAGATCAAAAACTACCGTTTATCATTGCTGTACTTGATGAGTTTTACCCATTCTTAGCCTTATCAAATAAAAAAGCAGTATTTGAAACACTGGCAGATATTTTATCACGATGTAGAGCAGTAGGAATTCATTTCATTATGGCTACACAACGTCCAACGGATGATATTATTTCAACACAAATCACAGCAAATGTCGGAATTAGAATTGGATTAAGAACAGCTAGTGAACGTGAAAGTATTAACGTTATCGGAATTCCTGATTTAGCTCATATTCCTGCCGAATCAAAAGGTAAGGGAATTTGTATGTGTGATAAAAAAATTAAATTCCAATGTTACTATTTACCTGAACACTTAATTGCAAAGTATTGTCAAAAACATAAAAAAACACCAGTCATTGAAGTAAAAACCGATGAAGAACAAAAAGAAGAACAACCAACTGAGCCAATGCGTGAAGTGTATGATCTCAGAGGGGGATTGAGAGAATGATTTTGACTGAGAGAGATAGAAAATTTATATACTTTATTGAAAACACCAATTTAATTTTCACTAATCAACAAATTGCCGACATTTTCTATCCTGCGGGCAATCGTAAAAGTAGTTATATGATTGCTAATAAACGTTTAAGAAAAATGATAGAAGGTAAATATATAAAAAAAATTGGTGGTAAGTTTGGTGAACGTGACATTTACTATTGCGATAAAAAGCCGAAAACATTTGAGCATAAACTAACCATGTCTGAATTCTTAGCTAAAATGTCCACGAATGGATTTAAGATTATTGATGTAGATATAGAATACAAAGGATTTGAAGAAGAATATCATTTAAGACCAGATATGCGTATTATTACTGAATATTATAATGAAAAATACGTCATTATTGTTGAAGTTGATATTACAAAAGAGTTCTCCAACATGGACAAATACAATCGCTTAGTTGACAACATTCGTAAAGGACAGCACCGTGATTGTGTTCCTTATCCATTCCTAATCGTGTCAGTATGTAACCGAAAACCACAAGTCACAGGATCATGTAATCCACTACACATTAGAAAGGATTTATCAGACTTTTCTAAATTTGTTTGGGCTTTTGCTAAAAAATAGAATGGTAAAATGAAAATTAAGTATAATTCATCTGTCTACTAATTATTCTTAGAAGGAGATTGAGTTATGCTTAATTTTAATATTCACTATTTAAACTCAGATGTACCAAAATTAGAAGCATTCAATGGGAACTGGATTGATTTACGTTGTATCGAATTAAAAGTTACACGTGCTGAAACTGGTGAAGTTGAAACTTATACTGGTGATTGGGAAACTGTATCTTATGAAAAAGGTGACGTTTTATTTGTCAATTTTGGATTTTCATTAGATATGACTGATACTGTAACAGGTGAAGATTATGTTGCTAACATTTATCCACGTAGCAGTTTATTTAAGAATTTTGGATTAATCTTAACAAACCATGTTGGATGTATCGACAATTCATATAAAGGAACAACTGACTACTGGCGAGGAATGCTTGTAGCTATGCGCTCAGGTGAAGTGAGTAAATATGATCGCTTATGTCAGTTTGAAATTAAGAAACCACAACCAAAAATCACACTTCATGAAGTTGATGATTTAGGCAATATTGCACGTGATGGTTATGGTACAAGCGGTAAACAATAATTGTCAGAGATAGTTCGCTATCTCTTTTTTATATTTTTCCACCTATTGTTCCAGGTATAAACTATGGCAATACACTATTAGATTGTTGTTTTAAAAGTTCCGCTTGTAACTGTTTCATATGCTCAATTTTTTTAAGGTCTTCATCTGTAAGAGACGGTTTAGGCTTTTCTGGCGCATAAAAATTATTCCAACCATCACCATTTTCTTGCTGAGTTTTCAACCAATCAGGAACTAATTCTTGACGAACAACACGATTACCGCCACACTTACTATTAAAACCATTTTCAAAAGTAGACACTAAATACTTTGTAGACTTAATAGGTTGTTGTTTGCCAACAACAGTCTTATTATAAACATAATTAATACAAGCAATAACTTCGTTTTTACCAAATTTTTCCTCTAAATCCTGAACAACTGTGTCTGCCTGTAAATTTAATTTCTCCTGTAACGCTGTTTTAACCTCATTTGATACGTTAACCACTTTTGAAGCGTTAACATTATCCTCTTGTTGCTTAGGTTTAACTGCTTCAACTACTTTATTAACCACCTTTTTAGCAGCTTTCTTAGCTTCACGAATAGGATTTTTAATAGGAGTTAATTTTTCAGGAATATTTAAATACATTTTATTAACTTGGCGCTTAAATTGACGGACAGTTTTCACTAATCCTGACTCTTCTAATTGTCGAATAGCATTACGAATTGTTCTATCTTCACAATCTAAATCCCATGCCATTTCTTTTTGTCCATATTTAACGTAAGTTCCATTTTCATCTGAGTAGCCATTCTTTACAGACGATTGGTAACGATCAAGTAATAAATTAAATACCTCTACGGCACGTCTTGATAAATGTTTATATTCTTCAGTTTTTCGTAAATTGTAGTTTTTAGTATATTGTAAAATCATAAAAAACCCTCTATTTTCTTTGTAAATTTGAATTACTAAAAAAAATCAGAGAGTTTTTTATTATGCAATATTATAAAAATTCATCCAAAAGTATTGATATATTTTAAAGTATTGGATATAATAATACTGCATAATAAAAAACCTAATTTCTTTAAATGACACTTCAACTTTGGTCGGTGAGAGTGTCATTTTGATTTTTTAAAGTTAATTCATGAGTAAAATGATACATGATGATTTTAGGCTTGTAAATAATAGAGTCTATTTTTTTTGTATTTTTTTAACATATTGTGTATAAAATTAAAATTTCTTGTTCAGAATTTATTGTTTTTGATTAAATTTATCGTTTCAAAAAATATTTTGTCGATTTTTGTATACAGTAACGACATTCCTTATTCTGTGGATAATGTTGTTACTGTTTTTTTATTATGTCTAAAAATCAAAAATAAATTAGTATTATTATCTCAATCAACAAAATTCTTTTATTAATGATTGATAGATAGTATAGTTGTTTAATTAGAAAAGAAGTAAGTATGATTATATATAGTGCGGAAATAAATTTCCTCACATGAAATTTTATGAACGGAAAATAATTTCCTCACATGAGAGCTATGAGCGGAAAATAGTTTCCTCACATGAAAATGAACTGAGAGTGTGAAATTACACTCTTTTTTATTTTTTAGAACATAAATAATCGGTCTCAGTATAATACATCCGATAAAAAATGAAGGGAGTTCTATACTGTGGCTCAATATAAACAAGTCAAATCTTTCTCTTTTACAGGGAAATTAATTTTTAAAGAAGAAAATTTATTAAAAACAAAAGATGGAAGTTCATGGCGCAGATTACAATTCGGAATTACTGACGGTGTAACAACACAATACGTTGAAGTTTCAGAATTCGGTGCAGGACGTGACTTTGAAACACAAGTTAATAAGGCTTCAGGTGATGGATTTGAGAAAGAAATTATTTCATGGTCAGATCGTCACAATCCAAAAGTGATTGAAAAAGTTGCAGGTTTCCGTCAATTAACTTTAAATTTAGGTTCTGATAAAGAAACAAAACAAACTTTCATTCACCAACACGATTTCATTGAAGCGTTTATGACTGCTGTGCAACAAGGTCAATTAACAAGTACAAAATTTGTTGATGGTAAACCTACTGGTGGATCAACAGTATATGTTTCAGGTCAAATTAAATTCAATTTATATGATGGAAAAGTAACACCTGTATTCCAAGTACAAAACTTTATGACTACAACAGCAGAAAAATATAACTTTAATGGTGGATTAACTGTTGTATTCGCTCCTAATGCAATTGAAGATGATGAAGAAAATAAAAAATTATACATCAATTGCCATGTACAAGATTTCTACAAAGAGCAAGGTGCTGAAAAAGGTAAAAATACCATGATGAAACAAGTCTTAGTATTACCTTATGGCGATATGGAAAAAGGTGAAGCCTATCGTACAACTCTTAAAAAATACATGGACATTGAAGAAGGTTATAAATCAATCTACTTCGGTGTGAAATTCTTTAAAGGTGCTGAAGAAGTTAAGGATTTCAAACCAACACCAGAACAATTAGAACTTGTTGAAATGGGATTATTAACTATGGAGGAAGTTGAAAAACAATCTGGTGTAGTTGGAAAAATGAAAACTGAATTACGCATTGCAGGTGTAAATACAAAAGGTATTTATTCAAAAATCGTAGCAGATACACCATTCTTACCTTCTGATTTCGGTGTCGCAACTAATGATGAAATCAACTTATTTGATGATGGATCAAATGGAGATTTCTTCTTAGATGATGAAGAATTACCATTTTAATAGGAGGAATGACTAATGGCTATTGGAAAAAAGAATAAAGTACGTGCAGATTTAAGTAATTATTCAGTGCTATTTAACGGAATTGCAGGAATTGGTAAAGTTTTGCCGTCTTAGTCGGTAACGATTAGGATTATCAGAGGGCGAAATCGGTGAACCCTAAGTCATTTGATATGGGAATACCGAGGTAATTAACTAGATAACGCAAGGCTAGTTGACACCGTAGAGCGTAGATGGTGAATAAATATAATCCATTCAAGAGCGTCCTCCATCCTACGGGATGAAAATGTACGCCAAGCTGAGTTGGAATTAACCAACTGATGAAAATGAGGGAAACTTCCAGAGCATAGGATAAAAAGCCTATGGTTAATAACAATCTGAAAACAACATTATTTTTTGATGTAGCAAATTCGTTATATGGTGAAGACGGGGGATTACTTATTTCTGTTGGTGAAGAACCAAGACCACACCATATTCCAAACGCATTCTATGATGAAGTTGACACATTCGGTCAATTAATCAAAATGGTGGATGAGTTGTGTAAGCAACGCAATGGAGCTTATTCAAATATTCGTTTAATCGGTATTGATACAGTTGATGAAGTGTTCAAATTAGCAGAGGCTTATGTTATTGCTGAGTATAATGCTTCAGTTGACGATGCAAGTAAACGAACCAACACAATCCGTAGAGCTTACGGTGGTTATCGTGCAGGTGAGGATCGTGTAAAAGATTTAGTAGTTAAGACATTATTCAAACTACGAAAATATAACTACGGTTTATTCATGATTGGTCACACTAAATTAAAAGCTAAACGTGACAAATTAGAAGAAGTTGAATATGAACAATTAACATCAAACTTAACTGCTGACTATTACAATACGCTTAAAGATAAAGTAAATGTTGTAGCAACAGCTTATGTTAAACGCAACTTCAACAATACAAAAACTGAAAAAGATCAATACACGAAAAAAGACAAGACAGTTGGGGAATTAATCTCAGAACAACGTGTAATTGTATTCCGTGATGATGAGTTTGCAATTGATTGTAAATCTCATTTCCCTGACATTGTAGAGTCTTGTGAATTTAGTTCTAATGCTTTCATTACTGCTATTACTGATGCAATTAAATCTCAGTTAACAAAACAGCACAATGTAGTAATTTCTGACGAACAATTAAAAGAAATTCAACAAGAACAAATCAAAGAACGTGATGAGATTGTTGAAGAAATGATTCAGGAAGAAATTAAAGCTGAAACAGCAGAAGAATTAACTTCAAAACGTCAAGAAATGTTAGAGACGATTAAGAAAAATCAACGATTAATCGAAAAATCTAAACTTGATGAAATTCGTGAAATCTTAAAGATGGTAGGCAAACCACTTACTGAATTAGATGATGAAACTTTAGCAACAGTTTATGATTTAGCGAAACTTTAATAAATAAAAAGGGGAGAGTGATCTCCCCTTGCTTTAAAAAGGTGATGGAATGAAACCTAATAGAAATTCTAGTTGTCGATGCCGTTGGTGTGGGAAATCTAATCTAGTTAAAAATTCATTAGTACATATCACTCCTAACAATTTAAATATGTATTTTTGTAATGATGAATGTTACAAAGCCATGTCTAAGGATGAATTATTAGCTTCTGAAATTGAATATATGTTTATTTCCATGCTGAATACCAAAGGTATGACAAAGAGCCTTAAAACTTATATTCAAAATCAGATTAAACCATACAAAGATAACGATAGACTTCTAGCACTACACAGTGTTTTCAAGAACAAACATCAATTCTTTTACGAATATTTAAAAGATAAATCATTCTCTAATTCAACAGTTAAAGCTAAATACATTTTTAAAAGTATTGAAAATGATGTTGAAAAGGAATACCAAGCCTTAGCTAAACTTGAACAGATTAGAGAAATCAAAGAAGAACAGACTCATGATGTATGTGAGTTAAAACAAACCAAGCGAAAAAGAATTAGAAACATTTCAGAGTTTTTATAGTGGGGGGGAAAGATTGAAATACGTTGGAAGTAAAAATAAATTAAGTAAAGAATTAGCTCCGATTATTCAAAGTTATATTAATGAAAATACAAATGGATACCTAGAACCTTTTGTCGGCGGTGCTAATATGATTGATAAAATTAAACACAAAAACAAAATTGGTTGTGATATTCATAAACAATTAATCGAATTATTGAAATACGCACAAGACTTATCTAACGTTTTTCCCAAAACAATATCCGAACAAGAATATCAAAATGTTAAGAATAACAAAGAAAATTATGAAGATTGGTATATTGGATTAGTAGGGTTTTGTGCTACATTTGGTGCTAAATATTTTGGTGGTTATGCAAGAGGGTTTAAAGCTGACAAAATTACGCCACGAGATATACCATCTGAAGGAATTAGAAATTTAGAAAAACAGCGGAAAAACTTACAAGGAATTAAGTTTAAAAATTGTTCATTTCTCGACATACCAAAACATGAAATTAAAAATTATGTTATCTATTGCGATATTCCATACAAAGGAACATTAAAATATGAGACTGATTATTTTCCATACGATAAATTTTATGAATGGGCTAAAGAAATGGCAATTGATAATACCGTGTTAATTAGTGAATATTCGATGCCAGAGGGGTTTGAATGCATTTGGAGTAAGAATGTGAAAGTCGGAATAGATAGCAATAAAAAAGAAAACGATGAAAAAGCAGATAGAGTAGAAAAATTATTTATCGTTAATTAATTTTATAGTGGGGGATTTATGAAAGGTTATTGGTGCAATATCGTAGTCGTTAATAAATATTCGATGGAAACATTTCATATCGACACTTTAAAAGAAGATTTATTTGAAGTTATTTCAAGATTATCAAATGAAAAGAAGACATTTTACGTTAATTTAATGTTGGATGAGCTATGTAAAGACTCAATGTATTTTGAAAAAGGGGAAAGACAGTGGTAGTGATTAAAAAATGAAATATATGAGGAGTAACCTGTTATAAGAACTCAAAACGCTAGAAAACGTGAAACTTCAGTTGAAAAACTGCTTGTATTTAAACAATAAAGCTAAGATTTTATCGACAAATTAGGGGGAAGAAGAAGTGACTTATGTAAAAAGTCCACTAAACTATACAGGTGGGAAGTATAAACTTTTAAATCAAATCATTCCACTACTACCAAGTGAAATTAACACATTTGTAGACTTATTTACAGGTGGCTGCAATGTAGGGATTAATATTGAAGCAGAGAATATTATTTGTAACGATACTGAGCAAGTAGTTATTGACTTATTCAATAGTTGGAAAGAGCTAGATAGCTCAGAAGCATTAAGCATTTTGCAAAGTACAATTAGCAAATATCAACTCTCAAAAACAAATGAAGAAGGTTTCAAACAGATTAGACAAGACTACAATGAAGGCGACAAGTCTTGGGATATGTTTTATGCTATGTTAACCAATGCTTTCAATTATCAAATTCGTTTTAATAAAAATGGTGATTATAATATGCCCTTTGGTCGCAACCGAAGCTCTTTTAATCCCATTATGCAGAAGAATTTCATTGCGTTTATTGATAGGTTGAATGAGAAGAATATGAAATTTATGAGCATGGATTTTACAAAAGTGGATTTGTCTACGCTTACAGAAGAAGATTTGGTGTATTGTGATCCGCCATATTTAATCACTTGTGCAAGCTACAACGAACAAGATGGGTGGAACGAAACCAAAGAGCGAGAGTTGCTAAGTTTACTTGACGAACTAAATGAGCGAGGGATTAGGTTTGCCCTATCCAATGTATTAGAGAATAAAGGTAAAACCAATGAAATGCTTAAAGAGTGGAGTAAGAAGTACACCGTTCATCATTTAAACAATACATATGGTAATTGTAATTACCATGCAAAAGATAAATCAAGCAATACAACAGACGAAGTATTAATTACAAACTATTGATAAAATGATGATTTTATTCATAAAAAATGCCATTTTTTAGCCAATTTTCGTCATTTTTCGACAAAATTCGACATAAAAATAGGTAAAATTTGTATAAAAATTGTATAAAATTTGTGTAAATTTCAAGTTTAAGTGGGGGAAAATGAAATGGAGAAAATTAGAGCTAATATTCCTGAAAAATATCTAGAAAATCGAGACACAATCGAAGGACGATTAATTTTAGCATTTTGGAAGCAACCAGAATTATTAGATGAGTACAAATTAAATCCAAAAGATGATCTGGTCAATGAAGATTCACGATTGCTTTATAATTTAGCAGTAAAAATGTATGAAAGCGGAATTATCGAGTTTGATTTAGTTTCAGTGGAAACTTATTTAGAAAAATACCCACAATTATTAGCAGAAATTAATGAAAATGGTGGGGTAAAAGAATTAATTCGTAGTGCTAATACAATTAATACTGTTAATATTGAAAACTATTATGACGATTTACTGAAAGCAAACTATCTAATTGACTTATATTTCACTCAAAAGCAGCTAGTTTCCGATTTTGATAAGATGAAAAACATGACAGACTCATTATGTGTAGCTGACTATGTAGAACATTTAGTAGGGGAATGTGCTAGTTCTAAGATTATGAAAAAAGTGGAAGTTAATGAATTATACATTAGCGATCAATTACTCGATGAAATTATTCAGGGAGAGCTAATTGAAACCATTTCATTCGGTGAATATGCACCTAAATTAAACGATATTGTATTCGGACTGCCGTTAGGAATGACATTTATGGTTTCGGCCCCTAGTGGGAATGGTAAGTCAAATTTCATTACTTCTATGATGATCTATCCTGCTATCAAACAAGGGGAAATTGTCACGCTTATTAGTAACGAATTGGGTTACAAACAGTATCTAATCATGCTTATTACAATGGTTCTAACTAGAGAGCTTGATTATTATAAGATTACACGTGACAAAATCCTTAAAGCTAAATTAACAGCAGAAGATATTGAAAAATTAAAAGAAGCTCAGGCTTTTATTAACAATAATTACAAAGGTGGTATCAAATTCATTAACTATAACAGTAGTGATATTGATATTGTTATTCGTAATATGAAAAAATACGCACGTTTAGGTTCAAGAGTAGTTGTTTATGACACGATGAAAAGCCCAAACTCAGCTAATGAACGTGCCTGGGCAGACATTATTGAAGCATCAAAACTATTAACTTACACATGTCAAGAAACTAACCAGGCATTAATTTTATCGTATCAGATTGCAATGCACGCTTCTACTAAGCGATTCTTAACTGGTGCTGATTTATCGCAAGGTAAACAAATTAAAGAAATGATTACAAACCATATTATCTTTAGATATTTAAAACCAGATGAGTACAGCGGTGAAAGATACGATGTAAAACCTTACCGTTGGAAGCGTGAAGAGACAAGTGGTAAGACTTATAAAGAATATTTTAAAACTGATCCAGACAAACGTTATATCGTTGTTTACGTTGAAAAAACACGTAATGGTGAGGATGGAAAACATTTGTTATACAGATTTGATGGACACCATGCTACATACACAGAATTAGGTTATTGTACAGTCGTTCCAGATTAAAAGAGAGGGGAATAAATCAGTATGGACGTTGTTACTTTAAAAGAAAAATTAATAAATGATACTGATTTACTTATCGAAGTCTTAGAAAAGTTCGGTTTTCATCATGTGAAACTAATCAGAAATGAAATTAGATGTTCACATGAACTAGAAAGTAATCCGACTGCCGTAAGAATTAGCACTGAAAATCTATCTGCTAATTGTTACAGTAAAAGTATTAAAGGAGACATTTTCACTCTATTACAATGGAAATCTGGAATGAACTTTTACGATACATTTAACCGTATTTTATCAATTATTGGTGATGAAGAAGTTATAATCACTGAAAGAAAGTCTTTTTTTGGAGGAAAATTCAGACAATTTATCGGAAAAGTACCTCAAAAAGACGGAATTTATGATGAAAAAGAAGTAAATTCTTATGAAAAAGTTCCTAATTTACGTTTTTTAGAAGACAATATTTCAATTCGTACCCAAAAACATTTTGAGCAGCATTGTACGGGTCATTAACCCCGAGAGCTTTTGC
>OGFF01003486.1_pt1 | contig 11637 bp, 8 predicted proteins | sample 1570751 | NCBI WGS metagenome assembly OGFF01 (sample SAMEA2581951, study PRJEB24529) | metagenome | biome: Human gut stool | place: China | collected 2011 | reverse complement strand
GACTGCGCCCGGGCGGAGTCCTTCAGCGGCCTGCTGGACCGGTTTTATACCCTCCGGGACCGGAAGGACGCCATGCGCCAGAAGAGCCAGTCTCTGCGCAAGTCCGTTGCCAATCAGGTTCAGCGGCTGCGCCGGAAAATGGCTTTGCAGGAAAAGGAGCTGACGGCCACCTATGACCGGGAGCGCCTGCGGCAGCTGGGGGATATCCTCACGGCCAACCTGCACCGCATCCAGAAGGGCCAGACGAAGATTACCTGTCAGGACTTTTACGACGAGAACATGGGCGATGTGGAAATCCCTCTGAGCCCCATCCTCTCCCCCCAGCAGAACGCGGCCAAGTTCTACAAGGACTACACCCGCATGAAAAACGCCCAGAAGGAGCTGACCCATCAGCTGGAGCTGGGGACCGAGGAGTGCAGCTATTTGGAGAGCGTCCTGGAGGAGCTGGGCCGGGCGCAGAGCGAGGCCGAGCTGGAGGAGATCCGTCAGGAGCTCTATGCCGGGGGCTACGTCCGCATGGACGGGGCCAAAAAGAAGATGAAGCAGAGTAAGCTGCCGCCCATGCGCTTTGAAAGCACCGACGGCTTCCCCATCTACGTAGGCCGGAACAACCGGCAAAATGACGAGCTGACCTTCAAGCTGGCCCGGAAGGATGATGTCTGGTGCCACGCCTCCAAGGTCCACGGCAGCCATGTCATCATCTCCTGCGGCGGGCAGAAGCCCCCGGACGACACCGTGACCCAGGCCGCCCAGCTGGCCGCCTACTATGCCGAAACCGGCGGCGGCCAGAATATCCCCGTGGACGTGACCACGGTGAAGCAGGTGAAGAAGACCCCCGGCGGCAAGCCCGGCATGGTCATCTACCACACCTACCGCACGGCCATTGTGAATCCCTACCCGGATGTTAGGGTTGACCCCCTGAATGCGGAAAGCAAATAATGCAAAAATGCGAACCGACTTTTGCACGGTTCGCATTTTTGCTTTTTTTAGTTTTCCTCCGGCAGCGCAAATTCCGGCCCCAGATCGGCGAGCATTTTGTCGTGGGCCTCCTGGGCGATGTCCACGGCGGTGCGGCCGGGGTAGGTTTCGGGCTGGATGACGCCTACCACATGCAGGGGGACAACGGTCTTTTTCAGACGCTTGACGTTATGGAAGATATTCTGGGTGTTCTTTACGGTGCACATGACGATGGGCACCTGGGTTTTGGTGGCGATCTTAAAGACGCCGGAGCGGAAGTGGTGAAGCTTGCCGTCCCGGCTGGTGTAGCCCTCGGGGAAGACGGCAACGCTGACCTGGTCCTCGCGGATCATCTGGATGCACTTGAGAATGGTTTTCAGGGCCTCCCGGTCATTCTCCCGGTTGATCAACTGGCACATCAGCCTGTGCATGATCTTGCCGATGAGGAACATATCCGCATTCTCCTGCTTGGAGATGAAGGCCAGCTGGGCTTCCGGGAAGCAGCCCAGCAGCAGCACGGGGTCTAGGATGCTCAGGTGGTTGCAGATGAGCAGGAACCGGCCATCCTTGGGAAGCTTTTCCGCACCCTCCAGCTGAACGTCCATCCGCAGCAAAGACACGACCGCCGGAATATAGAGCTTTATCAGGCGGCGGAAGTATTTGGAATCCTGCTCCTGGGGCTTGGAAATGTCCACCGTGGCGCTGGAGACCCACAGCACCGCAAAGGCGATTGCAAACAGGCCAAGCCAGTACCCCACAAAGCACCCCAGGGTGCCGAAAACAATGGCGGCCCCGGAAAAGTGCCCCAGGGCGCAGGTGAGCACCGCGAAAATTGCGGCAAGAACGGTCATGGAACCTAAAAGCATGGTGAATTCCTCCTGTGAGATGAGTGGGGAAAGCTACAAGAGCTTCCCCTCCGGGGAAGCTGGCTCGCGTAAGCGAGACTGAAGAGGGGCGTAATGGGCGAGAGCGGTAGGAAAAACGTGTGCAAGCTACATACCACTCTGTCGTCCGAGACCCCTCTTCCACCGCTGCGGCGGTCCCCCTTCACTTTTTATGGTATAGCTGCCACCGGCAGCTATGGGCGATTCAATTCGCTGCGCGACGCACCGCCCGCAGGGGAAGGTTAGGGAATGGGACTTGCTTGCCCCTCATCAATATCCCTTTGATTCCCACCATTATAATCCTATTTTCCTGGCTTTACAAGGGAAAGTTCAACTTCGAATTCTCCTTGCCTGTAGAATTTTTCCTCCAAAGGGTAGAAATCCAACGGGAAACATGATATACTGGGCCTATCTATGCAAAACAGAAAGGAACTACATACAATGGGTTTATCCGCATCCGCACCCTGGTTGAAATATTATGGCAATACCCCGGCTTCTCTGGAGTATCCCCACAAGACCATGTATGAAATGGTGGCAGCTGCCGCCAAAAAGTATCCGGATCACACGGCCTATATCTTCATGGGCAAGAAGACCTCCTATACGGAGTTCATGAAGCGCATCCACGCCGCGGCCAAGGGCCTGTACAAAATGGGCATCCGCAAGGGCGACAAGGTGACCATCTGCATGGCCAATACCCCCCAGGCTCTGGACTGCTTCTATGCCCTGAACCGGATCGGGGCCATTCCCAATATGATTCACCCCCTGTCCGCCGCCCAGGAGATCGCCTTCTATCTGAACTTCTCCCAGAGCAAAGCCATTCTGACCCTGGACCAGTTCTATGAAAAGGTGGTCTCCATTCAGCCCCAGCTGAAAAACCCCACCACCATCCTCATTGCCAAGGTCGCCGATGAGCTGCCCATCCCCCTGAATGTGCTCTACCCCATGACCAAGGCCGCCCGGGCGGTGAAGAAGCTGCCGAAGACCGGCTATACACTGTGGTACGACATGGTCCGGGCCGGCAAGAACGAGAAGCTGCCCCCCATTTCCAACCGCTATGACGAGTGCGGCGCCATCCTCTATTCCGGCGGCACCACCGGCACCACCAAGGGCATCATGCTCTCCAACCTGAACTTCAACGCCCTGGCATTGCAGACCTCTGCCGCCTCCGGCTTTACCCTGGAGGAGATCTCCAATATGAAGATGCTCTCCGTGATGCCCGTATTCCATGGCTTTGGCCTGGGCATCGGCATTCACCTGCCTCTGATCAACGGCGCAACCTGCATCCTCATCCCCCAGTTTAATGTGAAGACCTATGCCGAGACCCTGGTGAAGCAGAAGCCCAACCTGATTCCCGGCGTGCCCACCCTGTTCGAGGCCCTGCTGCGGGCGGACAATCTGGAGGGGGCAGACCTGAGCTTCCTGAAGGGCATCTTCTCCGGCGGCGACAGCCTGAGCCCGGAGCTGAAGAAGAAGGTGGACGCTTTCCTGCGGGAGCACAACTGCTCCGAGCAGATCCGGGAGGGCTACGGCACCACCGAGTGCGTCACCGCCTCCTGCCTGACCCCCAAGGACTATGCCCGCCAGGGCTCCATCGGCGTGCCCTTCCCCGATACCTTCTATAAGATCGTGGAGCCCGGCACCACCAACGAGGCGGAGGCCAACATCGAGGGCGAAATCTGTATCTCCGGCCCCACGGTCATGCTGGGCTATATGGATAACCCCGAGGAAACCCGCCAGACCCTGCGCCGCCATTACGACGGCCGCATCTGGCTGCACACCGGCGACCTGGGCCACATGGACCAGGATGGCTTCGTCTATTTCCGCCAGCGCATCAAGCGCATGATCATCACCTCCGGCTACAATGTGTACCCCTCTCAGTTGGAAAATATCATTGATGCCAATGAAAAGGTGCTCATGAGCTGCGTCATCGGCGTGAAAGACCCCTACCGGGTTCAGAGGGTCAAGGCCTATGTGGTGCCCATGCCCGGCGTGGAGCCCACGGAAGAGCTGAAAAAGGAAATCCTGGAATACTGCTCCGGCCGCATTGCCAAGTACGCCATGCCCCGGGAGATCGAGTTCCGCAAGGAGCTGCCCAAGACCCTGGTGGGCAAGGTTGCCTACCGTGTGCTGGAAGAGGAAGCCAACGCCAAGGTTGGGGCAAAATGAAAAAGCGCATCTGGGAGCTGGACGCTGCCCGGGGGCTGGCGCTGATCGGCATGGTGCTCATTCACCTGCACTATGATGTGGTGGAGCTCTACGGCCTCTGGGACTGGAACCCCGGATGGTATCAGCTGTTCAAGAACAATTACGGCGCCGTTTTCCTGCTGATCTCCGGCATCAGCGCAATCCTGGGCAGCCGCCCGGTGAAGCGGGGGTTGCTGGTGTTCTGCTGCGGCTTTTTGTGCACGGGAGCCACGGTGGGCATGTATCTTCTGGGCTTTGCCGGGAAGGATATCATTATTTACTTCGGCGTTTTGCAGTGCCTGGGCTGCTGCATGATGCTCTGGCCTCTGTTCCGGCGGGCCAACAGCGCCCTGTTGACCATTGTGGCCCTTGCCATGATCGTCCTGGGGCTGTGGCTGCGGACGGTCGGGTTTTCCTTCCCCTGGCTGACCGTTCTGGGTTTTGCCCCCTATGGCTTTGCCTCCTCGGACTATTTCCCCCTGTTTCCAAACCTGGGCTATTTTCTGCTGGGTGCGGTGCTGGGCAGGGCGCTCTATGCCGAAAAGAAAAGCCTGCTGCCCAGAGAGAATCCGCCGGCAAAGGCCTTGCAGTGGATGGGCAGAAGGAGCCTGCTCATCTATCTGCTCCACCAGCCCATTCTGGCCGCCGTTGTCGGCGCAATTGCGATGATAAAGTAAGCCTCCCCTGCAAGGGGAGGTGGCCCGTCAGGGCCGGAGGGGTTCGGCGGCCAAGCCCCGCCGAAGGCGAATCACCGGGTTTTCTGCGTATCCAGGCCGCTTTTCCGCTTCCAGCGGAGGCTTTTCAAGGAAAAGCCGGAACCCCTCAGTCTCGGCTGCGCCGAGCCAGCTCCCCTTGCAGGGGAGCCAAAGAGCTTTCCCTCCGGAGGGGAAGGTTTGTCGGAGCGGCTTTTTAGAACGCCCAATTCCCATTTCTAAAGATGGGCTTGGTGGAGCCGTCGGCGCAGAGGGCGTCGATATTCATGCTGTCGCAGCCGATCATGAAGTCCTCGTGGATCATGGAATCGTTGATGCCCAGGCTGCGGCACTCCTCCAATGTCTTATTCTGGAAGTCCGCAATGGTATCCGGGAAGCCCATGCCCAGGGCCAGGTGGCAGGCGGCATTCTCATCGAACAGGGTGTTGTAGAACAGCAGGCCGCTCTCGGCTATGGGGCTGGCCTGGGGTACCAGGGCGCACTCGCCCAGGTAGGCAGCACCCTCGTCCATGGAGATCATGGCCCTGAGCAGGTCCTCGCCCTTCTCGGCGTGGACCTCCACGGCCTTGCCGCCGGCAAAGCGGATGGAGAAGCCCTCGATCAGCTGGCCCCGATAGCTCAGGGGCTTGGTGGCATAGACAATGCCCTCGGCCTGGCCTCTTCTGGGGGAGACAAAGCACTCCTCCGTGGGGATATTGGGGTTGAAGAAGATGCCGGTGCGGGCCGTCTCTCCGCCGCCGCAGAAGCGGCCCTCGGGAATGAGCCCCACGGTGAAGTCCGTGCCGTTGTCGGCGGTGTAGTGCAGGGAGCGGATGCCCAGGCTGTTCAGGTAGTCGCAGCGCTCCTGCAGGTCCTTGTCGTGGTCTGCCCAGGCCTTCTCGGGGTCATCGGTGACCCGGGAGGTGAAGAGGATGGCCTCCCAGAGCTTTTCCATGGCGGTGCCGGTGCGCTCGCCGGGGAAGACCTTCTTGGCCCAGGCTGCACCGGGGACGGCGGCAATGCACCACTGCTGGCGGTTCTCCAGCTGGTCCTGATAGGGCTTGATGATGGGGTAGCTCATGCGGCGGGCCTTGGTGACCTTCTCCATATTGATGCCCTTCAGGCCGTCGGGGTCTTCGGACATCAGATGGATGCGGCAGGGCACCACGTCCACCCCGTGCTGATACTTGGCCTTCTGCCACTCCTCCACGGTGCCCATGGTGGTGACGGAGCGATAGCGGGTATGGACCTTGGTCAGGGGCTGATAGCTCCACTCCACGGTGACCTTTTTGGCCTTGGCCTTATAGGCCTCCTCCACCACCATCCGGACAAACTCCGGCTGGTCCAGGTCCGCATAGACGATGACCTCCTGGCCCTTCTGAACATTGACGCCGCAGCGGACGATCAGGCGGGCATATTCCCGCAGTACGGTTTTTTTCACGGTAAAAGCTTCCTTTCTGAAAAAATTGTCCCTATTATAGCAGGTTTTATGAAAAAGGTCAACGGTATTGCAATTCTTACCCACTTCCTATATAATATACCCATCATCTGAAAACTGAGGTAAAATCTTTATGCTGACAAAGGATAATTTTTCCGAACTGCTGGCCCAGGGGCCATGCCTGCTGGACGGGGCCACCGGCTCTTACCTGCGCGCCAAGGGAATGCCCCGGGACTGCGCCACGGAGGAATGGATTCTGCGCAACCCCGAGGTCCTGGTGGAGCTCCAGCGGGGCTATGCCAAGGCGGGCTCCAAAATCATCTATGCCCCCACCTTCCAGGCCCAGCCCATTGCCCTCCGGAAAATCGGCCTGGAAAACCACACCGAGGCCATCAATGCCCAGCTCATCGCTCTGAGCCGTTCCGCCGCCCCGGGCTGCCTGATCGCAGGTGACATTGCCACCCTGGCCGCCTTCTGCGACAGCTGGGATACGGACAACTTTGACCTGCTGGTGGAGAACTACCGCCGCCAGATCCGGGGCCTCATCGACGGCGGCGCGGACCTGCTGGTGGGCGAGACCCTGCTCTACCCCCAGGAGGCCGAGGCCATCCTCACCGCTGCGGAGCTGGAGGGAGCCGGGGCCACCATGATCACCTATTCCATGCAGTCCGGCGGCTTCCTCTACAGCGGCCACGATGCAGGGCCGCTGATGGGGCAGCTGGAGAACTGGGGCGCGGCTGCCGTGGGCTTCAACTGCGTGGCGGCAGACGGCATGGTCCCCCACCTGGTGAGCAAGCTGCGGCGGTTTACCAAGCTGCCGCTGATCTGCAAGCCCAACGCAGGCAATCCCATCATCAACGAAAAGGGGCAGGCCGAATACAAGCTGGAGCCGGAGCCCTTCGCCCGGATCGTCAAGGCCTGCTATGAAAACGGCGCTTCTTTCCTTGGCGGCTGCTGCGGCACCACCCCGGCCCACATGGCGGCGCTGAAGAAAGCCCTGGATCGATAGGAGTATACCCCCATGAATAAAAACATTCATTTTTACGTCAACCCCAAAAACGGCTGGGCCTGGCTCATGGCAGTGTGTCTGGCCGGATCGGCCATCAGCCGGACCGTGCTGTACGGCCTCCACCATATGCCCATCTACACCAGCCTGTGGCTCCAGATGGGGCTGCCTGTGGCGGCAACGGTGCTCTATATGCTCATCACCCTCTGCAACGGCCGGGAGCAGTTCTATAAGACCGCCATCCCCGTGTGGCTCTATGTGCTGTTTTCCGCCGTGTGGGTCATGCACAACCTCCAGGGGCGGATGCTCATCGCCCTGAGCTGGCTGGCCCTGATCTGCTTCGGCCTTATCTATACGGACATCACCTCCGGCGCACGGCTGCACCGGGCGTGGCTGCTGTTCCCCGTAATGCTCTTCCCCCTGGCCACCATCCTCTACTATAACCGGCAGGCCATTTTCCTGCAGGATTGGCCCGCCGTCATCCGGCTGCTGCCCAACACGCTGCTCTTTCTGGGGGCAACCGTGCTGATCTTCGCCATCCGCATCGACCCGGCGGGAGAATACCACCCCACCTGGGGCGACCGGGTGGACGGGCGGCGCATCCGCTCCCTGCCCCCCGTCAACTACATCATTCCCTACATCATGGTCAACCGCAACGGCTCCTCCAATCTCTTTGAGGAGGCCTTTGAGATCACCAATGTGGACCGCTACATCCGCCAGAAGCGCCGGGAGGGGCTGACGAACTTCGGCATCATGCACGTCTTCCTGACCGCCTATTGCAGAGGCGTTGCCAAATATCCCGGAGTGAACCGGTTCATCGCCGGGCAAAAGATCTACTCCCGGGGCGAAGACATCCAGTTCTGCATGACCATCAAAAAGGACATGACCACCGACGGCGCGGAGACGGAGATCAAGCTCCACCTGAGCCCCAGGGACACGGTTTACGACGTCTACAAGAAAATGAACGACGCCATTGTCAAAGTAAAAAACACCCCTCTGGACGCAGGCGTGGACAACACAGCCTATGCCCTGACCATGATTCCCGGCGTGGTGCTGAAATTTTTTGTGTGGTTCCTGAAAACCCTGGATTATTTTGGGCTTTTGCCCAAATTCCTGCTGGAGGTCAGCCCCTTCCACGGCAGCATCTTCTTCACCTCCATGGGCTCTCTGGGCATCCCGCCGGTGTATCACCACCTGTATGATTTCGGCAACCTGCCGGTCTTTGGCTCCTTCGGCTGCAAGCGCAGAGCCCTGGAGCTCCAGGAGGACGGCACCGTGGTCCAGCGGAAATACATAGACTTCCGGTTCACCCTGGACGAGCGGACCGTGGACGGCTTCTATTACGCCGCCTTCTTAAAATACTACAAGCGCCTCATCCAGCACCCGGAGGTTCTGGACGAAGCGCCTGCGGAAATTGTAAAGGACATGGACTGACATGGAACAGGCAATTCGTGGGGCCCTTTCCCCGGACTACCCCTGGGCGGACCGCTTCCACTACTTTGATACCATCGATTCCACCAATAATTTTCTGAAACGGCAGGCCCTTCTGGGCGCGCCCCACGGCACCGTTGCCGTGGCGGACTGCCAGACCGGGGGCAAGGGGCGGCTGGGCCGCAGCTTCCAGTCCCCCGGGGGCGTGGGCATTTACCTGAGTATGCTGCTGCGGCCGGAATGCCCCCAGGAGCAGCTCATGCACCTGACCTGCGCCGTGGGCACCGCCATGTGCGACGCCGTGGAGGCCTCCGCCGGTTTCCGCCCCGGCATCAAATGGACCAACGATCTGGTCTGGGAGAAACGGAAGCTCTCCGGCATTCTGGTGGAGCTGTTGAATGATACGAACGGGAAGCTCTGCGTGGTCATCGGTATCGGGGTCAACTGCTGCCAGCGTCCGGAGGACTTCCCGGAGGAGCTCCGGGACCGGGCCGGGTCTCTGGCCATGGTCACAGGAAAGGCAATCGACCGCCCCAGAGTTGCCGCCGCCATGATGGAGGCTCTGGCCAAGATGGACAGAAATCTTCTCACCGGCAAGGAAGCCATCCTTGCCCGGTACCGCCGGGACTGCGTGACTCTGGGGCAGCACATCTCCGTAGTCCGCGGGGAGGAAATTCGCCACGGCACAGCCCTGGACATCGGAGAGAACGGCGATCTCACGGTCCGCTTTGACGACGGCCACACCGAGGCCGTCAGCAGCGGCGAGGTCAGCATCCGGGGGATGTACGGGTACGTATAAGCGCGAAAAACAGCAATGGGCACGCCAAAGGCGTGCCCACATTTTTTACTGCATTCTGAGAATATTCACCAGCATCTTTACGCACTGCTCCATATCCTCTACGGGGATATACTCGAAGCGGCCGTGGTAGTTCTCGCCGCCGGTGCAGAGGTTGGGACAGGGCAGGCCCTCGTAGGAAAGCCGGGCGCCGTCGGTGCCGCCCCGGACGGGGACCTCCTTCGGCTCCATGCCCGCAAGGGCCATGGCCCTCTTCGCCCGGTCCACGATCTCCATGCAGGGCTCGATCTTCTCGCGCATATTGAAGTAGCTGTCCCGCAGGGCAATTTCCACCGTGCCCGGGCCGTACTTGTGGTTGAGGAAGTCCGCGGCAGCAGTCATCAGGCGCTTCTTCTCCTGGAATTTGGCCATATCGTGGTCCCGGATGATATAGCGCAGCTGGGTGTTCTCCACCTCGCCGCGCATATCGGTCAGATGGATGAAGCCCTCATACCCTTCCGTATACTCCGGCTTCTGGGCAGTGGGCAGCAGGCTCTGATATTCCATGGCGATATACTGGGAGTTGACCATCTTGTCCTTGGCGGAGCCGGGGTGGATGTTCAGGCCGTGGAAGGTCACGCAGGCAGAGGCGGCGTTGAAGTTCTCATACTCGATCTCCCCCACCGTGCCGCCGTCGGCGGTATAGGCATAGTCCGCGCCAAAGCCCCGGACATCAAACTTATCCGCGCCCCGGCCGATCTCCTCGTCGGGGGTAAAGCCGATCTTCAATGTGGCATGCCTGCCGCCCATGGCGAGCAGCTGCTGCGCCGCCGTCATGATCTCCGCCACGCCTGCCTTATCGTCCGCGCCCAGCAGCGTCGTGCCGTCGGTGACGATCAGGTGCTTGCCTGCGTGGTTTTTCAGATACGGATAGTCCGCCTCCCGCAGGAAAATGCCCTTTTCCTCGTTCAGGCAGACATCCCCGCCGTCATAGGCCACGATCTTCGCCTTGACATTCGCGCCGGGAGCGTCCGGCGCGGTGTCCATGTGGGCGATCAGTCCAATGGTGGGCAGGTCAGGGTCACCGGGGACGGTGCCGTAGACATAGCCGTTTTCGTCCATCCTGGCGTCCGCAATGCCCATGGCGTGCATTTCCTCCACCAGCGCGGCGGCAAGCGCCTTCTGCTTTTCCGTGGAGGGGCAGGTGTCGGATTCCTCGTCCGACTGGGTGTCAAAGGTCACATAGCGCAAAAAGCGCTCTACAACAGATTCCATGTGGTTCTCCTTCCAATCAAGGTAAAAATAGTATGCCCAAAGGAAAAGAGCCGCCGCCTACTGTGGCGGCGGCTCCTGTCTTCTGGAAATTTTACTTGGCAGCGTTGACCAGCGCGGCGGTGTCCTGCGCGATCATCAGCTCTTCGTTGGTGGGGATGACCCAGACGGTGACCTTGGAGTCATCGGCGGAAATGATGGCTTCCTTGCCCCGGGTGTTGTTCTTCTCGGGATCCAGCTTGACGCCCAGGAATTCCAGACCCTCACAGATACGGGCACGCATGGAAGCGGAGTTCTCGCCCACGCCGGCGGTGAACACCAGGCAATCCAGTCCGCCCAGAGCGGCGGCGTAGGAGCCGATGTACTTGCGGACTTCGTAGGCAAACTTGTCCAGCGCCAGAGCGCAGTTCTCGTTGCCTTCCTCAGCGCCGTTCTCGATGTCGCGGAAGTCGGAGGACACGCCGGACAGCGCCAGCACGCCGGACTTCTTGTTCAGCATGTTCAGGCACTCGTCAGCGCTCATGCCGTACTTGTTCATAACGAACTGCACAACGGCGGGGTCGATGTCGCCGGAACGGGTTCCCATGGGAACACCGGCCAATGGGGTCAGACCCATGGAGGTATCCTGACACTTGCCGTCCTTCACCGCGGACAGAGAGGAACCGTTGCCCAGATGGCAGTTCACCAGCTTGATGTCCTTGCGGCCCATCAGCTCGATGGCGCGCTTGGTGACATACTTGTGGGAGGTGCCATGGAAGCCGTAGCGGCGGATGGAGTCATTCTCGTAATACTCGGTGGGAATGGCGTAGCGGTAAGCCTTGGGGGGCATGGTCATGTGGAAAGCGGTATCGAACACGGCGACCTGAGGGGTGTTGGGCATGACCGCCTGGCAGGCGCGGATGCCCATCAGGTTGGCAGGGTTGTGCAGGGGGCCGAGGGGAATGCACTTTTCGATGGCGGCGATGACCTCGTCGTTGATGATGCAGGAGTCGGAGAAC
>OGFF01003485.1_pt1 | contig 11637 bp, 7 predicted proteins | sample 1570751 | NCBI WGS metagenome assembly OGFF01 (sample SAMEA2581951, study PRJEB24529) | metagenome | biome: Human gut stool | place: China | collected 2011 | reverse complement strand
ACGGGCATTAAAGAAATGAAAACAATTTTTGAACGTGCGGGGCTGCCGCTTTTCAAATCCGCTCCCCGGTGGTACAATACGTTTAATAAAGAAGCAACAGGAGGACATTACCATGAGAAAGAGCGTTCTCCGGGCGTATGCCCGGCTCATCGCCCGCAGCGGCGTCAATATTCAGAAGGGGCAGGAGGTGTTCATCGCCGCCGATCTGGATCAGCCGGAGTTTGTGGCCATGCTGGTGGACGAGTGCTATAAATGCAAGGCGAAGAAGGTGGTGGTGGACTGGAACTACCAGCCCCTGCAGAAGCTCCACGTGCGGCACCGCAGCCTGACCACGCTGTCCAGGGTGGAGGACTATGAGCTGGCGCGCTGGCAGCACTATGTGGACACCATTCCCTGCCGCATCTATCTGCTCAGCGAGGATCCCGACGGTCTGAAGGGCATCGACCAGACGAAGCTGGCCAAGAGCCAGCAGGCCAAGTTCCCCATCATCAAGCCCTACCGGGACAAGATCGAGAACCGGTACCAGTGGTGCATTGCCGCCGTGCCCGGCGAGGCGTGGGCGAAGAAGCTATTCCCCGGTCTGCGGAGATCGCAGGCGGTGGAGAAGCTGTGGGAGGCCATTCTGTCCACCTCCCGCGCGCTGGAGGGCGATCCGGTGGCCAACTGGGACGCCCACAACGCCGACATCCACAGCCGCTGCGACTATCTCAACAGCCTGCACATCCGCCAGCTGCGCTACAAAAGCGCCACCGGCACTGACTTCACCGTGGGCATGATCCCCCAGGCGCACTTCTGCGGCGGCAGCGAAAAGAGCCTGCAGGGTATCGTGTTCAACCCCAACATCCCCACAGAGGAGTGCTTCATCTCCCCCAAGCGGGGCGAGGCCGAGGGCATCGTTTACGCCACCAAGCCCCTGAGCTATCAGGGACAGCTGATCGACGGGTTCTGGATCCGCTTCCACGAGGGAAAGGCCGTGGAGTGGCACGCGGAGCAGAACAACGACCTGCTGACCAAGCTCATCACCATGGACGAGGGCAGCGCCTATCTGGGCGAGTGCGCGCTGGTGCCCTACGACAGTCCCATCCGGCAGTCTGGCCTGCTGTTCTACAACACGCTGTTCGACGAAAACGCCGCCTGCCGGCGAGCAGCTGGTTCACAAGCATCAGATGATAGGCAAAGCCTATAAGCTATTTTGAGAATAAACACATTATTAATGAGAATAAACACATTATTAATAAATACATAAGAATTTGAAAGCATTATTATCCTCCACCTATTTCGGCCCCATTCAGTGGTATCAGAAGCTGAACCGCTACGACGAGTGCCTGATAGAGCGCCACGAGAGCTTTATCAAGCAAACTTATCGCAACCGCATGCTCATCCCAACCACCAACGGCCCCCTCGCCCTCACCATCCCCACGAACCACAACACATCGCTGGCGATGAAAGACATTCGCATCTCCGACCACGCTAACTGGCGCCATGTACACTGGAATGCGCTCCTCTCCGCCTACGGCGAGAGCCCCTTCTTCGAGTATTACCAGGACGACATTCGCCCCTTCTACGAGAAGAAATACGAGTTCCTCTTCGATTTCAACATGGAGATTACAGAGAAGATGATAGAACTTCTGGATATCCGTCCCAAGATTTCAATCACCAACGAGTACTTTTTAAGTGAAGAACGAAAAGTGAAGAGTGAAGAATTCAACAGCTTTACTAAGCATAAAGTTGAAAGTATCAAGGATTTCCGCGAAGCCATTCGCCCCAAGAAACCGCTCCCTGATGCCGAATTCGAGTCGAAACGCTATTATCAGGTGTATGAGCAGAAATTTGGTTTCCAGCCCAACATGAGCATCCTTGATCTTCTCTTCAACGAAGGCAACGAGGCGATATTCTACCTATAATAATAAGGTAGAGTATCGCCTCGCTGCCTTTAAAAAGCTCAGTTATTCATTTATTTATTACTTGAATTATAGTTAATATCTTGGGTGCAATGGAACTTAAAAAACGAAAAAACGAGCTCCCATCCCCATGGAAACTCGTTTTTTTCATAATTTATTTGTATAAGTAAAAGATGATGATAAAACGTTTCACAACGTCTTTTTGTTTTAACTGGTGCAAAGGTACAAACTTTTTGTGTCTTCTTTTCGTAAAGATTGCCTTTTTGTGGTGTAAATTCTATTATTTTTCCACATAAAAACAGAATTTACCCCCTGTTTAGTTAAAAATCCACCTTTTTGCGCTATTTTGTGGTAGCAAATCCCCCTGTAAAGGGTGCAAAAATCAGCTGTTAACTGTTAACCTGTTAACTTTATCAACTATCACCCTATCAACTCTCAACTGTTAAAAAGCCTAACTCATAGTTTCCTTAAGGGAAAATCATAGTTTCCTTAACTGAAACTCGTAGTTTCCTTAAGGGAACATATTGCTGGCTTTCCGGTCTTCGTTCTGCTGCATTTCTTGCCATCTATGATGACGCCCTCTGGTCATCAATGAAGACCAAAGCGAGGCATCTATTATCCCTTCAGAGGAGCCAACAGAGGAGCTGTCAAAGAAGCTTTCAGAGAACCCAACAGCGCAGCAGGGTTAACAGAGTTAACAGTTAACAGCTGAAAATGTATCCCCCCCAACATAAAAAGAAGTATATATATATTTAAATATAATAATGTACGCAAGAGGGGGTAGGGAAAAACGGCTGTTAACTGTTAACCCTGTTAACCCCCTATCAACTATCAACTAAAACTAAACTTTCAACTAAAATTAAACTTTTTTGCTGGAAAGCTTGGTGGTTTCGATTTTAATCCGTACTTTTGCCTTCAACTTATCAACAACAATGATTCAAAGAAACAAAGAATCGAGATTCGGAAGAATCGAGAAACAAATAATCAACGAAGCAGATGAATAAACTGAAATTTCATATAGTTGGGCTTACCCATAGCGATGTGAAGAATCACGAGGTGGAGTACGCCAAGCAAGCACTGGGCAAAACCATCTGTCTAGTGCCTGACGACGATAATGTCTGCGACTTAATAGCCGTAAGAGCTTATGATGAAGACGATGTTGCCGTGGGATTCGTGGGAGCATTGGAATCGGAAGATGTGAGAGCTGCCATCATCGCATCGCATGATGTTAGCTTGCGAACCACTTGCGTGGGATGGGGCAGCAAGGGCGAGAACGACAAGTCGGGACTTTACCTGAAGGTGGAGGCCATGATAAGGGCAACCGATGAAGAGCTGGAACAGGCACGAAGCAAGATGTATGATGATAGGGAGTATGACGACTGGCACTACACGGGTCCTATCCTTACCATCGATAAGCTGGCCCGATTCAGCGCCAGCACCCGAATGCTCGAAGATTTGATAGGGCACATCATCCGTATTCAGAATTCGCTCGAAGAGAACAGAAAGAATACCCTCGAAGAGAACCAGAAGGATTCCCTCGAATCGAACCAAAAAGATGCGTTCGATGCGAACCAGAATGTTTCGCTCCCGGAACCATTGGCTTCTTCGGAGATAGAGGAATTCGAAAGTGAATTGCGCAATTTCCTGCTGGAAGCCAAGAAGCGTCTGCGTAAATTCCTGGAGAACCAGCGCAACGACTATTCCCGGGAAACCACCCAAGCCCGAAACCGACTCCTCAAGAAGCTTGCCCTGGTGAAGGATGAGGAGGTGCAGAAGTTCAGAGAAGAACTGCTCACGGAGATGGGCTTCATCACCAGTTCCTCTTATCGCGAGAAGGCGGCGCAATGCTTCTTCGTGGATACGCCCACCGAAATCCTCGCCCGCCAGACGGGCACCTACGACTATCGCGACCAGCTCGACCAGATAGAGCTGCAGCTGGAGGCATTTCCCTTCAATCTCTATCGCACGTTCAAGGCAGACCCCGTTGATTTCCTCCGTCAGGTGTTCTACAAGCGAGTGCCGAGACGCAAGATGCAGCAGCTGCTCTCGGGCATTATCCTGATGATTATGAACGGCAGGGTGAACGATGTGAAGCAGTGGGGCAAGCACGGCAATGAGGAATCGCTGCTGGCGATGAAGACAGTGGGGAAGAAACCTGCGATTGGAGAGCATAAGAAGGAACTCATAGAATTGGTGAAAAAGACAGTCTTGAAGATTGCTGTTTATCAGAAGAGGGGATATTATGGCATGTTTCTTTCAAAAAAGGTCTATTGGTATCCTGTTTTCCGCCTGATGGGCGATTGGGAACTACTCCCATCCAATTCTCCTCAGTCGTTCTGTACTTTCTTGGAAGAGCTATTTGAAGGCAAAAAAATATCCGGTCCGAAAGCTCCTCTTTGCGGTAGGGATGATTTGAGGCAAGCAGGAGTCGCTCCCTTTTCTAACCATAAGGCATTGGAATGGAAATGTCTGCAGCAGGAAGAGCTTGTCAATACGCAGGAAGCAAAATTCAATCGTTATTGTGAGATTGTTGATATTTTTATGGGAATCTTGAGGGAAGAAGCCTTTAAGAAGGGTATTATGTTAGATGATTGGCTTAAGAAATAAGAGACGTTGGCGATGGATTGAAATCTGTTGCCAACGTTTTTTTTCTCTTCATTTCTTATTTTCTTGCTTCTTTTTTTCTTCTTCATTTCTCATGTTTTATACCTCTCTTTATCCCTTAATCTAAAAACTTTTATCCCTCTTCCCCCATATTTTTATACACCATCCGCTGGCAGAGGTATAATAATGGAGTTACTTTCTTTTTTGTTACCTTTGCATCGCTTTTCAAAATGGAGAGCGGCAGTTTTGGAAACAATCTGCCTATTAACTTTCAAACAAAATAAAAAAAAGAAAGAACTATGAAACAGTTATTATCCTTTGATGAGTGCAAGCAGATGAGCAGCCGTCTCATCGCTATGAACCCTAATCGCAATGCGAACATGGGTAAGATTTCTACTTTCCTCCTCGATTACTACACCGAGCTTACCAAGCAGCCTTGGCTCTCTCAGCTCGTAGGACAGATTCGCGACCTTACCGCCAAGCAGGAGGAGATGAAGGCGGGCGAGGCCTACAAGCAGTTGGATAAGCAGGTGGGCTTCCTGAAGAAGCAGTTGCCGTTCCGTTCGCCTCACTACTTCCATTTCATCGACGACCATCGTGCCCAGAAGACCATCGACCCGGCGGCCTTCACCTTCCAGACCACCGTTGACATCGACAACCCGGAGGAGGTGGAGACGGCGGTGAAGAATGCCCTGCTGCTGAACGGAATGTTTGATGATGCAGAGGAGAAGTTTTTCAGAGAGAAGATTTTCTCTGCCGATGACATCGAGCTTTGGAAGGGGAAAGTGCTTCACGTGGAACGTTCGGCTCGCAACAAGGCCCACATCGATATCCGTATCCCGGTGGGAATGACCATCGCCGAGGCGCAGAGTGCCTTCTGCAAGCTCATTCATGCCACCGAAGACCCTAGCTGCGTTACCCCCGAGCGCATCATCTTCATCACCGATGCAACCAGCCAAATCTATACAGCCGACGACTGGTACAAGCGCCTGGACGAGGAGGCCGTGGCAGAATATCGTGAGGCTTATAGAAAGAGAGGCTTGGCTATCGATGGCCGTCCATTGGATATTGATTCTGCAAAGCATCGCACTGCCCAACAGAATCCATCAGCCCAACAGAATTCATTAGCCCAGCAGAATCCGTCTGCTTATGGTCAATCTTCACAGGGTTTTTCTGCCTCTTCATCATCTGCTCCAACCGTAGATTTCCAACCCATCGAGAGCGAGGAGGAGAAAGCGAGAAAGGCAGCCAATGCTGCGCAGTATGAGCAAACCTACGATGGCGTTCCTTACGAGGAGATTACCAAGGCGCTGGTGGAGCTGATGGGCGGTGCTCCTGCCCATGGCAACCGCAACAACTTCATCTATCGTGAAGCCTGCCTGCTCAGATACATCTGCAACAGTGAGGCGGCTTGGATTAAGCAGGTTATCGAAATCTTCGGCGAAGACGAGGTGAAGGCGTTCGCCTCTGTGGAGAATGCCTGCAAGGTGGCTCAATCCACCGAAATGCCTCAGCTCGTGAAGCAGGCGGTGGAGATTGCCCGCAAGAATTATCTCGCCAAGCAGGCCACCGAGAAGGCGGGAATCTACGCCGATGTTCCCCCTCAGATGCCTGCCAAGCTGCCTAAGCTCGTGAAGCTGCTCACCAGCAAGGTGCCTGCCGATTTCAAGCCAGCCGTGGCGATGGCGGTGTTCCCTCCGCTTGCCGCTCACCTCAAGGGCGTAAGCTTCAGATACACCGATAACCAGGTGCACGAGCCGGCGATGATGAATCTGCTGGTGGCAGCGATGTCTTCGGGCAAATCGCTGGTGAACGGTCCTATCGACTGCATCATCGACGACCTGGTGCAAATGGATAAGATCAACCGTCAGAAGGAGCAGGACTGGAAGGACGAGGTGAGCACCATGGGCGACAACAAGAAAAAGCCGGTGCGCCCGGAGGATATCTGCATCCGTATCGTTTCGCCCGACCTTACCCGTGCCGCCTACATTCAGCGTCTCGACGATGTGCAGAAGGCTGGCGACGGCTTCCTCTACTGCAAGATGGACGAGGTGGATATGCTCAAGAAGTTCAACGACCCTAGTCAGCTGATTCGCTGCTGCTGGGATTGCTCGCTGGATGGTCAGGAGCGTGTGGGCGTAAAGAGTGTTACGGCGCAGGTGAAGACCCGTTTCAACTGGAATGCTTCGAGCACCATCGCCGTTACCCAGAAGTTCTTCTCTGTAAGAGAGGTGGCTGATGGCGCCGTGAGCCGCTTGTCGCTAGCCACTATCATCCGTCCCGATTTCGCTCCGCGTCCGGTGGTAGGCGAGTATGATGCTTTGTTCAAGGCGCAGTTGGCTCCTTACATTCATCATCTCAACGGCACCAGCGGTTTCAAGGATTGCAAGAAGGCGCGACTGCTCATCGAGCGACTGGAGAATGAGATTATGGAGACGGCTCAGCTGGCTTACAACAAGCCATACGCCGAGTTTGCCAAGCGTGGTTTGGCAAATGGTTTCCGCCGTGCGATGGTGCTTTATCTGGCTAACGGCGAGAAGTGGGAGAAGCCGATAGAGGATTTCATAGAGTGGAGCGTGAAGTATGATTTATGGTGCAAGATGCGTTTCTTCGGAAATCAGATGCAGGAGGCGATAGATGCCGACAGTCGTATGGTTTATCATGCTACGGGTGTGAGCAATCTTTTGCTCTATGTTCACGATACGTTTGATAAGGTGGAGATTCAGCGTGTGTGTCAGATTCACGGCACGAAGACGAAGCTTGCCATCTTGCTGTGCAACTGGAAGAAGCGTGGCTTCATCGTGAAGAACGAGGATGGCACCTTCTCGAAGACGGCTAAGTTCATAGGTAAGTATGGGCACTATGGAACTCCGGGAATGGCAGCGTAGAATAGATTAGGAGGGTGTGTCATTATTCATCGGATTACGCAGAATAAACGGAACTTTAACCGCCTTCCTCGGATTACTCACGGATTTTAAACGGAAACTCGACCTGGCGGTCGTGGCGATACCCCCTAAAGCTGGAATGCGAATGCGCTAGCCCAATGGCCGTAAGGCCAAATCCGTTTAAATTCCGTGCGTAATCCGTGAAGCAAGAATGTTCCGTTAACTCAGCGTAATCCGATGAAGAAAAACGATGAAGCAACAAAAAAAGAGGGTGTGTCTTGGACTTTTGACACACCCTCCTGATTTCGTAACGAGAATGTAAAGGTACTTGACCTTTATCAAGAAATCGGGGGTTTCTGAAACTTTTCTTCTAAAACATTTGTGTGCGAACACAAAAGTTTGTATCTTTGCACCGGAATTAAGAAAGAAGGATAAAAGATTGTTAGTTCAGGTAACATAAAGTATTGGTTATAAGGAAGAAAGATTGTTAGAGTAAGGATAACGAAGGTATTAGATAAGGTAAACAAAGGTATTAGATAAGGAGAAAGATTGGAGAAGCAGGGTAACGTTGAAAGATAGTTAATATAAAGGATAATGTTTAATTTAAAGTAAAGAAAGGAAAAGTTATGTTAGTATTAGGAATTGCATTCGCAGCAGTAGTAGCATTCGCTGCAACAGTTGGCGCAGCTAGCAACAAGCTCGCTTAAGTAAAAGTCAATGAGGTAATGAACTTTAAGAAGTTCAACGACTTTAAGAAGTTCAGGTATTTAAAAGTAAAGAACATTAAAAGTTCAGAAACAGTAATTGAAGCAAAGTAGGAAGCCAAAGGGGCTTCCGAGATGTAGAAGGGGAGCCAAAGGGGCTTTTCGGGAATTGAGGAGCGGTTGATGCTCCTTTTTTCGTTTAACAACAAAAAATCAGACATACATTATATAAAAAGGAATCGGGCGGTTAACAGGTTAACAGTTAACAGCCCGATTTTCTTTGTTTCTACCCCTATTCGAGGATGATTTTGAGATTTACCACATAGAAGAAATTTCGTAACTTATTGATATGTAGGTAAATCTGTCTCTTTTGAATTTATTTCCCAAGATATGGCTTCAGGATTCTAACCCAGTTCTGGTAGCCTTTTCCGAGCAGATGCAAGCCATCGTTGGTATAATCCGGGTTCATGTCCTGGGTTCCAGGAGCCACGAACTCAGAGAAGAGGTCGATGTAGGTCAAGCCGCGGCGGTTGGCGATGTCCTTGATCAGGGCATTGAGGGCAGGAACATCCTTCTTGCGGCTCATGTGGTCAACAAACATGTTGAACTTTGGGTTCAGCGGCAGAACGCTCTGCAGATAGAGTCGGGTAGAAGGAGATTCGTTCTTGATTCGCTCGGCAATCTCATCGATGTCCTTGGCGATGTCCTCGACGCTGCGGCCGCCGGCGAGGTCGTTAATGCCGATCAAGAGGAAGATCTTGGCTGGCTTGCCCTTGGTGATGACGTGGAGGCGGTCGAGCATGGTATCGGCTCTATCGCCGCTGATTCCTCGGTTCTTGACGTGTGGGTTGCCGAGCAGTTCTGCCCATTCACCTCCGTTGGTGATGCTGTTGCCCAGAAAGATGATGTCCTTCTTGCTGGTTGGGAGAACTTCAAAGAGCGTAGCTCTCTGATCAAAGAAAGTTGTGTGCTTCCGTCCTTGAGCCTGTAAGGTAGTGCAGGCGCAGAGGAGGCAGATTGATAACATGATTTTTTTCATCATAATGTATAAAAGTTAGTTATTAAAAATGTATTTTAAAGCTTTTGCCCTTTCAGGGCGTGTGGGGCATAGCCTTCTGTCTTTCAAGAACTACTTGAAAATCAGGGTGGTGAGCCTGTCTTTATCAAACAGTTCCTGAGCCACGGCTTGAATCTGGGCGGCGGTAATCTCATCCACCTGCTCGTAGAGGCGGTCCACGTTCTTCTCCCAGCCATAATGCAGGAAGCTCTTGCCGAAGTCGAGGGCGAAGTTCTCGCGGTTGTCGCAAGCCACGCCTATCTGACCCTTTATCTGCTTCTTGGCAGCCTTGAGCTGCGCATCGCTCAATGGTTTCTGCATGAACTTATCCAGCTCCTTGCGAACCAGGCGGAGGCAGCGCTTCACGTCGTGCTCATCGCAGCCGAAATAGATGCTCCAGGTGCCCGTGTCGCCATAGGAAACCATCGTGCTTTCTACGGTGTAAACCAAGCCATTGTGCTCTCTGAGGGCGAGGTTCAGCTTGGCGTTCATGCCCGGTCCGCCCAGCATATTGTTGAGCAGATAGAGCGGCATTCGTCGGTCGTCGTTCACATCGTAAGCCCGGGTTCCAATCATCACATGAGCCTGATGCGTATTCTTCTGCACCACAATCGTCTGCCCGGCAATCTCTTCTCCCACAGATGGATAATTTTCAAGTCCCACAGATTTCACAGATGACACAGATTTTTTATTTCCCACAGAATCTGCGAGCGCCCTCCCGATAAGCTTCACCAGCTTCTTAAAATCAATATCCCCATAAGCGAAGAATATTGCATTATCCGGCCGATAAAGCTTCTGCGTGAAGCGCAGCGCATCCTCGGTGGTAAAGCGGCGAACCTGCTCGGCTGTGCCCAGGATATTATGCCCCAGCGGCGAACCCTTGAACAGGATATTCTCGAATTCATCGTAAATCAGTTCGGCAGGCGAATCATTATAGCTCTCTATCTCATCGCAGATTACCTCTACCTCCTTATCTATTTCCGCCTGCGGATAAACCGAGTGGAAGACGATGTCGGAAAGCAGATCCACGGCTCTTGCAATGTGCTCCTTCAGGATGGCGGAGTAATACACCGTGCCCTCCTTGTTGGTATAGGCATTCAGGTCGCCGCCCACGCTCTCCAGACAGTTGAGAATGTGCCACGCCTTGCGGCGCTCAGTGCCCTTGAAGGTGACGTGCTCGCAGAAGTGCGCCAAGCCTTCTTCGCCCGGCTCCTCATTGCGGGTGCCGGCGTTTATCTGATAGCCGCAATACACCACCTTGCTATCCGAAGGCAGGTGGATGATGCGGAGTCCATTATCTAATGTATAAGTATTGTATTTCATTTCAAGGTGCAAAGTTACATTGAAAATGTAATTTATCCAAAATATTGAGCATTTATTTTGCATTATCGCCAAAAAGACTTATCTTTGTCCCCAAAAAAATATAATAGAGACATAAAAACAATGCGTAAGGTTATAGGAATAGGAGAGACCGTGCTTGACATCATCTTCAAGAACGGCAAGCCGATAGAGGCAGTACCGGGTGGCTCATCGTTCAATGCAGTCATCTCGTTGGGACGTTCGGGCGTGAACGCTTCGTTTATCAGCGAGGCGGGCAACGACCGTATTGGTGAGTATGTGATTCAGTTTCTGAGAGATAATGGGGTGAATGCCGACAATGTGAGCATCTTTCCGGAATCGAAGTCGCCGCTCTCGCTGGCGTTCCTCGACGAGAACAACAATGCCGACTACATCTTCTACAAGGACCATCCCCACGACCAGCTGGAGTTTGCCACTCCCGAAATCAATCCTGGCGACATCGTGCTCTTCGGTTCGTTCTTCGCCCTGAATCCTGTGGTTCGTCCTCAGGTGGCCGGTTTTCTGGAGTACGCCAAGAATCACGGTGCCATCCTCTATTACGACATCAACTTCCGTGCTTCTCATCAGAATGAGATCATGAAGATTACGCCTAATCTGATAGAGAACCTGGAGCACGCCGATTTTGTGCGTGGCAGCCATGAGGACTTCGGAATCCTCTACAAGAAGCCGGAGGCGGATAAGGTGTATAATGCCGAAATCAGTTTCTACTGCAAGAAGTTTATCTGCACCCAGGGTGCTGAGCCTGTGGAGGTGAGAGCCGAGAACGGCTTTGCCAAGAGTTATCCTTCGGAGAAGATGAAGCCGGTGAGCACCATCGGAGCCGGCGATAACTTCAATGCCGGTTTTGTATTCGGACTGATTAAGGATGGAATCACCCGCGAGGATATCGACCGTGGCTTATCTGAGGCGCAATGGGATAGCCTGCTGAAGAGCGCTCAGGAGTTCTCCACCGAGTGCTGCAAGGACATCTACAATTATGTTTCCAAGGAATTTGGAGAGCAAAAGAAGAAGGAATTATAAAAATATATAGATTATGACTGAGATTACAAACAAGATTTATTACGTAGGCGTTAACGACCGCAACAAGCATCGTTTTGAGGGCCTCTGGCCTTTGCCTAACGGAGTGA
>OGFF01003484.1_pt1 | contig 11641 bp, 10 predicted proteins | sample 1570751 | NCBI WGS metagenome assembly OGFF01 (sample SAMEA2581951, study PRJEB24529) | metagenome | biome: Human gut stool | place: China | collected 2011 | reverse complement strand
CATCCACATGCCTCGCATAATTAAGAAATGTGTCCAGGATTCTGGGTACATATCAATTGGCGGTTGGCTTTTTTTGATTTAACTTGATAAAAATAGCGCAAAATATGTATTCTGTAAAAGAGTTTAGTAAAAAATCAGGAGGTAAAATTTTATGAGTAATTTGGCATCATTAACAGCGCAAAGAGAAGGCTTGTTAAAAAAGATTCGTGCAATAGAAGCATCCTGTGAGGGTATAGAAAATGAGAATAATGCCAAGAGAGTACAGAAATTAAATTTGGAGCAAGCACAGTACTCTGCGCAAAGGCAGGAAATAGCTGCGAAATTAGCAGTATTAGATGGGAATTTAGCAAATATAAATGCAGAGATATTAGAATTATCAGGAACGGGTTTCGAAAAAATTCTTGAGGCCATCAAGAACCAGAGATGGTATTTTATCAAAAACAAACCTAACATTCTTTTTGATAAAAATTCAGGATTGATTTGGGCTAACTTATATACATTTACTTATGCCGAAGAAGCGAAAGGGAATTGGTATCATTCAAGTGAGGTTGATAATCTAATTGCTGATTATTCATTCGGTATGGATGGCTTTAGATTGCCTACTTGTTATGAGCTTTGGCAAGCAGTAGAGGATAGAACGATACCTTTTTATCGAGATAATAGTAATGGACGTAGGTTATTTGGTTTGAGATATTGGCTTTGCGAATATAATGGAGGTATAGCAGGAAAAAGTTTGGATGATTGTGGAGCTACAACTGGTTGGTCTGATACAAATAAAGGAGCATTATTCCCCTGCTCTGATTATTTGATTCAAAACTCGGATTATCAAGAAAAAGTTAAACCGGGAAATCCTGTTTATACAGAAAAAGAACGCCTTCAATTTACTTTAGACCTGTTCACCCAAAATGAATTATTACCTGTTTTTAATGATGAAGCAATTACGGAGCTTTATAAGCAAATATACTTTGAAAAGCCCAAGCTTTTAGCGCAATTACAAGAACTGCAAACGCAAATTAAGGGGCTGCAGAAGGTCACATTGCTTTCATCTGATTTTGATTACACAGCATTGTTGTCCAAATATGATCTCAAGGCTATTGATGCTTCTCTCATCAAGTATTATCAGGCCGTGCAGCAGTGGTGCAGGGAACTCATGGAAAAAGTAGATTATTACGAAGAACAAAAGGCGTCGGTAATCAAGGATTTCAATTTAATCAGTCTTAAGCTTTCAAAAAAATATGAAGCTAATTCTAATCTTACAGAAGCAGAAAACACCTTACTGTGTGACAGACAACACTTCTTCCAAAAAAACTTTTCTTTGGGAATGAACAGCGTTAAAACAAAGCTTTTGGCTGTGAAGAAGCAGGCCGATGCTTTGGAATACAGAATTGATGAAATTGATGAGGGTGAAAATTCTCTTCGTGAATTGGCAGAGCTGGAGCAGGAAAAGAGAGCAAGCTTTGCTTTCCTCGCGGAAAATACTGCCAAAATCATCAAAAATGCGTTGCGCAAGATTGAATATTTTGAGGCAAATCACACCTTCGTCATGAATGCTATTAATATCTGGGAAAACTGGACCGAAGGCTATAGAGTTTTCAAAACAACCTATAAAGAGGATATGAAGCATGACTGCGAGGACGATGGTATTGAAGAAGAAATATGGTCCGCTTGGTACCAGGATTGGCAACAGTTAAGATATGCGATTGAATTAAAAATGCAGCCGGTTATTGAACGTGGCTTGTGCGGCTCCATGCCAACGAATAAAGAAGTCAAGACATCTGTCCCTGAACAGCTTATTCATATTTTAGATGAGTATAAAAAGCAGATTGATAAATTTTACAAGGAAGAACGTAAAGGAATTTATCAGAAATTTGCTTTTCAGGCTGGTGGCGATTTACAGGAGAAGTTTGAAACAGAAAGCAGTCTTTACAAATTTGTGGCGATGCTTCAGTCAGAGCTGCAGGATATTATCTTCAACTGTAAGAATGCAGAAGACAGAGTCTGGATCTTGAATTGGGCAAATAGCCTGCTGGATATTCAAATTGACGAAGTTTTAAAGTTTGTTGCCAATAATGATTTACAAAAAATATCGCACACCATCTTAGATGAGTTTGCTGCTTTGAAACAAAAGAATTATGATATTTACCTTGCAGATGCTAAAGCATATAGTGAAGAAAAGGCAAGGCGTGAAAAGGCGTACAATTCTTTGATTTTCAAAATGCGTAAGGATTTGGCTAAGTAGCAAAGGAAGTAATGGTTTATGGAAAGCGTTGTTCCGCAGCTGCCGATAACTGATGCAGTATTTACTGAAGAAATTTGGGTGCAGAAGAATCCTGTAATGGGTGACCATATACGCGTAAAACGTATGCATGGTATTTATACGCATCATGGTATCTATGTTTCAGATAATGAAGTTATTCATTTTACCGGTACAGATGATGATAGCATTATGGATTCATCGAAAAACAGGGTTATCAGTTCAGATTTAAATTTTTTCCTCAAAGGCGGCGAGCTGGAGGTAAAAGAATATACTGATGAAGAGTTTCAGGACTTGTATGCGCCGGACCAGATAGTTGCTTATGCACGTAGCTGCATTGGTGATGGCGATTATAATGTAATTTTTAATAATTGTGAGCACTTTGCCAATGTTTGTACCTTGGGCAGGTTTAGAAGCCATCAGGTAGAACGGTTATTGCAAAATAAGGGGGTTGATGATATGAGCATTTTTGGTAAAATAGGTGGCTGGTTTAAAGGATTGTTTGGTGGCAGTTCCAGTAGTGGTGGTAGTCGCTCGACAAGCTCAACAGTATATGAGCCGGATAAGGTAAGGATAGCTGAGATTGAGCAGAACACAAAGATTAGATTAGCTACCATGGAGCGCGAACGTCAGGAGCTTATGCATAAGGCGCAGATGGAGTTTTTGCAGGCGCATTACGATTGTGAAGAAGCACTTGTGCAGGCCAAGGTGAAGGGATTTGCTGCGACAGCAGAGATGATCATCAGAATGCAGTCCAAGCTGACCGAAATTGCAGAAACACGTATGGAAATTATCGAAAAAGGCTCATTGCCTATTGTCAAGGATATTGAAAAATTTTATGATGAGTTGGGTGATAAAGTAAAAGCAGATAACGATGAGTACAATATGGAAAAACTCCCAGCGTTATTAGAAATCTTGGGAAAATATGAGATTGATTCACCTGCGCATAAGCTGTATCAAAAGCGTATTGAAGACGATATGAGATTGCAGAGTGAGTATTACATGAAGCAGTTGGACAATATTGCGATACGTCAGCAACAGGTTATTAATGGCTTTATCAAAAGTAAAAATAGCATTATAGAACAAACAGGTATGCTGACTAAGGAACTGCTGGCGAGCGTACAGAAGCAAACGTTAGAGCTTAGTCAAGGTGGAGAGACAAGCTTAAAGGAAATACAGCAAAAACAGCAAACGCTTTTGTCAGGTCAGAAACCGTTGGCTTTAAGCGAAGGCAAGCAGGTTGGAGTGAAGAACAAATAACTTCAATTCTTATACTTACTCCGCCAATTATGGCAATCGGCTCTCGGAGAAATCCGGGAGCTTTTTTGTTTTGTAAAATTGTTCCTTGCGAAATGTTACAGCGGTTTACCCCGCACAGGGTTTGCCACCCCAACCCGCTCCGCCAACTATGGCAATCGGCTCTCAGAGAAATCTGAGAGCTTTTTTGTTGCTTGAATTTGTTTCTCATTTCTCTTTATGCGGTCTATATGTTTTGCCTTGCTTACCCATTTTGGAAGCACAGCGATTGCAGCAGTAGCGTTTGTCTGCACGGCGTCCGCTGATGAGAAAATAATTGCTGCATTCAAGATTGGCGCAGCGGTGGTATTCGCCCGGATTGAGCAGCAGCTGATACAAATCAAGATAAATTGCCTGCATAAGATAGCTGCATTGCCAAAGGCTGGTAAATTTTTCTTGCGCCAGGTCCATTTGCGGTCTGGCGGTATAGATATTATCGTTGATGATATCGAGCAGGACGCGTCTGGCAAAAGTGTGGTCAAGGCTTATGCTTGGAATATCTTCAGCGAGAATTATAGCAGTAAGCTGTTTCTTCGTCAGCAGGTCCTTGTCATAATCAGCAAGTGTGTGCAGCATATGCTTGTCTACGACTGCGAGAAAGTTTTGCAGCTGACAGGCGTAGTCTGCATCTGCTTTACGGATACTCTTGAGCAGCTGTGTGTGCGAAATGCGCTTACGCGTAGCAAAGTATTCTGCTGCCTTGAGCGTAGGTGTTTTGATGCGCGGCAGCAGGTAGTGAATGCCACGTGCGCTATAATGCAGCAGGTAGGCAAGTGCATAGATAACGCCTGCCTGTGTCCCTTCGTGTCGGAAGAGATAGCTTTGGACAATAAGCAGGCTGCGGACGATTTTGACGCAGCGGGCAAAAAGGCGCAGGCTCATAATGTCCATTTCGTCTACTTCGAACAGTGTGTAATTCAAGGTAACCTCGGCGTCATTGGCAGCGTAGTCTTTTTCTACAAGGATATCTCCCATAAAAAGGGTAGTGTCGATAAAGCTGAAATCGTTGACGAGCACAGAATGATTTTCGTCATCAAGGTGTGCACGTTTGCTAAGGCAGCGCTGCGAAGAATAGGGCAGGCCGTAGGCATTGCAGAAGGCAAGCACCTGCGTTTTATCGTTTTCGTCAATATTGGCGAAGGCAATGGCCAGGGAAGGGGCTGATGCGTCTTTCTCGCTTTGGGAAGCGATGGTTTGCGTATGAAAGGGGCCTTGGGCGCAGATAAAGTCGTCCTGACCGTTAAAAAAGCGGCGAATCTGATAATTGCCGCAGATATTATTGGTGAAAAATTGGGGAATCACTGGCGCCGGAAAGGCGCGTTGCATTGTCGTCATAGGTATAACCTCGAAAAAATCTAAAATCTTATGTTGCTAGCAGATGCTGATGTTTTGTCGGCATCTGCTTTTTCGTCATTATAATATCACGAAAAAGAAATTTTATCATGGTATTATTATTTCTGACTCCATCTTATACTAAAAGCAGGCGGTGGTCAAGTAAGCTTGTATGGTTTATGTCAAATATATTCCATATATATAAAATCTAAAGCACCGCAAGGGTAACCTTTTAAGTTCATAATATATAGAAGGGAAGAGATAAGAAGTGATGCTTTTTGTTTGAAGAAAAATATAAAACTATTGGCTTGAACATTATGTATTATCGCAGAGCATTGAGTATGACGCAGAGTGAGCTGGCGGAGAAAGCCCAAATGTCAAGGGCGCGCGTCTCGGATATAGAATGCGGTAAGGGACCGTTTAATATGGAGTCTATATTTTTGCTGGCGCAGGCCTTGGGGGTTGACCCGGTGCGGCTTCTGCAGGAGAGAAAGTAAGAAGCAGCGGCAATAAAAAATATCAGAGGGAGGCAGATATTATGTCAAAGTATTGTGTTAAGTGTGGAGCCGAAATTGACGACCAGGGAAGGTTTTGTCCGGTATGCGGGACAGATCAGTTACCGAAGATTGAGCCGACAAATGTAATTTGCCCTAAGTGCGGTACAACTTATCCTATTGGTGTCAAATTTTGCACAAAATGTGGTTTTCAGTTGGGAAAAGCTCATAGCAATGATAATCCCAAGGATTTTAAAGAAATCTTCAGCAGACTTTTTGGCAATAATCCCGAGCGTAAACCTGCTTTGAATAAAGAGATTTTTAAAGAGCAATTTTTGAGTTTTGAGGGACGCATTAATAGATTGGATTATTTTCTCAAGAGCATGAGTAGTTGTTTGGTGTTTTTTATTATCGCCTGCATCATCGACGAGTTTGTAGATGATTACTATATGGAAGCAATTGATTATCTGGCTTGCTTCATAGGCTTAATAGCTTTTGCTCTTTTGGTTTGGATAAATAGTGCTATATCTGTTCGTCGCTTGCACGATTTGGATAAAGATGGCTTATTAGTATTATTAACCTTTGTGCCACTGCTCAATGGCTTTTTTGAGTTGTATTTACTGTTTGCGCCTGGTACGGTAGGTGATAATCGCTACGGAGCAGATCCTTTGCAATAGTACTTTTTTTGTAAAACATTTAACTGGAAAAGTTATATAGGGAGGTCATAGTGTGAAAAAGCTGTTTTTTTATGCAATGCTTATCTTAACAGTGGTGCTTACCGGTTGTGGTAAGTCAGAAGAGCAAAAAATACATTCCATGTATCTTAACAACAGTACGAAGGTTGCTGAGATGGAAACAGAGCAGGCTCAGGCCATGCTGGAAAATCGCAATATTGATAAACAAAAAATGCTCAAGCAGATTAAGAGTTTAATTGAAGAAAATGAAAAGAATATCGCCAAGCTGAGTGATGAAAAATATGATGAAGCGAAGGCCAATGAGAGCGTTAGGGATTTCAACAAGAAAATGATGGAAAGCAAGGATAATGGTCCTTCTAAAAAGGATGGGGAGAAAGCCATCAAACGCTACCAAATAGCTAATTACGCTAAAAGCGTGAAGGATTATCTGCAGGCTTACAATGTTTATCTTAAGAGAGTCTGCTCTAATATGGAACAATATTCTGGCGATAATGGACCAATGGAAATGGAAGCCTTTGAAAAGGTAGAATTCCAAAATGCTGTTTTGCAGCACGATTCAAACTGGTATGGCATGGCTAATGATGGTGAATTTCATAAGGGAGCCGCTTATTTAGATTGCAGTGACGCTTCGTATCGAGTTCAACAAATTGGCGATACCAAGCTAGGCTTTGCCGTGCTTGAACGACGCAAGATTGATGATTGGGTTTATAGTGTAACGATAGCTTTTACTAATATGAGCAAAAATGAAACAATAGACCTTGATAAGCTTTCTGTTAACCTGAGAATTGGCAATGATTTGCTAACGCCTAAAAAATTTAATGTTATTACTTTTGGCGATCGTAATGATTTAAAAGGCTTCAAATTGAATTCTAAGCAAGTTTTGACAGTAGAGTGCCAATATTTCTTAGAGAGTAAATACAAGGACTTTAATTTACACTGGACTCAGTTGGAATTAGATAATGGTAAAGGCAAGCTGCTCATCAATACAGGTGCCTATAAATATAATGTGCAAGGCATTTTAAACATGCAGCAGGAAGAGAATAATGGTAAAGCAACTACATACAACAATAACAATGCAAATATCAGTGTGAATAGCAGTGGACCGAAGTATAATTTATTTCAACCGCAAGCGTTTTTGAATGGCGATAAATATATACCGGAAGTATTTCAACGACAAGGAGCACATCGTTATGTTGATTGTCGCAGTGCGAAAATTTTGTCGCGCAATAATGGTCAAACAATTGTGCAATATGACATGATTGTAATAGGTAGCACTGGGAAGCAAAGCCGACAGCAATGTATTGTAGGTCTGCTTACTGGTAAAGGCTATCTTGTTCAATATCAGGCTGATGATGGTTCGTGGCATCCTATGGATAGGACAACTGCTTCGCTGGCCGGCTATAACGCTGGTTTAGTATTGATTGATTATTTACAGCTATAAGGTAACAGGCAGGGCTGCGTTTTGCAGTCCTGCGAAAAATTTATTTAATATGTTGAACTTTAAATGTGTTCATGCTTATGTGGCAAATGGGTGATTTGACGTGAGGTTAGGAGAATAACGCACCATAACTTCTTATCGCAATTATGGCGAAAATATAAATTACGTAAGCACCTTGCTAAGCTTAATAGGTAAAGCGCAAGAAATTAAACTATATGTAAAATTGTGAAAAAATTGTGCAAAAATATGAAATTAAGAATGTGCTATAATATAGTGGGAAAAGGAGCTAATGCTAATTATTTGCACCGAGATATAATAAACAGACACCAAGATGCTTTACTTACAGGCAATTGAAGAGTTTTATACAGGAATAGATTGCCAAGAAGCTGAGGGTTACGATGAGTGAACTAATGGAAGGAGTAGAAGATACTTCTCAATAAATTTTGGAGGCGGCATATGAGTGATAAGATAAAGCGTAGTCAGGTAGATGATATTAACAGACGCAACAATGCGGCTGACAGCTATAAAAACAGATCCTTTGGCAATAAAAAAAGTATAACTGACGAATATACGGGTAAGAGAATTTTTTATAATGCTAATAAGCATATTAATGAAAAGCAATCAAACGTTGACCACATTGTTCCGTTAGATGAGCAAATCAGGCGTTATGGCTCTGATTTGACGCCGGAGCAGATAAGAACAATGGCTAATGATGATGCGAACCTTGCTAATACCAATGCTTCGCTGAACAAGTCCAAGGGTGCGCTGAATAACCACGAGTATATAGCAAAAAAATATACTGAAGCAGGCGCTGCGCAAATTAATGATGTATCAGAGACTTTATTTGGCAAGAAAATCTTCAAGACAAATAAAAAAGCTGTTGACTGCCCGGATGCTGTGACGAGCGTTAATATGCTGAAAGAAGAAGTGAAGGCAGAGGCGCATATACGGACACAGGCGACTAAGTATAAAATAGAAAATACGGTTAATGAAATAAAAAACAGCAAAGTTATCAGTTCTAAGCTGGATGCAGTTGCGCCATCGGTAAAGAAGGCAACTGCTGCCGGCAGGGAAGCAGCCTTTGTAACTGTAGCTGTTTCCGGCTTGACTAATCTTGTGGACTTGGTGAAAGGTGAACAGGACATTAAGCAGGCTGTAAAAAATGTCGGGAAGGATACTGTAAGGAGCTTTGGCAGTGCTGCCGGTATTTCGGTAGTACAGGATGGTGTTGTCGCAGTAGCGAAAAAGGCCGGGGCAAAGGATTTTGCTAAGCTGGCAGGAAAAAATTTGCCGATTATGCAGCTGACGATGGCTGTAGAAATAGGTGGTATTGTTGCGAACTATTTAGATGGCAATATCAGCGGCGAAGAATGCTCTGCACAAATTGTTTGCGGCACTGCAGGTGTATTGGCAGCGAACATGGCTTTTGCCTTGGGCGGACCGGTAGCGGCAGTGGTTACTTCCCTGGTTGTGGGAGAAATAACCAGAGCGGTCACTAAATATCAGATGGAACGCAGGTTGGATAAAAAACGGCAGGCGGAATTTAAGCATATTATTAATACTGCATTGCAAAGTCTGGCGCAGCAAAAGCAGCGGATTGATGAATACAATAAAGCAAGAGATGCATATATGACGGCGGTTTTTGATGGTGGTTTTGAGCATGTTATGCAGGGCGTTTACGCAGTAGATGATAAAGCGATTACCCAAGGACTGAATGATATTCTGGCGGTATTTAAGCAAAAATGTGCTTTTCAGTCGCTGGAAGAGTTTAACAATTTTTTTGATGATAAAGATGCAGTGCTGACATTATGAAGGGGGTAAGATGATATGATCGGACTTATACTTGGGGCAGCAGCTTTAGGCAGTAGCTTTTATGGTGCTGAGAAATCAATGCAGATAGATAGCAGGACAAAAAAGCGTTATGCTAAAGCTTTTGCGATGGAGCAAGAAGCTCACAGGCTTGTGGAAGCCAAGAAGCAGGCAGCGGATGATGCTATGAAGAAGCTTTCCAACCGTAAGCGTTCGATATTAATTACTTCAATGCAGAATTTTGTTGATGTGTATAGCAAGCTCATGAAAATTGACTTTCGTGATGACAAGATGCTTGCAGTTTTAAATCAGCAGAGCTTTAGCACAGAAGAAATACAGATTATCCATGCAGTAGCGCAGACAGCAGTAAGACCAATGACAGATAAAGAAATTGCTGTCAGTATCTTAAAGGGCTTCGGTATATTTGGCTTAGGCAATGCGTTTATCAATGATTCTGAAAGGGAGCTGCAAATGGCTGGCGCGCAGCTGCGCAGTTCGCGTGTTGTCTATAGTCAGGCTGAAAATTTAGCTGCTGTTTTAGACGGTGTGATAGCTTCTTGCAATAAGGTGTCTGATTTATTGCCGAGGTTAAACAGGTTGTTTATGCAAGCTATTACATATTCAGATGAACTTATTGCTGCTAAGGGCATGGATAGAGCTGCTTATACAGAAAACGACCGCAAGGCCTTTTGCAGCTGTATAAATCTGGCGGTTACACTGAAAAAAATTATTGATGCTCCTGTACTTACGGACGAAGGAAAGGTTACGCAAGAAACAAAGGAAGCGGTGGCAATTGGCAGTCAGTGTATGCAGGATATAAAAAAATTATGATTTGGAGGAATCAATATGAAAAAGTTTGTGGTTAGTGAAAAATGCATTGCTTGTGGCAACTGCTTATTAGAAACAAAACTTTTGCAGGAAGATGCAGAAGGCAAGGCTGTGCCTGTAAATGGTGGCTATTTTAGTGATGATTTTTTAGCGAAGGCTGAAGAAATTGTTGCCGGTTGCCCTGTGCAAGCTTTAAGCATAGCGGAAGGCGCAGGCGCAGACTTAAGCAAGCTGCCGGAAAAACTGCAAAACGCTTTAGCCAAGATTACTGTTCCGAATGTTACCCGAAAAGATGTTGAGATGCACGCACAGGATTACCGTATGACTTGTTCCTATCCGCAGGGAGAATATCGTTATGATTATTCCAGCGAAAGCAGAGCTATGAGTGCTGCGGAAAGTGAATTTGACCGTATCTGCTATTCACAGTATAAGAAATTCATTCTTAAGGTTTTTGTGCAATACAAGGAAGATAAGCTGAGAAGATTTTATACCTTTGATGAAAGTGGCTTCTGGGGGCAGATTAACAAGCAATATGCAGATGTGCTGCAGGAATTTGCCGGAGCGGCAGCTGCAGGCGGAATTATGCTGCCAGCAGACTTTAAAGAATTTGAGGTTTTCCCCGGCGGCAGTAAGAATTCTACGCTTGTTGATATCATCAATGCAAGGCTCAAAGAGTTTGAAGACCGCGGCTGCAGTGATGTAATGAGAGAGTTTAATGGCTGCAATTATACTTCCCGTAGTGATTATAGGGATTATATGGATACAGATGATACAGAAGTATATGCAGGTACGAGTTTCTTCGGTAATGATAAATATGAAGATAAATACTGCTATAAAGATGTAAATAAGGCTTGCGAAGAATATATGGGAGATTTGAAGGACGCCATTAATTATGTGGATTACGATTCCCAGGTTATCGATACCATTGATGCGGCCTTAAAGGATTACAAAGAGCGTGTCCAAAAGGAAATAGACAAAAAGGTTGCCCTGCTGAGTAAGGCAGTTGCAAATTCAAAAACAGCACTGCTGAATAGCGGCGTTGTAGATTAGAAAGCAGCACTGCTGAAATAAGGCGGATAAAACTGCTAGGATTAAAGAAGCATTAAATTGTTGTAGGTTTATAAGAAGTGCCGCACGAAATACACTTATGTTAATTTGTGCGGCATTTCTCGTTTTTATTATATTGATAATATGCTATAATAAGTAGTAGGAATTTACCTCAGTTGCAATAAGGTGGCGCTAATTATGCCGGAACAAAATATTAAAGCTTATAATTAAATTAGTTAACCGAAAATGCTTAGCAGATTTAGCCTTATGCAGCTAAATACAAATTAAGGGGCTGGTTTCCGTGAGTTGGAAGGTTTATGTAAAAGTCAATCGTTGGCTATGAGTTTTGCTGAAGAATGTACCTGCGTGGAGCGGGCTTCTTGAGGAGACACATATTGTGATATGTACCCTCTTTACTGGACAAACCGGTAAGGAGGGTATTTTTATG
>OGFF01003481.1_pt1 | contig 11657 bp, 8 predicted proteins | sample 1570751 | NCBI WGS metagenome assembly OGFF01 (sample SAMEA2581951, study PRJEB24529) | metagenome | biome: Human gut stool | place: China | collected 2011 | reverse complement strand
CTCCGCCGTCACCGACCCCGCTGCTGCAGGCTTTGACGGCGGTGAGAACATGACCGGCACCTCCGACGCCCTGAACACCGCCGCCATCATGAACCTGATCCTTGCCGCAGACCCGGAGATCGACACCATCGGCCTGCTGTATGACCTGAGCGAGGATTCCTCCACGCAGGCCATTGCCGATGCCAAGGCTTTCTGCGACGAAAAGGGCATCCAGTACATTGAAAAGAACGGCACCACCACCGCCGAGGTGCAGATGGCTGCCGAAGCCCTGGTGGCTGCCGGGGTCAAGGCCGTGTTCACCCCCACCGACAACACCATCATGACCGCAGAGCTGTCCATCTACGAGACCTTCACCGAGGCCGGCGTGATGCACTTCACCGGTGCCGACAGCTTTGCCCTGAACGGTGCCTTTGTGGGTTACGGCGTGGATTACGTCCAGCTGGGCGAGGCCACCGCCGACATGGTGGCCGAGATCCTGTGCGATGGCAAGAGTGCCGCCGAGATGCCCTACCAGACCTTTGACAACGGCATTGTGACCATCAACACCGAGACCGCCGCCGCCCTGGGCTTTGAGGGTGACAAGCTGGATGCCCTGAAGGAAGCCTTCAAACCCTCCTGCACCGAGATCGTGGAAGTGACCACGGCGGAGAACTTCTCCTAAAGATGCCTTGAACTGAAAAGCAACCTCGCCCTCTCAGCCATTGCTTCGCAATGTCAGCTCTCCCAAAGGGAGAGCCTTTGGCAGAACCGGGAACATGACCGCAATGCCAAGGCCTCTCACGCTGGGAGAGGTGGCACGGCGTGAGCCGTGACGGAGAGGGCGAGCCGCTTGACCGAGAGGGCGTTTTTATTGTCAGAAAAGAGGATATGTTATGAGAAGCGATAATGTGACCAAGGGCTCCGAGCGGGCCCCCAACCGAAGCTTATTCTACGCACTGGGTTACACCCCCGAAGAGCTGGAGCGCCCGCTGATCGGCGTGGTCAGCGCTTACAGTGAGATCGTGCCCGGCCACATGAATCTGGATAAGATCGCCGATGCCGTCAAGGCCGGTGTGGAGATGGCGGGCGGCACCCCCATCCTGATCCCTGCCATCGGCGTGTGCGATGGCATCGCCATGGGCCATGTGGGCATGAAATACTCCCTGGCCTCCCGCGAGCTGATCTGCGACAGCGTGGAGACCATGCTGATGGCCCATCAGCTGGACGGTCTGGTGCTGGTGCCCAACTGCGATAAGATCGTGCCCGGCATGGTCATGGCCGCGGTCCGCATGGATGTGCCCGCGGTGGTCTGCTCCGGCGGCCCCATGCTGGCCGGCAGCTACGGCGGTGAGGAAGTCAGCCTTTCCAAGATGTTCGAGGCCGTGGGCGCTTACAAGGCCGGCATGATCACCGACGAGCAGCTGGAGGACTGCACCTGCAACTGCTGCCCCAGCTGCGGCAGCTGCTCCGGCATGTACACTGCCAACAGCATGAACTGCCTGTGCGAGGCCATTGGCATTGCTCTGCCCGGCAACGGCACCATTCCGGCAGTCTACTCCAAGCGCCTGCAGCTGGCCAAGCACGCCGGTATGGCCATCATGGACATGGTGAAGAAGGGCATCACCGCCCGCCAGATCATCAACGAGCGCTCCATCCGCAACGCCCTGACCTGCGACATGGCGCTGGGCTGCTCCACCAACACGGTGCTGCACCTGCTGGCGATTGCGCAGGAGGCGGGCTGCCCGATTGACCTGAAGCTCTTTAACGAGATTTCCGCCAGAACGCCGAATCTCTGCCATCTGGCCCCCGCCGGCCCCACCCACATGCCCGACCTGTATGAGGCGGGCGGCATCCCGGCGGTGCAGGCTGAGCTGGCGAAGAAGAACCTGCTCGACCTCGATGTTCCCACCGTCACCGGCAAAACGCTGGGAGAGAACATCCGCGGTGCGAAGATTCTCAACGACAAGGCGATCCGCTCCATCGACAACCCGTACAGTCAGACCGGCGGTCTGCAGATTCTGTGGGGCAACATTGCGCCGGACGGCTGTGTCGTCAAGCGCAGCGCCGTTGCGCCCGAAATGCAGGTCCACAGCGGCCCCGCGCGCGTCTTTGACAGCGAGGACACCGCCATTGCGGCCATCTACGCAGGTGACATCCACCCCGGCGACGTAGTGGTCATCCGCTACGAGGGCCCCAAGGGCGGCCCCGGTATGCGCGAGATGCTCAACCCGACCTCCGCTCTGGCCGGTATGAAGCTGGATAAGACCGTGGCCCTCATCACCGACGGCCGCTTCTCCGGCGCATCCCGCGGCGCGGCCATCGGTCACGTCAGCCCCGAGGCTGCTTCCGGCGGCCCCATCGGCCTGATCGAGGAGGGCGATACCATCAGTATCGATATCCCCAACGCAAAGATCACGCTGGAGGTCAGCGACGAGGTGCTGGCCGAGCGCAAGGCAAAGTACGTTGCGCCCGAGCCCAACATCAAGACCGGCTGGCTCAGCCGCTATGCCCGCATGGTCACCAGTGCAAACCTGGGTGCGGTGCTGAAGTGACCCGGAAGACCGCATAACAGCAAAAGCTCCCGACGCGCAGAACGTCGGGAGCTTTTTTTGTGTCCGGGTACAGCGGGATGCAGGGAAAGGAAATGGGACAAAAAGAAAAGCATCTTGAATCACTTCAAGATGCTTGGTGGTTGCGGGGGCCGGATTTGAACCAACGACCTTCGGGTTATGAGCCCGACGAGCTACCAGACTGCTCCACCCCGCGATATTTACTTGTCTGCATCAGCTGTTCGCTGACTGCTCAAGTATAATACCACAGAGGCGGGTGGATGTCAAGGGCTTTGGAAAAGTTTTTTACTTTTTCTTTCTGGGATGGCGGACACGGTAGTAGATCACGCCGCAGGCCGCGCCAATGAGGATGGCGGGCCATGCGCCCACAAGGAACACCACCACGGCCTGTGCGCCGGACACGAAGCCGGTCCAGCCATTGCGCAGGGCGGCCAGCAGCTTTGCGCCGAAGCTGGTGCTGGTGGGGGTCAGGGTCTCCACCTCGTTCAGGGTGATATAGACGGTGCAGCAGGAGACCTGATTGCTGTACCAGTCCAGCTGGCTCTGCCAGCTCTCGATCTGGTACTGCACATCGCTCAGGCTGGACTCGATCTCCAGCAGGTCGGCCAGGGTGTCGGCCTGGGCCTGCAACTCCTGCAGACGGGTGCGCTGGGCGGTCAGGCTGGCCAGCCGGGCCTCGGTGTCCATATACCGGGTGGTGATATCCTCCGCCTGCTGGTTCTGGTAGGTCACGCTGCCGGACTGGGCAGCGGCGGCCAGAAAGCTCTTGTAGCTGTCTTGGGGCACCCGCAAAGTCAGGCTGACGCTCCGGGTGCTGTCGGTGTTGGTGTACTCGCTGCTGGATTCCATATAGCCGTCCGCGTCAGAAAGGGCCGCATCCAGTGCCGCGCGGGCGGTATCGTAATCCCGGGTCTCCAGCGTGAGGTTGGCAGTATAGATGATCTTGGCGCTGTCGGCGGTGCGGGTGGAAGCATCGCTCTCCGCTTCGCCGGAGGTCAGCAGGGAACCGCCGGTGGCAGCCTCTGCTGACCGGTAGCCGTCCTCTGCGCTGAAGGTGGAGATGCCGTTGTCTGCAGAGCCGTCGGCGGCGTTTTCGGTGTCCTCCATAGAGTAGACAGCGGCCTGCGGGGCGGATGCCTTAGCGGCGGCAGAGTAGTTGGAGGAAGAGCCGCCGCCCAGCAGGGTGACCCCCTCCCATTCGTAGGCATGCACGGCACCGTACAGGCAGACCCCGCAGACTGCCACGCAGGCGGCCAGCTGGGCAAAGCGCCGGGCGGGGAAGCGGAGGGGCTTTTTCTGTTTTTTGGGGGTCGGGGAAGGCGTGGGCATGGCGATGCTCTTGGCACCGGGTGTCTCGGCGGCATTGGCCTGCAGGGCAAGCAGCTTTGCCTTCAGGTCATCGGAAGCGTGCAGATCGTCCACTTCCATCTTGTATTCATACCACCTCATCTTCGATCTCCTCCTTCAGCAGCGTATGTAACTGGGCGCGTGCCCGCCGCAGCCAGCTGAGCACCGTGTTGGTGGGCGCACCCAGCATCCGGCCTACCTCAGCGGCGGTGTAGCCCTCGTAATAATGGAGGTACACGGCGTTGCGGTAGTTTTCCGGCAGAGTGCGCACCGCATCGAGCACACTGCCGTCATTTCCGGATTCCGGGGCAGGAATGTTTTCGTTCAGTTCGGTGTCCTTCTGGCGCGCGGCCCGGGTGATATCCCGGCAGCGATTGATGGCGACCCGCAGCAGCCAGGCTTTGAGGTGCTCCTCACTCTCAAAGCGGCCTTCGTAGCGCAGGAGCTTTTCAAACACATCCTGCACCACGTCCTCCGCATCGGCGGTGCAGCTGCAATTGTGCATCGCGGCGCGGAACACGGTGTCGCTGTATCGCTGTACAGCCAGCGCAAAAACTTCGTCTTTGGTCAACTGTCCCATAAGTCTCTTTCTCTCCTTTGCGGCCCCGGGCGGGGCTGGTGGAAACAACTGTTTCAAAGGGACGTTTCACCCCATATACGGGTGAAGCGCACGGATTATTGCATTAACGATAAAGCCTTTGGAAAAGGGCAATTTTCTCCGCAAGATACAGATCTGCTTTGGGGTGGGCCAGCCAGTGCTTCTGCCGGGTGGTCTGGCACAGGCGGCGGGCAAGGGCGGCAGGATCGGTGTCGATGGCCTCCACATCCTGCAGGGTCAATTGCAGGGTCAGAGCGGCCGGGACATCCGGCAGGGGAGGCAGCGGGTCCTCCCAGACAAAGGGCGGCAGCAGCTGCACCGCGCAGACAGCGCGGGAACACTCCTCGGTGAGCAGCAGAGCGGCGGGGGAGCCATCCGGCTCCACATGCAGGCTGCTGTAAAGCAGCTGGAGGTTCCGGGGAGCAGAGAGCAGAACAGCACCCTCATCCGCCGTTTCGCTGAGGGTGAGGCACCCGGCGGCCTCGTCGGCATAGATGCGCCGGGCCGGTGCCCGGAAGCTGGCATAGAGCGCAGGCAGGTGGAAAACGCCCGCCTTGTCCAGCCCGTGCTGCAGCAGCAGATAGAATTCGGTCAGCGGGTGGTCCGGGTCCGGCTGCGGCATCCCGAAGTCCGGCCGGGAAAGATGTCCTCCGCCCATAGTCTCCCTCCTTTTCCAGTGCATTGCCCTTTTAGTATATGGGTTTTGCAACGGATTTTCAACTGTAATTGCAACGCTTTCGGAGAATGGGAAATTTTCCCGCACGGCCAGGACCCTTTGCGGGGGAGCCTCCGGCAGACCAAAACGGGAAACAGAAACAAAAAGCCCGATCGTTCGGGAACGACCGGGCCTGTGCATATTGTGCTGAGAGAGACGCAGTTACTTCTGATAACCCAGCGTAGCCGCCATCACGGCTTTGATGGTGTGCATCCGGTTTTCGGCCTCGTCAAAGACGATGCTCTGGGGGCCCTCGAATACCTCATCGGTCACCTCCATGGCATCGCGGCCAAAGCGCTCGCCCATCTCTTTGCCCACAGCGGTCTTGTGGTCGTGGTAGGCGGGCAGGCAGTGCATAAACACGGCCTTGGAGCCTGCAATATTCATCAGCTCCTGATTGATCTGATAGGGGGCCAGGTCGTGGATGCGCTCGGCCCAGACCTCGATGGGCTCACCCATGGAGACCCACACATCGGTGTAAAGGACATCGGCACCCTGGGCAGCCTTGGCGGGGTCCTCCTCAAAGGTCAGGGTGGCACCGGTCTCGGCGGCAATGGCCTGGCACTGTGCAATCAGGGCGGCATCCGGCTGATACTTTTTGGGGGCGCAGGCGGTGAAGTGCAGGCCCATCTTGGCACAGCCCACCATCAGGCTGTTGCCCATGTTGTAGCGGGCATCGCCGAAGTAGACGAAATGGATGCCCTTCAGGCTGCCGAAGTGCTCCCGGATGGTCAGGAAGTCGGCAAGGATCTGGGTGGGATGGAACTCGTTGGTCAGGCCGTTCCAGACCGGAACACCGGCGTAATGGGCCAGGTCTTCCACGATCTCCTGCCCATAGCCGCGGTACTCGATGCCGTCAAACATCCGGCCCAGCACCCGGGCGGTGTCGGCAATGGATTCCTTTTTGCCGATCTGGCTGCCCGACGGGTCAAGGTAGGTGACCTCCATGCCCAGATCGTGAGCGGCGACCTCAAAGCTGCAGCGGGTGCGGGTGGAGGTCTTTTCAAAGATCAGGGCGATGTTCTTGCCGGCCAGCTGCTCATTGTGGCGGATGCCGGCCTTTTTCCTGGCCTTCAGGTCAGCGGCCAGATCGAGCAGCTCCTCGATCTCGGCAGGGGTGTAGTCCAGAAGCTTCAGAAAACTGCGATTTTTCAGACTCATTGTATACTTTCCTCTCTATGCAATATAAAATGTATATTTATTCGATAAGATGGTTCTATTATATAACGAATAAACTGTATTTTCAAGGGAAAGTTTTGGGAGAGGTTTAACTCCCCTTACAGCTCCAGCAGTTCCTTCCGCCCGCTGGGGGTGTAGGCGGTCAGCCGCACGCCTGCCTTTTTGAACATGAACCGCGCTGCCACGCTGGAATCGGAATCGTGGTACTTGTCGCCGTAGTACACCACCTCGGAGATGCCGGACTGGATGATGGCCTTGGCGCACTCGTTGCAGGGGAAGAGGGTCACGTAGACCCGGGCACCCTTCAGGTTGTTGTGGGCGCTGTTCAGGATGGCGTTGAGCTCCGCATGGCAGACGTACATGTACTTCGTGTCCAGCGGGTCGCCCTCGCGCTCCCACGGCATGGCATCGTCATCGCATCCAATGGGCATTCCGTTGTAGCCCAGGGAGAGGATCTTGTTCTCCGGGCTGACGATGCAGGCTCCCACCTGGCTGCTGGGGTCCTTGGAGCGCATGGCGGTGAGCAGGGCGATGCCCATAAAGTATTCATCCCAGTTGATGTAATCGGTGCGTTTCATGGCAAAGTGCCTCCCTCTATCTTTCATTGGGTCTATTGTACCATGCCAACCCACGTCCTGCAATCGATTTTGCGCGCATCCGGTCAAAATGCACAAAAGAACCCTGGGAAGTTTGGCGGGCAGGTGAAAGAAAATTTCGGACAATCTATTTGAAAATCATTTTGAGTGTGGTATTATCTTTGTAAAATATGCCACAAAAACGGAGAGACTGCTCCGTGCGGCGGAAATGAGGGAAAAACCGATATGAAATACGCAAGCAACAACATCCGCAATATCCTGATTGCCGGTCATGCCGGCAGCGGCAAGACCACGCTCACCGAGGCGCTGGTCTATTTTTCGGGCGCTGCCGAGCGTATGGGCCGGGTCGAGGACGGCACCACGATTTCGGACTTTGACCCCGAGGAAGCAAAGCGGAAGGCCAGTCTGTCGGCATCGGTCGTGCCGGTGGAGTATGAGGGCATCAAGTACAACCTTATCGACGCTCCGGGCCTGTTCGACTTTGAGGCAGGCGAGTACGAGGGCATCCGTGCAGCCGAGAGTGTGCTGGTGTGCGTGTCGGGCCGCAGCGGCGTGACCGTCGGTGCGGAAAAAGCGTTCCAGCTGGCCCGCAAGAACGGCAAGGCAACGATGGTCTTCGTCTCGAAGTGCGATTTGGAGAACGCGAACTACTTCAAAATTCTCGAGGACATGAAGATAAAGTTCGGCTCCACCGTCTGCCCCTGCGTCGTCCCGGCGAAGCTCGACGACGGCACCCCCGTGTACATCAATCTGTTCAGCCAGAAGGCCTTCAAGTATGAGGGCGGCAAGCAGGTGCAGGTCGATCTGCCCGACATCGGCCACCGCTTCCAGGGCCTGATCGAGGCTATGAGCGAGGCTATCGCCGAGACCGACGACGAGCTGATGGAGAAGTTCTTCGGCGGCGAGGCATTCACCACCGAAGAGATCGTCGAGGGTATGCGCAAGGGCGTCAAGGATGGCCTCATCACCCCTGTGTTCTGCGGCAGCGCTGTCAACCAGCAGGCTCTGGATATGCTGCTGTACAATATGCATAAGCTGCTGCCCAGCCCGGAGCACAACAGTGTTCTGGCTGAGGATACCAATGGCGAACCCGTCGAGCTGACCTGTGCAGAGAGCGAGCCTACCGCCGCCTACGTCTTCAAGACTGTGGCCGACCCCTTCGTGGGCAAGCTGAGCTATCTGCGCGTCGTCAGCGGCAAGATCACCGCAGGCGCTTCTCTCGTCAACGCCCGCACCGGTGAGACCGAGAAGATGGGCAAGCCCCTCACGGTTTTGGGCAAAAAGCAGACTGAGGCCGAGAGCATCGGTGCCGGTGACATCGGCGCTGTGGCAAAGCTGGTCAGCGCAAAGACCGGCGACACCCTCTGCGACGCTTCCCGCGTGGTCAAGCTGCCCGCACCCGTCTTCCCGAAGCCCAGCCTGTTCATGGCTGTCACCGTCGCCAAGAAGGGCGACGAGGGCAAGATCAGCAGCGCTTTGGCCCGTCTGATGGAAGAAGACCCCACCCTGAGCTACCTCAACAACGCCGAGACCCATCAGCAGATCATTGGCGGTCTGGGCGAGCAGCACCTCGACGTGGTCAAGGCCAAGCTGAAGAATAAGTTCGGCGTGGAGATTGGCCTCGAGGCTCCGCGTATCGCTTACCGCGAGTCCATCCGCAAGGCCTGCCAGAAGCAGGGCCGTCATAAGAAGCAGACCGGCGGCCACGGCCAGTTCGGCGATGTCGTCATCAACTTCGAGCCCTGCGACAGCGAGCAGGTCGTCTTCGAAGAGAAGGTGTTCGGCGGCAGCGTGCCGAAGAACTTCTTCCCGGCTGTTGAAAAGGGCGTCCGCCTTGCCGCTGAGAAGGGCGTGCTGGCCGGTTATCCTGTGGTCGGCCTGAAAGCCACCCTGCTGGACGGCAGCTACCACCCTGTGGACAGCTCCGAAATGGCCTTTATCATGGCTGCAAAGCTGGCTTATAAGGCCGCAATGCCTGAGGCCGGCCCTGTCATCCTCGAGCCTATCCACACCCTGAAAGCTCATGTCCCCAACGACAATACCGGCGACATCATGGGCGACGTCACCAAGCGCCGCGGCCGCGTATTGGGCATGGAGCCCGATGAGGACGGCCTGCAGACCATCATCGCCGAAGTGCCTCTGGCTGAGCTGGCCAACTTCACCACCTTCATCCGTCAGACCACTCAGGGCCGCGGCTGGTTCACTACCGAGTTCGCCCGCTACGAGATCCTGCCTGAGATGCTGGTTCCCGCCGTGGTCGAGCAGGCCAGAAAGCTGGGCAATCTGGATGAATCTGCAGACGACTAAATAAGACATTTTCCAAGCCCTGTCGGCACTTCCCTCTGTCGGCGGGGCTTTTTTGCGGCCTTTTTGGCCCGCAGGGCGGCAGTTTTTATTGACAAGGCCGTGGCTTGCTATTATAATGAATAAGTCAAAATGGCATTCGTGTGCGGTTTTATGTTTTATGACACTCTGCCGTACCCCAAAAAATAGATAAGGAGATTTCCAAATGGCACAAGAGATCAAGATGTCCGCTGCTGGCCTGAAGGCAATGCAGGAGGAACTGGAATACCTGAAGACTGTCCGCCGCAAGGAGCTGGCAGAAGAGATCAAGGAAGCCCGCAGCCACGGCGACCTGTCCGAGAACAGCGAGTACGATGAGGCCAAGAACACCCAGGGTCTGGTCGAGAACCGCATCACCGAGCTGGAGCAGATGGTCAAGAACGCTGTCGTCATCGACGAGAGCGAGCTGAGCGTTGAGAACGTCTCTGTCGGTACTCACGTCACTATCCAGATGGAGGGCGAGGACGAGACCGAGGAGTACGACATCGTGGGCCGTACCGAGGCTGACCCCCTGAACGGCAAGATCAGCGACGAGAGCCCCGTGGGCCACGCCCTGCTGGAGAAGGCTGTCGGCGACACCGCCGAAGTCCTGCTGCCCACCGGCCTTACCGTCAACTACAAGGTGCTGGGCATTACCCACTCTGCAAACTGAGCCAAGCGGGAGGAAATTATGGAAGAACAGAAGAAGAACCCCGCACAGGGCCTGTCTGAGAGCGAGCAGGTGCAGGTGCGCCGCCAGAAGTTGGCAGACCTGCAGGCTGCAGGCCGCGACCCCTTTACCCTGACCAAGTTCCCTCAGGATGCTTACTCTGCTGACCTGAAGGAAGAGTTCAAGGATCTGCCCAACGAGACCGACAGCGGTAAGAAGGTCGCACTGGCTGGCCGCCTGATGTCCAAGCGTGTCATGGGCAAGGCAAGCTTTGCCCATCTGCGCGACGATAAGGGCGACATCCAGCTCTACGTCCGCCGTGACGAGCTGGGCGACGACGCTTACGCTGCTTTCAAGAAGCTGGACGTGGGCGACATCATCGGCGTCAAGGGTGAGGTGTTCCGCACCAAGACCGGCGAGCTGAGCGCCCGTGCCGAGGAGATCACCCTGCTGGCCAAGAGCCTGCGCCCCCTGCCCGAGAAGTTCCACGGCCTGACCGATACCGAGATGCGCTATCGTCAGCGCTATGTTGACCTCATCGCAAACCCCGAGGTCAAGGAGACCTTTGTCAAGCGCAGCCAGATCCTGAAGGAGATCCGTGCCTATCTGGACGAGAAGGGCTTCCTCGAGGTCGATACCCCCATCCTGACCCCGTTCGAGATCGGTGCGTCCGCACGTCCCTTCTACACCCATCACAACAGCCTGAACATGGACATGGTGCTCCGCATCGAGACCGAGTTGTACCTGAAGCGCCTCATCGTGGGCGGCATGGACCGTGTGTACGAGGTGGGCCGCATCTTCCGCAACGAGGGCATGGACCCCAAGCACAACCCCGAGTTCACCAGCATCGAGCTGTATCAGGCATTCACCGATTTCCACGGCATGATGGACCTGGTGGAGGAGCTGTATAAGCGCCTCGCTCAGAAGATCTGCGGCAGCCTGGTCATCCCCTATCAGGGCAAGCAGATCGACATGGGCCACTGGGAGCGTCTGACCATGATCGAGGCAGTCAAGAAGTATTCCGGCGTTGACTTCAACGACTGGAAGACCGATGAGGACGCCATCGCCGCTGCCAAGGAGCACCATGTGGAGCTGCCCGAGGTTCCCACCAAGGGCGCCATCCTGGCCGAGTTCTTCGACGCCTTCGTCGAGGACAAGCTCATCCAGCCCACCTTCATCTATGATTACCCCGTCGAGATCAGCCCGCTGGCCAAGCGCAAGCCGGATGATCCCGCTTTCACCGAGCGTTTTGAGTACTTCATCGACTGCACCGAGTACGGCAACGCTTTCAGCGAGCTGAACGACCCCATCGACCAGAAGGGCCGCTTCGAGCGTCAGGTCGCCGAGCGCAAGGCCATCGAGCCCGACTGCAAGGCACAGGTCGATTACGACTACGTCAACGCTCTGGAGTACGGTCTGCCTCCCACGGGCGGCCTCGGCTTCGGTGTTGACCGTCTGGTCATGCTGCTGACGGACAGCGCTTCTATCCGTGACGTGCTGCTGTTCCCCACGATGAAGCCGATTGAGCAGTAAATTTCCAATTTAAGCAAAACAAAGCCTGAAACTTCTTGATAAACCGAGAAGTTTCAGGCTTTTTCTTTTGATGGATTTCCAGCGAGAACTACGCCATACGCCAATTTTACGCCAAACGATGTAGGATTTTGTGCAGAGCAAAAAGAGC
>OGFF01003480.1_pt1 | contig 11661 bp, 12 predicted proteins | sample 1570751 | NCBI WGS metagenome assembly OGFF01 (sample SAMEA2581951, study PRJEB24529) | metagenome | biome: Human gut stool | place: China | collected 2011 | reverse complement strand
TTTGTTTAATTGAGGATTTTTAAAATAATGAAGATCTAGAAGCGCAAAATTTCAGCTCGACACAAAACCACTCTTTATCTAATTTAATGATGCCTGATTTCGGATGTGAAATTCCCTCTTCAGGCAGGTTAAAACGACTTATCAAATTACTTTTAATCGTTCTTTATGTCTCAAAAGTCAAAGAATTGTGTTTTTAGTTATTAGAGAGGTTATATGACTCATCCAGCTAATTTTGGGGACGTGTGCCACGCACTTATCCTGTCGAGGTGCTCACTTATGAAGCATTGTTCCCAGAATATCAATTACTAATTGAAAGTTATTTGAAAGCTCGTGAAGTCGAACATAACCGATTCTGAACGCGACTAAGTTGTTATTAACTAAATCTCTTTTTTATCAATTTGAGGAGGTAAGTATGAACAAACCATACGTTCGATTAGATAAAAATAATGCAGCTATGCTGCTCGTGGACCATCAGACCGGACTCTTATCATTGGTTCGAGATATCGATCCGGATAAATTTAAAAACAACGTGCTGGCAACGGCCGATTTTGCGAAATACTTCAATCTTCCAACCATCTTGACCACTTCTTTTGAAACCGGCCCAAACGGTCCGCTGGTGCCGGAACTGAAAGAAATGTTCCCGGATGCGCCTTATATTGCGCGCCCGGCAATATCAATGCTTGGGATAACGAAGATTTCGTTAAAGCCGTTAAAGCAACCGGCAAAAAGCAGCTGATTATTGCTGGAGTAGTCACTGAAGTTTGCGTGGCTTTCCCTGCTCTTTCCGCAATTGAAGAAGGATACGATGTGTTTGTTATTACAGACGCATCCGGAACCTTTAACGAAATAACCCGTGATGCAGCTTGGCGCCGCATGGAAGCTGCCGGCGTACAACTGATGACCTGGTTTGGCGCAGCCTGCGAACTTCACAGAGACTGGCGAAATGATATTGAAGGCTTAGGTAAATTGTTCTCTAACCACATTCCTGATTATCGGAACTTGATAACTAGCTACAACACGCTTAAAAACGGTTAACAAATTCTGAGGCGGGACTCAATCTCGCCTCGTGAAGGATCCAGGACTTTCGACAATTCTTCAAAACTAAAGCTTCGGAGGATTTCCTAGCTTCCTGAACTGGGTTGCCCCTTCACTAACCTCACTCCGTCCCCGTGCTTACGCACGGGGAACTCCAAGCAATTTGTTAAAAACTGTATTTCATGCCGGCCATAAAGGTTAAATCCCGATAACTACCGGAGCCGGCACGAGCCACTGCATTCGTCCAAAGATGCAATTGAGAAGTTGCTCTCCGCTACTTTAAATCTACAAAAATCTATAAGTCGGACTGCTTTCAAGGAGCTTTACTCTTCATAATCATTAACCAGAAATTGAGCAGATTAAAATACAGTTCTCGTATTCTGTTTCGGGGTTAAATCTATTTATTTTCACAAATAAGTCTTTCGTCCTAAGTGTCGGACCCTAACTAATTTAATTATCAATACAAATCATATAGTTATAAATTAGTCCAATTTATCATCTAAATTTTTTGACGTATTTCTTAGTCCACTATCCCCCTCTAAAATGGCTTTTGATCTCTTGAAATAACCTTGTTAACAAAAGGGGGGCCTTATGAATACTTCTTCCCGTCGATCATTTTTGAAAACGTCTGTCGCAGGGGCTGTATTTTCGTCATCCGGTATCTTAGCCGCGACAGTTTCCGCTCAGACTAAAAAATGGGATGAAACGTTTGATGTGATTGTGGTTGGTTCAGGCTTCGCCGGCCTCGCTGCTGCGATTGAAGCTAAAAAAGCAGGAGCAAACGTCATCGTGTTAGAAAAAATGCCAACCGCCGGCGGAAACTCAATCATTAACGGAGGAATTCTTACAGCCACCGGCTGTCCTCAGCAAAAGAAACACAACATTGAAGATTCAAAGGAGCTCCTTGAGAAAGATATTCTCGTGGCCGGCAACTATATGAATGATGTGAAGAAAGTTCACCAGATGGTTGATCGTGTCCTTTCCACTTATGATTGGACCGTCAATGAATTAGGTGTCGAATACTTGCCTGATGCGATCGGTCAGGAAGGCGGCCACTCAGTTCCGCGCTATGTGACAACAAAGATTGGCTCAGGCGCAGGAATCGTCAACAAACAGTTAGATAAATGTCTTGAACTTGGCATCCCGATTCGTCTAAGAACGTACGTTGACAAGATCATCCGAACAGCAAACGGTGTAGAAGGTGTCGAAGTCTTTGAAGGATACCGTTTCCCCAAGGCTGGAAGCGGTCGACACAAATCCCTGAAGGCCAATAAAGGTGTAATTCTCTGTTATGGTGGTTTCTCAGCTGATGTTCCTTACAGAACAATTCAGGATCCGAAACTTAATGCTACCTTAGATACCACTAATCAGCCGGGAGCAACCTCCGAACTTTGGAGAGAAACCTCCAGCATCGGGTGCCTGCAAGCTCAAAACGATTGGATTCAGTGCGGTCCGTGGGGAAATCCTCATGAAAAAGGCATGGGCATCGGCTGGCAATTCAATCAAACAGCAGCGGCAGAATACGGACTATGGACCAATAGCGCCGGCAAACGATTTGTGAATGAATTGGCAAATAGAAAAGTAAGAGCGGACGCGATTATGGTCGAACAGGCCAACGGGCGTAAATGCTTCGCCATTGCTGATGCAAACGGTGTAAAACCTTTTGAAACACAGCGTCCGGGAATGTTAAACAAGCATCTCGAACGGAATTTGATCTTCAAATATGACACGTTAGATGAACTGGCAAAAGCACAAGGGATTGACGCCGAGCAGTTGAAACAGACGGTTGAAGAGTTCAACGGATATGTAAAAAACAAAAAGGATCCTGTCTTAGGCCGTTATATCAATAACGAGCAATTGCCTGTTGAAACTGCGCCCTTCTATGTCGGCGAGCTTCAGCCTAAAGTTCACCACACCATGGGTGGTCTGATTACAGACGATAAATGCATGGTGCTTGACGTGAAAACAGATAAACCTATCAAGGGCTTATACGCGGCCGGGGAGGCGACGGGACATGTACACGGGGCAGTCCGATTAGGCTCAGTCGCTATCCTCGATTGTTTAGTCTTCGGACGAATGGCCGGCGAAAACTGCGCCAAATCCTAAAGAACGATATTCTCGCTTGAGGAATTAGCCGAAGAATGGTCGATCAGAAGAAAATCTTTTTGGTCGACCTTCTGTTGGAGGGATTATGAAAAGACTCCTGCTCAGCTCCTTTCTTTTATCCGTAGCCCTTTTTTACTTTGATGCTTCTTTTGCTCAGGAGAGTGCTCCGCTCGGCGCAGATCGCCACGGAGTTAAAAATGTGACTTGTAAGGAATGCCATGGTGAGAGAAATGAAATTACTGCCCCGGACATTAACCAATGCTCGAAATGCCATGCTCCCGATGAAATTGAAAAGAAGACTCAAGGAATAAAACCTCAGAATCCACATGTATCGCCCCATTACGGCAACAAATTAGAGTGCACGCTTTGTCATCTGCAGCATGCCGCTCCGGAAAATTATTGCGCACAGTGCCACAGTTTTGATTTCAAGGTTAAATAACCGGATTTGATCGGCGCACTCCTTATTAAACAGTAATTACCTTTTGAAAGAGGTGCTGATTAGGGCACCTCTCTTAAAGAAAGTTATTAAGATTATCTAGGAACTGCGTTTTTTCATAACTCCGGAATAGGTTATTTCCTCGATAAACGCTATCAATTATTTTAAAAACTTCCAATGGAGTGCGGACCTGCAATTTTCGATATATAGATGAGCGGTGAACTTTGACCGTTTTTTCTGCGATGCTCAGTTCCTCTGCTATTTCCTTATTATTCAGACCTTTCGTTATGAGGCGTACGATGTCGAGTTCCCGACCGGTCAAAGTGAGGAGAAGTTCTCTATTTTTCTTGACGTTTTTGAGGGTAGAGCGAAACTGCCAATCTTCATTCACAGCAGCTTCGACGCTTTCAAGAAGTCTTTCATCATTAATCGGTTTTGTTAAAAAATCGTATGCGCCTTCTCTTAAGGCCATAACCGCTGTCCCGACATCCGCATAGGCGCTAATATAAATAAGCGGCATCGGGCACTCACTTTTCTTTAACCTAATTTGCAGCTCAAATCCAGATGTTTCCCTCACTTGAATGTTTGAAATGAGGCAGCCGGGTATCATCGGATTATCATTTTCAAAAAAATCTTTAATGGAAAAATAAAGACGCACCTTCCACCCTTCCTGTTCAAGAAGGAATTTCAAAGAGTTTCTCGCACTCTCTTCTTCGTCTATGACACGAATCAGAGCCATTGGATTAGAACTCATTTTTACCTCTTCAGCCAATTAGGAAAGGATTAACTGGAAAACAGTTCTCACTCAGATGCAATAAGTAATCGCAAGCTAGAGACCGCTGCCGCCTTAGCCAGCCTTGTTAACAATAGAAAGATTCCAACAAGGCTTCAAGCCGACGAAAGCAGTCTTACAAAAAACTTAGATACATTTTTCTTAGCTATCCTTATGTTTTAGAAGTAAAACTTTCAAAGTGCACGCTAATCTTTGGTAACGGGACAAACTCAAGTTGTGATAACCGATAATACAAAACAAGCGCCTCAGGACCAGTCAATCGGGCTCCAATCGAGGCCTATTGAACGCGAAGGACAAAGAGTGAGGCTCTAGGGTTGAAGAAAATCTTTGCGATTTATCGGGAAATGATCGATGGTCGTCATCGAAGATGAATAAAGCTGTATTTTGGCGGTAGGACCTTATCCGCATCAGCGAAGCAATAACAAGACCCAAGCAGGTAAATCAAGAAAGGCGTCCAAATCTTACTTAATAAACCCGCCCTTTGTCCCCAGTAAATCTAGACTACCCGCTAACTTGGATAAGGCGGTTTCAGTATATTCATTTGGGAGTTGACGTGTTCAGCGAAAACAACAACTCCTACTTGAGCATATCAATTACTCAAATGAGAGATGCCTAAAGACGGATTGTTACCGTTATTCTGCCTTTTCAAATACAGTCTAGTGAGATCATTTAAGAAATTCCGCGGAATTTATTAAAGCCCCTCTGTCCTCAAAGGACAACGAATGTTTGCTTGAATATTGGTCCAGTAAATTTAGCAGGGTTGGCAGGAAAACCACTTTCTGCTCAAGCCCTAATTCATAAGAAATTAAGAATGATTGTTCGGTTCTTCAAAAATTAAAACGATGACAGATGCCATCAAACTCAGCATGCCTAAACCCATGGAGATAGAGAGATTTTCATGAAGAAAAAGTATTCCAAGAGCGGCCGCCATCAGCGGCTCTGTCAACGCTAATGTAGAAGCCACAACAGGAGATGTGTATTTAATACCGTAGGTAAAACACGGGTAGGCAATTCCGGCAGTCACCACACCTAAACCTAGAGAAACCAGAATTCCTCCTGTTGTAAAAATCCATTTAGTCGGAAAGAAAAATATCACAGGAAAAAGCAAGATTGCTACGAGTCCCATCTCAAGGAGCATAGTGGTTTCCGGATTTATTTTTTCAACTACCTTCCCTACCGCGATGATTTCCACACCGTAACAAAGACCAGCGGCAATCGGAAGCAATAACCTCCAATCTATACGCTGAGACTGCAAGCCACCGCCAGCATTAATTAGGAAAACACCGATAATGGCCATGGCCGTGGCAAATACCCAAAATCTGGAAGGCCTCTTCTTAAAAAGAATGAATGCAACAGCAGCCGCCCACAATGGAGTAGTAGCTATCGCCACAACTGAGCCAACTGCAACTCCGACTTCCTCTACCGAGTAGAAAAACAGCAACTGGTACAGCAGAACGCTGGCTACAGCGATTAACATCGGTTTCCACGGGACAGCTGACCAATTAGGCGGAAGCCTATGAGTCCATAGGCACCAAAGGAATATTGTTAAGGCGCCGAGGAACATGCGCACTTCGGTGATTACGACCGGAGTATGTCCTTCGGGTGCCAATTGCTGCAATGTCCCGGTAACACTGAACAGCAAGCAGCTAACTAGCAGGAATAAGGGACCAATGAGATTACGCATAGAAGAACTGCTCCAGACCCAATAATCAAAAACCTCTGTGCTTTTAGAGGTTGGCGTAAGCCTCTTCCGGGACTTTGCAGAACTGATACATCTCATTCCACCGTTGATGGGAGTCAATTCTTTCATGCAGTTGAAACCAGCGAGCAAATGTATGGAGCTCCTCCCAGTGTGAGTTTTCTTTATGGACAACTAGATTTCGGCTCCAGGGTTTTCTTTTCCAGCCTTTAAGAACCGGTACTAAAGAACCACCCATAAGGTCACGTTTTATAAAAGAAAGAGGCAGGTCGACAGCAATCCCTTCTCCTGAAAGAGCAGAAATATAACCGTTTTGATCACCGACAAATTTCGTTGTTACCTTTCCGGCGCCCTTTTTGCCGAACGCCCCTTCCTTATTGTCTTTTAATTTTCTCTGTTGTCCTGTATAAAAATCATAGATAAGGTTCCCGTAAACGAGATCTTCTGCCTCCGGATAGAAAGGTTTGCGCTTTAATAAAAGCGTATGACCCTGATCATTAAGGTCGGAGATTATTTTCGGCTCGCCCCGTTTAGCCAGATAAGCAGGAGAAGCCACTAAAAGTGTGAAACACTGGCCTATAGGAAGAACTGTCAACTCAGATTCTTTCGGATCGTAAGGCACTAAGGAAATGTCTACTTCCCTATTCATAACCGAAGTGTGGTCCATATCCGGAACCAATTGGATTTCAATATCAGGATATTCAGTATTAAATTTGTTTATCAGGCCGACTACTCCGTGAACAATTGCGCTCGTTGTTAGACCGAATCGGATGAACTTGTCGTTTCGACTGCTTAATTCTTTAGCGACTTCCTCCAATAATTCATCGTGGAGACGAATAATTCGACGGATTAAAGAAAGATTAGTTTTCACAAACCTTGTCGGCTGCATGGGCTTTCTTCTTCGATCAAGGAGGCTGATCCCCAAATCCTCTTCTAAGGCAGCCAATTGTCTGGAAGCCGTAGACAGGTCGCAATCATTTTCAATACAAGCTTGAGTTAAGTTGCCGGTGCGCTCAAGACTCTCCAAGAGTTTCAAATTTAATAAATTATTTTTGGGCTGCATCGGTCAGTCCTCTAACTTGCAAAAGTGCAATATAGGTTGTGTAAAAGCGGTAGGTAGAAAAACTACGGACCACTAATCTGTAAGTGTTCTTCACCTAAGGAGACATTTTATGCAAAGAAGACAATTTTTTAAAATCTCTGCAGGCGTTGCTTTTTCCTTGACATCTATACCTATGACAGCAATCGCAGCAGGAAGTTCGGACGTTCGTTCCAATGTTTTGGTTCTTGGCGGCGGCATGGCCGGTTTGTGTGCAGCTATCTCTGCAAAACAAAGCGGAGCCTCAAAAGTCATGCTGGTTGAAAAAGGCGGATTTTTAGGCGGACACTCCATCCTTTCCGGTTCAGGGTATTGGATTGGTGGCACTAAGATCCAGAAAAAAGCAGGAATTGATGATTCCCTGGAAATTAACTGGCAGGATTCCCTTGAAAGAGGATTAAAGCTGAATCGTTTCCTGAAGAGAGACACCGGCGTTGCGCGGTTAGTTTATGAACAAGGTCCTAAGGATCTGGATTGGCTTGAATCTTTGGGCGTCAAGTTTACGGAACAGCCGGCTCAAGCCATCGGCAATCGCAAACGTGTTCATTATTTTGCACCGGGTTATAGAGTCGGTTCACCGCAAGCCATTAAGGCTCTTCAGGCAAAAGCTGAATCTCTCGGAGTTGAAATTATTCTGAACACTAAGCTTGTTTCCCTGATTACTGAAAGTGAAAAACGCAATGCTCGCGTCATCGGTGCAATCCTAGAAAATAACAAAGGAAACAAGTACGCAATCTATGCTGACCACGGTGTTATTCTTGCAACCGGCGGTTTTGCTAACGGCAAAGAGATGGTTGAAAAATACCATCCTTATCTGAAAGGCGTTAAATCACACGGCTCTAAGCTTAATGTCGGAGAAGGCATTAAGGCTGCTACCGCGCTTGGAGCAAATGTCATTGTTGAACATTATGGCTTCGGCATGAACATGCTGTTCGTCGGAACACACAGCAATGTTTCCATCGGACAGCCTTTGGTTGAAGTCCCTTTGATCATCGTCAACAAGAACGGCCAGCGCTTCCAGGATGAAACTCGGGGATATCTTGCTGTTAACCACAAGATGGTCGAAAACAAGTTCAAACTCGCTTATTGGATCCTTGACTCCAAGGCTGTTGAGAAATACAAAGATACCAGCCTAAAGATCTTCTTCGACAAACAGAAAGTCGACAAATTCGACAACTTGAAGGAGCTGGCAAAAGCTGAAGGTATCGACTACCAAAACCTTGAAAAGACCATTAAGGAATACAACGAAGACGTTCTCAAGGGCAAGGACAGACACCAAAACCGTACCAAGTTACTGGATACGATTGATAAAGGGCCCTACTACGCTTTTGAGTGCGAGCCCCAAATCTACACGTCCTATTCCGGATTAGAAATCAACAAGAAGGCGCAAGTCATGACAACCGCAGGCGCCCCTATTCCGGGACTTTATGCCGCCGGCGACGTCACAGGCCACTTGGCTTATCAGGCAGGACTTGGCGGCGGCGGGATTTCCGGACTTGTTATGGCGACAGTGTACGGAAGGATTGCCGGTGCTGAGGCTGCAAAGTAGTCTTTGAAGTAGAAAGTCGGTAATGGCTGGCTGGTCGGAGGGTCTTAGATCTCCAGCTGGCCTGCTATTTTGTTTGAAAATCCTAATTGTCTGACTTCGATTCACTGTTGCTAAAGGATCATTTGAGTTCGCTTCTTCGTCATCTCCAACAGTGAATCCAAACTGTTTATTCTCGCGTCGGAAACCCTGACGCCTTCTTTTGCAGATTTTTATCCACAAAGACTGAAGCATTGGGACGCCGCTTCTTTTGATGCGGAAGTGCGACAAAATTGCCTAGCTGATTCGTATTCAATACATCCTGGCAGGGAGTGATGCGATCGAAGGATGACAAAGAGACCTCTGTTCTGATCTGATTCTGAGTCAGAGTAATTAGAGAGTCGCAGAGGAGTCTTGCGTCTTTTGTAGAAACCAAGCCCTCGAAGAAAATCCAGATATGCATGCCCTTTCCTGAACGTTATATTTCAGGATAAGCCGAAATGCCAAATTTCTCGGCACACTCAAGAATGGCCTTGGCATCATTTCTCCAATCATCTTCGTCCAAATCAATGACAGCGAAAGGACAATATCGGCCATTAACGAGCGGATAGGTTCCAACCGTTTTGTTTCCTAGGAGATGCTGTTCTATATCTTTTGTGGTGAGAGATTTGTATCGCTTATCGGGGCAGTTTTTGCAGAAGGAATATGGTCTTCGAAACTCTGCGGAGCGTTTGACACAAATCGGAGAATATCCTGCCTTCTGCGTATCATAGAAAGATTCCCATCTTTCGGCAAAGACATCGCTTCTTCCTTTGAACAAGTCATAGAAAAGCGAAATCTTTTGCTGCGGCGTTAATGGTGTGGAATTAGAAGGTTTTTGTTGATCCGTATCATTGGGTGTTTCATGCGCAAAAGGAAGATTAAGAGAGGAAGTTTTCTGGGTCAGGACAGAGATTTCTTTCTCAATCTTCGATAATTCTTCTCGAAGTCGGTCTCTTTGAAAGATCAGATCTGCAAGCTTGCTCACTTCTATCCCCTTTCCCGAAGCTTTCTTCTCCCATCTTAAAGAAAAAATCACCGTGAGTTCAGATAGTTATAGAAGAAGATTGGGCTCATTACCTTTCGGAAACAGATGGATTCTCTGGAAACCGAGTCTCAGCTTCCTGAATTTGAAATAGTTAGAGCTAAGGAGCTTCAAAAATACCTACAAAGAGATCTCTGTTTCTACCGGCTGTTGTTAGGATTTAAAACAAGCAAAGGCCTATGAGAGCTCTCTTTGAGAGGGTCTTTTGTTCCATTCGAAGAGATAAAATCTCGTTATACGCAACATAAAAGTCGCCAAAAGAGAAGTTAACCAACACAGTCGTAAAGAACATTATGCTAATTGAGTTTAAGTTTTCGAACTTTCTCTCTTATGAAGAGATGACCTCTTTTTCTATGGTCGCGGGAAAAGAGAGGACATACAGCGAAACATTGGCTTCGATTCCTAAGTTCAGACTGAAACTGCTTCCCTTGGCTGCCATATACGGAGCAAATGCTTCGGGCAAAAGCAATATCATCAAAGCGTTGGGTTTCCTCAAGACATTGGTGACAACACCAAGGCTCAAAGGAAAAATTCCACTGCATACTTTTTACTTTTCCGAGAATAAAAATCCGATCTCCAAATTTGAGATTTCAATCCTTGTCAACGAGCTGATCTATGAATTCAAGATCGCATGCAACGAAGATGAAATCTTGTATGAGGAACTAATCGAAAGAAACAGCCGCAGCGAAAAGACTCTGTATCTTCGAGAGAAGGACAAGGTTCAGATAAATCCGAATATTAATTCTCACGACGACATTCAGTGCATCGCTGATCGTTCTCCGGATCGTACCATCCCGCTTCTCACGACTTTGAGTTCAATGAAATTCAAACCATTTGAAGATGTTTTCAGATGGTTCTCTGAGGAACTTAAAGTCATTTATCCGGATTCTTTTCTGGTTTCTTACGATTTAGATGTCGGTGGGAATGGTTCGTGGAACAGCCTATTGTCTGAAGTTCTGAAAAACACCGATACTGGAATATCAGCCCTTGTTTCCACTCCTGTTTCAGAGTCAGCCTTACGTCTATCTCCTTATGAGCGAAACGAACTACTTTCAACTGTTTGCTGTCGCGGAAGCCAACTCATCCGAAAAACCAGCGGCGGACGGATATTGGCACATTACAAAGACGGAGATTTAGCTTTCTGCAGGCTCAGTGCAGTACATGAAATATCAGGCAAAGAATACTTGATTCCTTTAGAAGAGGAATCCACCGGCGCAAGGAAAATTATTGACCTTGCTCCGACCATCAACGATCTTTTGCTCAGCAAGAAGAACTGCGTTTATGTCATTGACGGAATCGACCATGGATTACACACGGAAATCAATTATTGGCTCGTGAGAAGATTCTTGGAGGATGTAAGCTCAAATACTAGGAAGCAGCTTGTCTTTACCTCCCATGATACCAACCTACTTCGGCGAGCCGGTCTTCGCAGAGATGAGATTTGGTTCGTGGAGCGGCGGCAAGACTCTCTTCGCAACTGGTGAATGCCGTCGAGTTTGAAGGGTTAAGGAATGATTCAAGTTTGCAGAAACTTTATGAGGAAGGAAGATTTGGAGGCTCTCCGAAACTTTAGATCCAATTAAAGCGCCCTTCTTTGGATAACTTCTTATTTAACAGTTTCCTCTCTTCCATGCCAGTCGGAGAGAGTTAGAGGAATGTTTTCGTCAGAAGAGGCGCTAAATAAGTTTTCTTTAGGGAAGCTCTGCAAAATACGTAATTTTTTTCCAATCGCCCTTCGGAGGCTTTATTTTCGAAGAATCTGACGGGAATTTTCCATCGGGGAGGAATTGATCAGAGCCTAATCAATCAGTTTCCTCCCTCATAGATACAATTATCCTAGGCGAAGCTAACCTTGGTTCGATTTTCGAAGCAATTTCCGATGAA
>OGFF01003470.1_pt1 | contig 11703 bp, 10 predicted proteins | sample 1570751 | NCBI WGS metagenome assembly OGFF01 (sample SAMEA2581951, study PRJEB24529) | metagenome | biome: Human gut stool | place: China | collected 2011 | reverse complement strand
GAAGTCCTTGGCATGGGATATGCCCGCTCTGTAGGCGGCAACGTAGGTCTGCGTTAAAGGCAAGAGAGTGTCGGCTCTCCTGACAATGGGTGGTAATAAGCAAGGTTTTACGTCTTGTCCTGTTGGACAGGACTTTTTTATTTATGCAGACACAATGCAGCAAGGACTGCAAATATTATTCAGGAGTTGAAAAAATTGAAAGAACAACTGGAAAAAATTCAGGCGCAGGCTATGCAGGAACTCTCTGAGTGCGGCGATATTAAGGCGCTTGACGATCTGAGGATCAAGTTCCTCGGCAAAAAGGGAGAACTCACTGCGATACTCAAGCAGATGGGCAAGCTCACACCCGAGGAAAGACCCGTTATCGGTCAGCTTGCAAACAAGGTGAGAAGCGGTATCGAGGAGGCTCTGACAAGCAGGCTCAATTCGCTCAAGGCAGCCGCTCAGGAGGCTAAACTCAAGGAGGAGACAATAGACATCACTCTCCCCGGAAAGTACGCTCCGTTCGGCAAGCTTCATCCGCTTACAAAGGTGGAGAATGAGATACGCGAGATATTCATGGGAATGGGCTTTGAGATAGCGGATGGCCCTGAGATAGACGATGATTACCACGTTTTCGAGGCTCTTAATCTGCCCCCCGATCACCCTGCAAGAGATACTCAGGATACATTCTACATCGAGGGCACAAATGAGACTGTCCTTCTCCGTACACAGACTTCATCGGTTCAGGTTCACGTTATGGAGAATCAGAAGCCGCCTATCCGCATTATTTCGCCCGGCAGAGTTTTCCGCTCGGACGCAGTTGACGCTACACACTCACCGCTTTTCCACCAGATAGAGGGACTTGTTGTTGATAAGGGCATTACCATGTCAGACCTCAAGGGAACTCTTGAAATGCTGATGAAAAAGCTCTACGGCAATAACTGCAAGCTGCGTTTCCGTCCCCACCACTTCCCGTTCACAGAGCCGAGCTGCGAAGTAGATATAAGCTGCTTCAACTGCGGCGGCAAGGGTTGCTCAATGTGCAAGGACGAGGGCTATATCGAACTTCTCGGAGCAGGAATGGTTCACCCGAAGGTTCTCGAAAACTGCGGCATAGACAGCAATGAATATTCGGGATTTGCATTCGGTCTCGGTCTTGAGCGCATGGTTATGGGACGTTACGACATCAATGATCTCCGTCTGCTTTATGAGAACGATGTAAGATTCTTAGAGCAGTTCTGATGTTTGACCGAAGCAGAAATATAATAACGTTTTCGGTTGTTTTTATTATTTTTGACGCTTTAGCTGCGCTTGTGATCGCTTTTTCAAGTACCGGACGAAATTCCGTTAAAACCATACTTATCGTATGTACGGTTATTGCATTGCCGTTCATGACTGCGGTTTTACGGCACAGCATATACATTCTCAGACTGAAAAAATTCCTCGCCGAACTTCCGGAAGAGCCGGAACATTACTTCCGCAAAAGCTCTTATCAGATGAAAGACAGATTTTATTGGTTTTCGGATCATTTTTTCGACATGAGAAAATTACGGAAAGTTCCATATGAAAAAATCAGATCGATAACTGTTGATACTGCATCTGTTGGTTTGGGAAGAGTAAGATTCGGTTCTGTCAGACGAGGTCCGCTCATTCCGTTCAGCTTCAGCTATGTCATAAGAGTCAACTACGGATTCAGAAGCACGTCAATAACCGTCGGTGGCAGCGAGAGACTGTGTCGAAGCGTGATAAAGCGTTTTACGAAAAGAAATAATAATATCAAAGTTTATAACGAACCATAAAACAGAAAGGAAAAAGCTATGAATTTATCCATGAAATGGCTCGCCGACTACGTTAAAGTCGATGTGCCGATAAAGGACTACTGCCACGCTCTTACAATGAGCGGTTCTAAGGTAGAATGCTATGAGGAAGAGGGAAAGTCGATTTCTAAGGTAGTTGTCGGAAAGATCCTCTCAAAGGCTCAGCATGAAAATGCAGACGCGCTCTTTGTTTGTCAGGTAGACATCGGCGCGGACGCTCCTGTCCAGATAGTTACAAATGCTAAAAACGTAAAAGAGGGCGACCTCGTTCCCGTTGCGCTCGATGGAGCTGTTCTCCCCGAGGGTAAGATAAAGAAGTGCAAGATGCGCGGTGTTGAAAGCTTTGGTATGTTCTGCGGACTCGATACTCTCGGCCTTACGGCTCATGACTTCCCGTATGCAGACCCTGAGGGAGTTTTCGTTATCGAGGAGGACTGCGAGCTTGGACAGGATATCCACTCGGCTATCGGCCTTGACGATACTTCCGTTGAGTTTGAGATCACCTCGAACCGTCCCGACTGTCTCAGCGTTATCGGTCTTGCAAGAGAGACCGCGGCTACTTACAATCTGCCGCTTAATGTAAAAGCTCCCGAATACAAGGGCGTTGACGGTGACGTTAATGAGCTTCTCAAGGTTGACATTATCAACACGGAAAAGTGCAAACGCTATTGTGCCGGTATAGTAAAGAACGTTAAGATCGGACCTTCACCGCGCTGGATGAGAGAGAGACTCCGTGCAAGCGGCGTTCGTCCTATCAATAACTTCGTTGATATCACAAACTATGTAATGCTTGAATACGGTCAGCCAATGCACGCATTTGACCTTCGCTATGTTGAGGGCAGCCACATAAATGTCCGCAATGCCAAGAACGGCGAGAAGATAATGACTCTTGACGGAGTGGAGCGCACTCTCACAGAGGATATGCTCGTTATTGCTGACGAGAAGAAACCCGTTGCCGTTGCAGGCGTTATGGGCGGCGAATACAGCGGTATCATGGACGACACAACTGACGTTGTATTCGAGGCTGCGTGCTTTGACGGCGCAAGCGTAAGAACCACTGCAAAGGCTCTGGGCATGAGAACAGACGCTTCCGCACGTTTTGAAAAGGGTCTTGACCCCAGAATGTGTATGCCTGCCATCAAGAGAGCGCTGGAGCTGGTTGAAGAGCTGGGCTGCGGCGAGGTCGTTACCGAGCTTATTGACTGCGATACCCACAAGGACACTCAGAAAAAGGCTCCCTTTGACGCAAAGTGGATAAACAACTTCCTTGGCACAGATATTTCCGAGGAGGATATGATAAAATACCTCAAGAAGCTTGAAATTGAAGTTAAGGACGGCTGGGCATATGCTCCCGCTTACAGAATAGATATCGAGTACAAGAACGACCTTGCAGAAGAGATAGCACGTCTTTACGGCTACAACAATATCCCTCAGACCATTATCAGAGGTATTGCCAGCGGTGAGCTGACCCCTGCACAGAAGTTCACCAGAAAGGCAATGAATACTGCCGTTGCTCTGGGCGCTTACGAGATAACCACATTCTCCTTTATCTCCCCCAAGTATTTCGACAAGATAAGACTTCCCAAGGACAGCAAGCTTAGAAACACTGTTGTTATCACAAACCCTCTGGGCGAGGATACCTCTGTTATGAGAACATCTCTCCTGCCCTCCATGTGCGAGATAATGGCTTCCAACTACAATAACAGAAACGCAAGCGTTTGTCTCTTTGAAATGGGCAACGAATATCTCCCCAAGGGCGGCGAACTGCCTGAGGAGCCTGCAAGAATGTGCTTCGGTATGTACGGCGCACAGTACGATTTCTACAGCATGAAGGGCATTATCGAAAAGCTCCTTGACACACTGGGAATCGTAGGCGCTGAGTATGAGCCTTGCAAGGGAACCTCCGAGAACTTCGGCGAAGCTCCCGCATTCCACCCCGGCAGATGCGCAGAGGTATTCAAGGACGGCGTTGCCATCGGTATCTTTGGCGAGCTTCACCCCGAAACTCTCGAAAACTACGGCATCGGCGTAAAGGCATATGCCGCAAAGCTCAATCTCCCCGAGATGATGGCCGCTTCCGTTCAGAAGGTATATAAGCCCCTGCCCAAGTACCCCGCTACCACCCGTGACCTTGCAGTTGTATGCGATGAGGATATCCCCGTTGCTCACCTTGAAAAGGCAATTTCCGAGGGCGTTGGCAAGATACTTGAAAGCGTAAAGCTCTTCGATATCTACAAGGGCAAGCAGATAGCCGACGGCAAGAAGTCCGCGGCTGGGCTAGCGACCAGAAGACGAACAGGCTGACGCAGCTGTCAAGAAGGCGCTGAAGAAGCTCTCCGAGCTGGGCGCTGAGATAAGAAGCTGATAAATGATCACAGCATATCCGAAAGAGCTGTTGCACAAGATGCAGCAGCTCTTTTGTATTATTTTTTATAGCATATGTTTATTTTTCACTTTCTATTGCAAAAAAGTCGGATTTGTACTATAATAAAAGGAGCAATGCGTAAATAAATACACGGAGGAATTTAATATGAACTGGACAGAAGTAAATGTTTATCCCCCCACCGAAGGTCTCGAGCCTGTCTGCGGCAGACTGCTTGGCGTAGGCGTTACAGGCTTTGCTATAAAGGATGCTAAGGATTTTGAGGACTTCCTCAACGACAAAACAGGCAACTGGGATTATATCGACGATGACCTTATGAACCTGAAAAACTGCGAGACCTGCGTAACATTCTATCTTGCGGATAATTCTCAGGGGGCAGATATGCTGGCTATGGTAAGGAGCGAGATGGCTGAGCTTGCCGCTCTTGATACCGAAAAGAAGTTCGGCCGCCTTGTCTGTGAGCTTTCCAACGTCCGTGAAGAGGACTGGGCTAACAACTGGAAGCAGTATTTCAAGCCCCTTAAAGTGGGCGATAAGCTTGTTGTAAAGCCCTCCTGGGAGCCTCTGGAGGAGACCGACAGGACTGTTCTTGAAATAGATCCAGAGTCCTCCTTCGGAACAGGTCAGCACAACACAACTCAGCTTTGCCTTGAACTGCTTGAAAAAACACTTCACGAGAATGACAAGGTGCTTGACCTTGGCTGCGGAAGCGGTATCCTTTCCATTGCGGCTCTTCTGCTTGGTGCGGACAATGCCTGCGCTGTTGATATCGACCTTAACAGCGTGAAGATCGCAAAGCAGAATGCGGAAAAGAACCACATCACTCCTGATAAGTACGTTACCTATGCGGGCAACATTATCGGCGATGAGGAGCTTCGCAAAAAGATAGGCGGCGGATATAACCTTATCACTGCAAATATCGTTGCGGACGTGCTTATTGCCATGGCTCCCCTGTTCGGCGACTTCCTGGTTCCCATGGGAACCGTGATCATTTCGGGAATCATCATCGAGCGCTGCGACGAGGTAATGGCTGCTATGGAAAAGGCAGGCTTCAAGCGCACAGAGCTTAGAGAATCGGGCGGCTGGGCTGCGGCTTCCTTTGTAAAATAATTGCTTATCAGACAGAATACTTTGCGGAAAGGCTGACCGATATGAATATCATCTACACCTCTGAAAACAAAATTTACAGCTTTGAAAACTCAAACAAGACCGAAATTCCCTGCGGACGTGTTATAAAATACAAGGAGACCCTTGACAGTATTCGCAGGAGAAGCGAGTGGAAGACCACAGGTTCGGGTGCAATGTTCACAGGCACTGCAATGAAAGCGGAGACTATCGAAATGCCTGCGAGAATAACGGGGCTTGCCTGCTGCGGCGACAAAGACGGAGAGCTTATCTACGGCATTCAGCTGGACGGCTCTTCTTCCATTTACCGCCGCAGCACCGACCGCACGGATATGAACGAGGGGCTTATACTTTCGGGCAACGACATAAGCTTCGGCGCATTTGATTTCCTTGACGGCAAGCTGGCGGTGAGCATTGGCAGCTCAATGCACCTGCATATCGGCGTGATGGAGCCGCCTTCTTCCGCATATGAGGAGTTCACCGACGGCGACACCATTGAGGAAGACCCTTACTGGAGCCGCTTTAACAAGGGCAGGATATATTTTTCCACCGCAGGCTACGGCAGAGATGCAAACGGCGTTATCGGCGGCATTTCTCCCAGAAGCGGCGCATATCTTGACACTGTTACCCGTGAGATGGAGGAGTTTCTCACCGACCCAAAGTATGACTATTACAAGATAAAAGATGATAAATACGGCAATATCTACTACATACGCCAGCCCTACGGCGGCGAAAAGAGCAGGGACGGCATAAAGTTCACCGACGTGCTTTTCTTCCCCGTAAGGCTGCTGAAAGGCCTTTTCGGCTGGCTGAACTTTATGTGCACCATATGGGGCGGCGAACCGCTGAAAAGCGGCGGCTCGGGTCTGCCAAACAATGAAAAGACAAAGGAACGCAGCGCCAAGGACATCATCATCGACGGAAATGTTATAAAAGCCAAGGAGATAGCCAAGGCTGAGGACGCAAAGGACGGCGAGCTTTCGGGCTTTATGCCCCTGAGCCGAGTGCTTGTGAAGCGTGAGGCTGACGGCACCGAGACCGTGCTGAAAAAGGGCGTGCTTGACTACTCCCTGTGCGATGAGGGTATCCTTATCTCCAACGGCAGGCAGATAACACTGTTTGCCAACGGTAACGAGACCCTTGTGACAAAGGCTTACCTTGCCCGCAATTTGCAGGCAGGAATGTCAGAAAATAAATGATTTTGTGTTGAAAGAGTTTTGTCATGGAAATAAAGACCATTAAAATAGGAGACGTGGAGATAAAGCAGACTGCCGCACTTGCGGCAATGGCATCGGTGGCGGACAGGGCTTATCGGCTGGTGTGCAAGGAGCACGGAGCGGCATACATGGTCTCCGAAATGATATCCGCCAAGGGGCTTTGCTACAGCGACCGCAAGACCGAAGAGCTTTGCACCGTTGACGACAGGGAACGCCCGTATGCCTTGCAGATATTCGGCGAGGAGCCTGATTTCTGCGCCAGAGCGGCGGCGATGCTTATGAAATACAAGCCCGATATCCTTGATATCAATATGGGCTGTCCTGTTCCCAAAATTGCAGGAAACGGCAGTGGAAGCGCCCTTATGAAGGATATTGACAGGGCATATGCCATTACAAAGGCAGTTGTTGCCGCAAGCAATGTGCCTGTTACGGTGAAGTTCCGCTCGGGCTGGGACGAAAATTCCATAAACGCTCCCGAGTTTGCAAAGGCTATGGAAGCGGCGGGGGCAATGGGGCTTACCGTTCACGGCAGGACAAAAACTCAGATGTACCACGGCAAAGCCGACCGTGATATTATAAGGCAGGTCAAGGCGGCTGTAAAAATTCCCGTTATCGGCAATGGCGATATCGACTGCGCCGAAAGTGCTGCCGATATGTACCGCCGGACAGGCTGCGACCTTGTAATGGTTGGCAGGGGAAGCTACGGCAATCCGTGGATATTTTCCCAGATAGAAAGCTATTTTGAAAATGGCATTATCCCCCCCGAGCCTACGCTGGAAGAACGTCTGGAAGCTATGTATCATCAGACGGAGCTTGCGGTGAGCTTCAAGGGTGAGCATACTGCCATGGCGGAAGCCCGACGGGAATGTGCCTTCTATCTCAAGGGCATAAAGGGAGCGGCTTCCTATCGCAGCCGATGCGGCAGTCTTGCTTCCCTTGCAGACTTAAAAGCACTTATTGAAGAAATTCGCAAAGCAGAAGGTATTTGCTGATATGTTCTTGCAGAACAATTTCTGCTTTTGAAAAATATCGGCACACGGCTCACATATCTTCATGCAGTAAAAAAGGAAATGGTAATATGAACATTATCAGAGCTGAAAAAAAGTATATCGGTCAGATGGCGGAAATCGAAAAGGAATGCTTCACTGACCCATGGTCAGAGGCGGCGTTTGAAAGCTCTGTCGGTTCACAGGCGGAGATCATCCTTGCCGCTGAGGAGAACGGAAAAATTGCGGGATATATCATCGGCAACTGCGACGGTCATCAGGGATATATCGAAAATTTTGCCGTAAGCCCCCAAATGCGCAGAAAGGGTATCGGCGACAGTCTGCTTGAAGCGTTCATATGCGCTTTGCCCGACACGGCGGAGGAGATAGCGCTGGAAGTGCGTGAGTCCAACGCCCCCGCCATTGCAATATACGAGAAAAACGGCTTTGAAAGCGTTGGTATCAGGAAGAATTTCTACTCCGACCCCAAGGAGAACGGAATCGTTATGATACGCAGGATAGAGAGGGATCAGGATGAGTGTTAAGATCTTAGGAATAGAGTCCTCATGCGATGAAACAGCTGCTTCCGTTTCGCTGGACGGACGCACTATTCTTTCAAATATCGTGGCTTCACAGGTGGAGGAGCACAAAAAGTTCGGCGGAGTTGTGCCCGAGATAGCTTCAAGGCGGCACTGCGAAAATATCCTTGATACGGTGCGCATGGCGCTGGACGAGGCTCACTGCACCCTTGATGACCTTGACGGCATTGCGGTAACATATGCCCCGGGACTTATCGGAGCGCTGCTGGTGGGAACAAGCTTTGCAAAGGGACTGGCAATGGCGCTTGACAAGCCCCTTATCCCCGTTCATCATATTGCAGGGCATATTGCCACAAACTACATCGCCCACCCCGAGTTGGAGCCGCCATATCTGTGCCTTGTGGCAAGCGGCGGTCATTCCCATATAGTCGAGGTGCTGAGCTATACCAAGTTCAGGGTAATCGGCAGGACAAGAGACGATGCGGCAGGAGAGGCGTTTGATAAGTGCGCAAGAGTTCTGGGATATCCGTACCCCGGCGGAGTTCATGTGGATAAGGCAGCACAGCTTGGCGACCCCAACAAATATCATCTGCCAATACCAAGGGTAACGGGCAGCGAGTTTGATTTTTCGTTCAGCGGACTTAAAACAGCTGTCATAAACCTTGCCCACAATGCCGAGCAAAAGGGCGAGGAGCTTGACAAGAACAGTCTTGCGGCATCATTCCAGAAAACGGCTTCCGAAATGCTTGTCAGCAGGACTATCGCAGCGGCAAAGGCGCTGGGCTATAAGACAGTTGCCCTTGCAGGCGGAGTTTCCGCAAACTCAGGCGTAAGAGGACTGCTGGAAAAGGAGTGCAAAAAGCGTGGATTTTCCGTTTATATGCCTCCCCTTTACCTTTGCGGCGACAACGGCGCAATGATATCCTGTCAGGGCTATTATGATTATATGGCAGGCAAGCGTGCCGACGAGAGCCTTAATGCCATAGCAACGCTCAGTCTGGAAGATATATAAACAAAATGTTAAATTTGAGATAAATGTTGAAATTTGTAACAATATGTGATAAAATATTGTTATAAGATTATCAATCTTTTAAGAGAAAAATATGGGGGTAAATATGAAAAGATCATTTAAAAAAGCAGCGGCGGCAGTATGCTCCGCAGCAATGGCGCTGTTTATGACAGGCTGTATGCACATCGGCATTGACATTACGGTAAATCCTGACGGAACGGCAAATGCGGTGGGCAGATATGCCGTTCAGAAGGATTATTACAGCGATGAGATGTTTGAAGGTACCGAGCACGAGATACAGACCTTTACCATCGACGGCGACGAGTATCTGGGCTATGAATATACCAGCGATTATGCCACATACGGCGAGCTTGCCGAGGATATGACCAATCCCAGCGAGCAGGGCGACACCATTTTCAATGAGTTCTCCGTTGTAAAGAGCGGCAATCCCTTTGTGCGCACCTATACCTTTAACGGCGTGTTTGCAAACCTGCTTGGCGAGGAAATGGCAGAAGAGGGCGAGGACGCAGCTCAGTATGAGGAAATGGCAAACTCAATGTTCAAAATCGGCTTCACAATGAAGCTCCCCGGCAAGGTTAAGTCCTGCACAGGCGGAACTGTGGGCGATGACGGCGTGATAACCTTTGAAATAAGCCCCTGCGCCGAGACAGTTTGCTCTGCGGTATCGCAGGAGGTAAATATTCCTCTCATTGCGGGAACTGCGGCGGCAGTTGTCGTTATAATCGCAGTTATTGCAGTCGTGGCTGTAAAATCAAAGAAAAAGCCCGAGGAAAAAAGCCCCGAGCCTATCACCGATCCGGATGATGAGATAATTGAATAAGCAAAATGAGCTGTTGCACAAAGATGCAGCAGCTCATTTTTATGATAGTGCAGTATAATGGCAAATCCGCACAAATAAGCGCAAAGGTAAAGGGTTTGGGTCAAGCCTTTTTTCCGTAAGGCGCAGGTACGGACAAATCAACATAAGTCACAAGCACAAGAAAGAATTTTATGTATTCACGCTTGTTTCAGCCGATGTGGGAACAGTAGTCTCAGCAGGTTCATGTGCTTCGGTATGAGTTGTATGCGCAGTTGAAACGGTGGCTTCCGTGACACTTTCAACAGCAGTTGTTGAAAGTTCTGTTGATACGGACGTTGTGATAGCTGTTGTAACGGCAGTTGTTTCAGCCACTGTCTCAGTCGTTGTTTGAATTTCCGTTTCACCGATTGTTGTGGAAGTTGTTTCCAAAGGAGTCTCGGATATCTCCCCTGCTGTGAAATTTGAGAAGCTTACGGTCATTTTGGGCTGACCTGTTGCCAGCGATACGGGAACTCCGCAGCTGTCAAAAATGATAGTGCAGCCGTCACCAGAATATACCCAGCCGCCGTCCTCCCCCGCTGAAAGAGAAGTGCTTTCAAGCTGAGCCGCCGCATTGTCCATGGCGGAGAAAAAAGCCGTCAGGGGAGATGAATCGGGCAGAGATGAGGTCTGCACATCAAAGGTAAGATCGCCCAGATGCGAGGTGAGAACATCGTCCGCCGAAGATACGGTAAGCCCCGCTATGGTCTCGGGAGAGGTTATCTCCATGCTCCAGAAGCCGCTTCCCAGCCGCTTTGTCTGCCCCGAAAAGGTAAATTCCGCTTCGCTTTCCGCATTCTCCCCCGGGGGGATTATGTAGGCAGTCACAGAGCAGTCGGCGGTGAAGCCGCCTGTTATCTGCGGCTGCGGTGGCGAGGAAAGCACCTCCGCTGCCGAACAGCCAGTGGCTGTAACGCACATCATAACAGTTATCATACCCATGAGCTTTTTCATATACCCATTCCTTTCACGGTTGGATTTCGTCCCCTTCCGAGCCGTGATACGTATCGCTGCTCGCTACCTGCGGTATTCGGCACTGAATCGGCACATTTTTTCGGGACGTATTTGCTTGAACGCAAAAGGAAGCTGTGCGATAACGTCCGAGGGCAGCATTCCGCTCATGGAAAGCTTTTCGGCAGCCATATCGGCGGCAATGCCGAAAATATGCACTGCGGCGCACACGCACTCATACAGCCTTTCCCCACGGTTCATGGAGCATATGCCTGAGATGATGCCCGTGAGCACATCTCCGCTGCCACCTCTGGAAAGTCCGCCGTTGCCGCTGTAGGAAGCGCAGCGCTTTTTGGGGGAGACGATATATGTGGGAACGCCCTTGGCAACTACCACAGCGCCTGTTTTCTCACTGAGAGCCGCAGCGGCGGAAAGCCTGTCTGCCATTACCTCGGCAGCAGTCATACCCAGCAGGCGGGCAAGCTCGCCGACGTGCGGAGTAAGCACAGCTTTGCAGTTTGCATTTCTGATAATATCTATGCTGTCGGCGATGCAGTTTAGACCATCGGCATCAAGAATGAGGGGAATATTTTTTTCGCCGCAGAAGCTTATCATTCCACGTACCAGCTCTTTGGTGTCATCGCAGCAGGAAAGACCGCTGCCCATGGCAATGACGGTCATATTTTCGGCAGCTGAGCATAATTTTGTCAGCCCGTCCGAGGATATGGCTCCGCTTTCGTTTGCCGAAAGAGTGCAGAAAGTGGCTTCGTATATTCCTGCCGCCGCACGGTCGATAACAGCGGGGACGGAAGCCAGCTTTACCAGCCCCGCACCG
>OGFF01003460.1_pt1 | contig 11748 bp, 12 predicted proteins | sample 1570751 | NCBI WGS metagenome assembly OGFF01 (sample SAMEA2581951, study PRJEB24529) | metagenome | biome: Human gut stool | place: China | collected 2011 | reverse complement strand
GTATAATGTCGATATTCATATTCAGGAAGGTTTAGGTAAAAACATACATTACAATGGCAAATGCCATCAGATATCCAAACGCACCGATTGCCGGAATCCCCCACAACCTTGGCTGCATATTGGTTGTACAGATAATGCTGGAACTGATCAAAAGTGCCATCACCCACAGCCCCATTACAATATTCCGCACCAACCTCCTTAGCAACCCGGAAAGCTCATCCGAAGTATGAAGATCCAGATTGACTCTGGTCTGTCCTTTCATGTGACCCTGCAGGATGTCTGCTGCAAGGGAAGGAATATCCATTGCCTTGTGAAGAGAACGATACAGTCTTTTTGCATCATTCTTTATCTCTTTTTTCCACTGTTCCTTCGTCAGAAAGCTCTCCTTCATCCGTGCCGCCGCAATCTCAACCATGTTGATCTGCGGACTGATCTCGGCAAGCACACCTTCCATATTGGCGAGTCCTCTTGCAAGCATAGTAAGTCCATGAGGCATAGAAATTTTATTTTCCTTCATCACTTCCATCAGATCCTGCATAACTTCCGCAATATCGATATCACCCATATCAATCGTTCCATATTTTGCCATCAGATTATTGATATCTTCATACAGCTTGCTCTGATCCGGCTTTCCGCGGAACTCGCCAAGTGCCATCACCGCTTCCTGGATCAGGCCGATGTCATTCTCTGCCACACCTTTGACTGCATTGCTGATCTGTTCCCGGTCACGCTCGGTAAGTCTTCCCATCATTCCCATATCAATCCAGACAATCTTTCCATCACGGATACGCACATTGCCCGGATGCGGATCAGCATGAAAAAAACCATCCTCCATAACCTGGCGAATGTAATTATCTACAAGCTTTGTTCCAATCTCATTCAAATCATAGCCATTTGCCAGCAGATTTTCTTTATCGTTGATTGCAAATCCATCAATATATTCCATCACTAGCACATGGTTGGTCGTATATTCGCGATAGAGCCGAGGCGTTGTAACAAAAGCCACATCCTGATTGCGCTGGGCAAATTCTTCCATACTGGCTGCCTCCAGAAGAAAATTCATCTCCTGCTGGGTGACAGTCCAGAGCTCGTCCAGAACCATGTTAATATCCACCATGTCCTTGATCGTACCTGGCGGGACCAGCTTTGCCGCTTTGTGGAGCAGACTGATATCTCTGGACATTACCTTATAGATGCCCTGCCTCTGAACTTTGACGACAACGTCTTCCCCAGTCTTCAGAACCGCCCGGTGGACCTGTGCGATCGATGCTGATCCCAGTGGATGCACATCAATGCTCTGGAACACTTCGTTCCACTCATAACCGTAGGACTTGCGGATCACTTCTGCTACCTGTTCAAATGGCATCGGTGTCACCTCGGAATGAAGCCGCATCAGTTCTTCACAATAGCTTTTCGGAAGAATATCGGAATGCAGTGACATGATCTGACCAAGCTTAATATAAGTCGGCCCCAGATCCTCCAGGATCAGCCGGAGCTTTTCCGGGGTAAGTCCACCGGTAATCCCATGTTTTCTGAGGACTGCTGTCATCTCCCGCAGTCTGGAACCATATTTATTTGACTCTTTTGGCTGGTTTTTGTTACTCATTCATGCCCTCGTTGCCAGATTCAATTGCTTCGACTTCTTTTGCTGCTTCCTCTGCCGTCTCTGTTTCAACAGTTTCAGCCGTCTCTCCTGTCTGTTCTACAACTTCTTCTACTTTTTCTGTTTCTTCTTCTGAAACTGCTGCTTCACGTTCATAAATTCTTTCTTTGAGCTGTTCAATCTGCTCCGGTGTCATCTTATCAAGCAGCTCGTCCAGTTCTTCCGGTGAAGATGTTTTTACTTTTACATTCACTTTTTCTTTTACTGTCGACTTGATGTTATGCTTAAGTTCTTCATTCAGTGCTTTGCCCTGTTCAACAGTCAGCTCACCCTTTTTCACCATCTCATCCAGAAGTTCTTTTGATTTCTCTCCTGTGACTGCAACTGCTCCGATTCCTGCAAGTAATACTTTCTTTAATCCGCTTCCTAATTTTTCCATAGGTCGTTCTCCTTTCGCTGTCTATATAGACAGGCTTTCCAAAAGCTTTGGAATAAATATGATCATCCCTGCAATTGCTGCCATGATTGCCGCGATCAGTACTGCTCCGGCCGCCGCATCTTTTGCAAGCTTTGCAAGCGGCTTTCTCTCTTCCGTAACCAGATCAACCACTGCTTCTACCGCCGTATTCACCATTTCCAATGCCATGACAAGACCAAACAATGTCAGGCAGATACACCACTCTACCGGTGTAATATGAAATACGAATCCTGCGATCACCACACAAACCATTGCCACACAATGAATCTTCATATTCCGTTCCTTCGTTACCACTGCAAATATTCCGGCAAATGCATAACCGAAGCTTTTATACAATGGATCTTTCTTTTGTTTCTTCATTTTTGCACCTGTCCTTTGTTTTCTTACATTTTAACACATTTTGCACAAATTTACACAAATATTGTATGTATTTTGTTTTATTTTAGAAATAATACGGACTTTTAAAGAAAAGTATGACCTTTTATAAATTCTGCATCCAGCATATTTTTTCTATCAAAATAAGAGGGCAAAAATAAATACAGGGATTCTGCTTCTTATACCAAAATTCCTGTATTTTATCACCATATGCTCTACAGAACTTATATTCTATTATGCATTCTCTGCATTCATTCCTTTGAGAATTCTCTGATTCTTCTCTTCCACATTCAGCTTTTCCGTAAATGCTTTCGTTTCTTTTACTATGACTTTGCTGAGTGCAAGCAAGGCTATCAGATTCGGGATTGCCATCAATGCATTGAAGATATCTGCGATATTCCATACTGCCGCAACCGTCATATATGGTCCGATGAATACACATATAATATAAAGCCATCTATACGCTCTTACAGCTTTCATATTCTTATTAAACAGATATTCCAGGCAGCGTTCTCCGTAATAATCCCATCCAAGAATCGTTGTAAATGCAAAAAATACCAGACAAATCATCAATGCAAAGGATGCCACAACCGGCGGGAACGGAAGTCCCTTCTGGAAGGCCGCTGTCGTAATTTCCACACCTTCCAGTCCCGTATTCCATGTTCCTGTAATGACAATAGAAAGTCCTGTCATCGTACAGATTACGATCGTATCGATAAATGTACCGGTCATTGACACCAGTCCCTGTCTTGCAGGTTCTTTGGTCTGTGCTGCAGCCGCTGCGATCGGTGCGCTTCCAAGTCCGGATTCATTCGAGAAGATTCCTCTGGCAATACCTTTCTGCATTGCTACGATCATACTTCCCATTGCACCACCGGCCAGTGCGCTTCCGGTAAATGCTGATTTTACAATTGTTACAATAGCTGCCGGAATTGCGGTAATATTTGTCACCATGATAATGACTGCCAATACTACATACAGAACCGCCATGAACGGAACGACGATCTCAGATACTTTTGCAATTCTCTTGATTCCACCTAATACAACCATTCCGACACATACCGTCAGTACCAGACAGGATATTACAGTTGCCCATGAATAATCATTTCCAAATAATGCTACTGTATGTGCCATGTTCGGATCAAAAAAGTTACGGACTGCAGATGAGATACCATTCACCTGTGTAAATGTACCGATTCCGAATAATCCAACCCCTGCTCCAAAGAATGCAAATATTTTCGCAAGCCATTTCCATTTATGTCCCATACCATTTTCTATGTAATAGAATGGTCCACCAAGTACATGACCTTCTTCATCAATCGTTCTATAGCGTACTGCTAAAAATCCTTCTGAATATTTTGTTGCCATTCCAAAGAAAGCAGCTACCCACATCCAGAATAACGCTCCGGGACCACCTACTGCTGTTCCAAGTGCTGTACATCCAATAGCTGTTGCTACACCTACAATGTTACCTGTACCAATTGTTGCTGATAATGCTGTACATAGTGCTCCAAAACTACTAACTTCCCCGTGTCCTTCTTCTTCGTTCTTAAACATATACTTAAGTGCCTTAGGCAAATGCACTATCTGTAATAGTCTTAACCGAAAAGTAAGGTAGATGCCTGCTGCGAGAATTAACACTATAAGTGGAACTCCCCAAACCAAATCATCTACCTTAGTTAAAAAGTCTCCTATTGCGTTCATAACGTCCTCCTGTCCTTTTGCCTGAGAGATTAACAGAATTCATAAAAGATTTAAATTCTGCCGTACACCTTCGGCGTCTGAGTCAACAAAAATCTTTGTCATCAGACCTCTCCAGTTGTTGTCTATATTCCTTTTTGACAACGCACTTTCTATTGTAAGACTATAGAGGAATTAATGCAATAACATTTTTTACATTTTTTTCATATTTTCGACACAAACGCTAACCTAATGCTACATCTAATGTCATCATTACCGTAAATCCTAATGCGAAAAATATTGTTCCCCAGTTAGAATGTTTTCCTTCCGCCATTTCCGGAACAAGCTCTTCCACAACAACATACATCATTGCTCCTGCTGCAAAACTTAACAGATAAGGAAGTGCTGGAATTATAAAGCTTGCCGCCAATATTGTAATTACTGCCGCTATTGGCTCCACTGCCCCGGATAAAACTCCATACAAAAAAGCCTTTCCTTTTCCATTACCTTCTGCTTTCAAGGGCATTGACACAATGGCACCTTCCGGAAAGTTTTGAATTGCAATTCCAATGGAAAGTGCTAAAGCACCCATTTCAGTAATGCCACTTTTCCCTGAAAGCACACCTGCAAAAACAACACCGACTGCCATTCCCTCAGGTATGTTGTGAAGAGTTACCGCTAACACTAACATGGTTGTTCGCTTAATCTTCACTTTGGGGCCTTCTGTTTCATTACTGCTTACGTGTAAATGGGGAATTGTTTCATCTAATAGCAATAGAAACAGGATTCCTAACCAAAAACCTATAAAAGCCGGTAAAAAAGCGAATTTCCCCATATTTTCCGACTGTTCAATTGATGGAATAATAAGACTCCATATTGACGCTGCCATCATTACGCCAGCTGCAAAACCTGTTAATATTTTTTGAATTTTTATATTCAAATCTTTTTTCATAAACAATACACACGCTGCTCCTAAAGACGTTCCTAAAAAGGGTATTAATATACCCTGAATGATTTTTAAATCCATATTTTTCTCCTCATATAAGTTATTGATTTCATACACTAAAATACACTTATACTAACCTGTATTAATTTCTACTTACATAAATTACATTAATTTATTTTTTAATCCTTTTATCATATAAGTTTTTATAGTATATGCATTTTACTTCATTCTTCTTTATAAAACTTATATGATTTTACATTTATTAGCATACCACATTATCGAAATTTTTGTTTTGAGTTTTTTGTATGATTAATTATTTTTTTGCAATACTAATATAGAAATTTATTTTTAGGAGGTCATTATGGAATTATCAGAAAAAGAATTATCAGTAATTCAGGATTTATTAAATGAAGAAGAGCTATTAGTAAAAAAGTTTACAATGCTTGCTAATCATAGTCAGGACGAAACAGTAAAACAGCAAATGCTTGATATTGCCCAGAAGCATCAGGGACATTTTAATGGAATTTATTCTTATTTGAATAACTAATCAGGATTTGTTTGATACTCAAGCAGAATTTATTTTGATGGCTAATCAAAACTTATTTCAGTAGCTAAATAGTCAGGAGGTTTTTATGGAAGAAATTTATACAGAAAAAGAAATTTTAGGGGATGCCCTTAACACTGAAAAGAATGCAACTGCATTATATAATCTTAGTGCAAATGAATGTGTACACGAAAATTTAAGATCCACAATGATGGATTTGTTACAGAAGGAACACGAAATCCAGACAGATGTATTTAACCAAATGCATACAATGGGCTTTTATCCTACACCTGCAGCTGAGTCAAAGAAAATTCAGGAAGCCAAAACCAAATTCCAGTGTGGATATAAAGCTGTGTAGTAGATGATAGCATTGTAATTGCAAAACTATATTGCATATAAATAGTCTAATAATTCCAAAGCTACATGGCATATCAGCTGTAGCATAATTAACAAACTATACAGTAGCTATAAACTACATGGTAATTACAAAATATATAATAAAAAGAAACCTTCTCATATATTCCCGAAAAATCATTACTGTAATTTTTCAGAATCGCTATGAGAAGGCCTCTTTTTTATTTTTAGAATCTTTTATGCCTTTATGGCTCTTTTATGCTGTTGTGATATCATCTGCTAGCATTATGGTCACTGCATTTTGTTGGGATGTCATCTGCTGGCATTGTGGCTCCTGTATTCTGTTACCATAACGTCCACTACCATTCATATTCTACAATCTGGCAGTTTTTAATTCCAAAAGCTGCGAATTCTTCATTACTCATATTATAAAAATATGACTGCACAATTCTTGAAATTCCATTATGAGCAACCAACAAATATGTTTTGTCTGTCTGTTCCTTTAGTTCATCCAAAAGACTATATATTCTTGCTGCCATTTGTAGCATTGTCTCTCCACCATCAAAATCGTAAATAAAATTTTGTTTTGCCTCTTCAAATTCTTCTCCATGTCTTGGAGTTGATTCATACTTGCCAAAATTCTGTTCTTTCAAACGCTGTTCTACACGTAGTGGCACACCTGTGATTTCTGCTATGTGTTTTGCAGTGTCAGCCGCTCTTGACAAAGGAGAACATAGAATTTCATCTATCTGTAAATTTTCTGATTTAATTTTTTCTCCAAGTTCAATTGCCTGTTTGTGTCCTAATTCTGTTAGTGGACTGTCTGTTGCTCCACAAATCTTGTTTTCAACATTCCAAACTGTCTGACCATGTCTTGTAAAATATATATGCGCCATTATTTTTTAATCTTCACTTTCTTTGGTTTTGACCATTTATTGCTGCCTACAGCTTTTACTCTAACATAAAGTTTTGATTTATTTTTCAAAACTTTCTTCTTAATTGTAAGCTTTGTCTTTTTAACTGTCTTCTTTAATATTATCTTTTTAAACTTTTTGCTCTTAGAAAACTGTACCTGATACTTTTTAGCACCTTTTACTTTCTTAAACTTTAAGCTTACTTTTTTAGAATTTTTCTTCTTTGTTGCCTTCTTTACAGTAGTTTTCCCTAACTGTTTCTTTGTAGCCTGTATGCCCTTAGCAGATGTAACCTTATTTGTTGTACCTTCATTTGATGTAACGTTATTTGTTGTACCTTCATTTGATGTAACCTTATTTCCGTTACCTGTAGTTGTTGGACGATTAACTGTTTCTGATTCAATTACTTTTCTTGTTGTTGAAAAGCTTACATTTGAAATGCGAATTGTATTCTTTGCATTAGAATCTACAGTTTCTTCATTTCCTTTTCCAAGACCGTAATATAAATACAACTCTGAAGTATAATCTTTAGGTATTGTTACATAAAGACTTAAATGGTAAGGGACACCTGCTTTTACATTAATTGTTCTGTTCTCTAATACAGGTGAGTCATGTTGTCCATCATCATTTCCTACTACTTTAACCACAAGAGTTCTATCTATGTCTGATGTAATAGTTGCATTGTATTTGTATGTATAGCCTGGATAATATTTAAGAGTTCCCAGTGATGCCTGTGCTGCCCATCTGTTAGTTCCTAATTTATCCAAAGCAACTGTTATTCCTTTGTTTGTTGCAGCAGTAATTGTACCTGTAACTCCACCGCCCCAGCTATTATCCTGTGTATCAAAATAGGTTCCAAATTTTTTGTCTGTATTAGCGACTAAGTCTGTATCTTCGTATGAAACTTTTGTAATTGTTTCAACAGGACTTGTTGCAGGCGCCTTAGTAGTTGTAGCCGGCTTTGTTGTTGTATTGGCCTTTGTTGTTGTACTAGGAGTAGTTGTATTTGTTCCATTTCCCTGCTGATATACTCTTAAATAATCAACATACATTGTTGCTGTCTTAAATGTTGCATCGTTAGCTGTAACATTGTTAGTAAATCCTGTATCCGGTCCGGCAATAGCAAGGTTAAATAAGAAAAATTGTTCTTTCTGGAAGCAATATGCATTATTACTTGTAATTGACTGACTTAAGTATGTCTTTCCGTCTAACTGCCATTCCATATGATTAGCATCCCATATTAGTGTATATGTATGCCAACCGTTAATTCCATTATTTTCATTGTCAGTGTAATATCCAAAAGCTTTTTCTGCACCATCAAAACCACTTCCATATGAGCCATGTGAATACTCACCCTTTAAACCATTTGTGTTCCAATGAAGACAACCGCCTACATAATTGTTGGAATTAGCATGTTCCATAATGTCAATTTCCCCACAATATGGCCAACCAACTCCTTCGTTCATGTTTTCGCCCATCATCCAATATGCAGGCCAAACACCATCCTGATTTCCATTTTCTACTTTTATTCTGGCTTCCATTTTTCCATATTTAAAATATTTCTTGCCCTTTGAAATAATTCTACCTGATGTATATTTCTGTCCACCATAATTTTCTTTTTTTGCAATAATCTGTAATGAACCGCCTGCTACTCTAACATTGTCAGTTCTGTTTGTATAATATTCAATTTCTCCGTTACCCCAGCCCCAGTTTCCGTTTCCAATTTCGTATGACCATACAGATGTATCAAGAGATGTGCCGTTAAACTCATCTGACCATACCAAGTTCCAATTGTTTGCAGCTTTTACACTCTTTGTTTTTGTTTCACCAATTGTAATTCCTGATACAGCTACTGCCAGTGACATTACAACAGCCCCCACTTTTTTCACTATTCTTTTCATGTTTTTGTCCTTGTATTTTTGCTACCTGATATAATGTAACAAATAACTTCCTTTCCCAATCATAATTGTTAATAAAAAAATACTTTCCGTCTTTTCTGAATTATCTGTAAAATTCATTCAACAAAACTTTTCAATAAATTCCTCATTAAACAAAAATTATATTTCTATATAAACAAAGAAAAATGTTTTTATCAAGTATTTTTATGCAATTTTTCAAAAAAAAGCAGCTGCACTTTTGTGTAGCCACCTTTTTGTACCCTATATACATTTAAGAAACAAATATAACAGGGAGTGTGTTATTTATCTGACATCAACTTTTTAATTCCTGCCTTTAAGCCATTAACTGTCAATGGATACATGTCTATGATTTCCTTAATGGCTCTTTCTGATTCCATCCAGTAATTCTTTGTTAAATCACCATGGAATGATGGATTAAGCCAAATGGTATGTGGATATTTCTTCTTAAACAACTGAATCCATTCGTGTCCTGAAAGTCCGTTATTAGGCCCGCTGTAATTTCCGTTTTTGTCGTAGTATTCTTCCGGCGCCATTCCAGCATCACCTACAACTATAACCTTGTAATCCTTGTCATAGTTATTAAAAGCATAAGTTGTGTCAATCCATTCTCCCGGAGCACACTCAGGTGTTTTGTATAACTTTGCGTAAATACAATTGTGAATGTAGAAAGTTTTTACGTCCTTAAAATGATTTGCTTTATTTACTGCCTGAAATAGCTGGTTGCACAATTCACTGTAAGGATACATTGACCCACCACTATCAAAAATTAGCATAAGTTTAACAGAATTCTTTCTAGGCTGCTGAAACTCAAGTTTCAGATAACCACCCTGATTACAGGTAGAAGAAATGGTCCCGTCAATATCTAACTCTGTCTTTGGCAAATCCATTTTTCGTGAATACTGACGTAGTTCCCTGAAAGCCACCTGAAACTGTCTCATTGTAAGTTTAGTGTCTCTTCTGAAATCTCTGTAACGTCTCTCACCCATTACGGCAAATGCTGTTTTCATTCCGGCTTCATTTCCAAGTTGGATGCCACCTGCTACATGACCGTTTTTGCCAAAAGCCGAACCACCGCCTGTACCAATCCAGTGATTTCCACCGTTATGCTCAGTGTGTTGCTCGCCTAATCTTTCACGAAACATTCTGTGAACTTCTTTTGCCTCACGCTCTGTACGTTTATCTACAAAATCTTCAGGATTAGTTAAACGAACTCTGTCACTGTCGTTATGGAGCCATTTGTTTAATTTTTCCATATTTAATTTGTCAGTTTTGATATTTTTAAAATACTCTAAAAAAGCAGAATCTAATTTATCGTAATCAGCTTCGCTTTTTACAAGCACTGTTTTACACAAGTAATAAAAGTCAGTAAAATTAGAATGTGCCAGCCCCTTATCTAAAGCTTCCATAAGAGTAAGCCATTCTGTTGTAGATATATCCAATCCATTACTTTTCAATGTGTAGAAAAATGGTGTAAACATATTTCCTCCATATTATCTGCTAACAAGTCTTACTGTTTCTAAATCTTCATCTTTTTTAATAAGCACACCTAAATATGGCAACTTGACGCTTATTGTTTCAGGATCAACGCCACCAATCATTAATGCTCTAATCCAGTCAATAAATTCCGATGTACTTGGTTTCTTTCTTAAATCCCTAATCTGTCTGATTTTATAGAAAGTATTCATTGCCTGATCTAATAGATTCTCTTCTAAATTTTCAAAGTGAGCATCTACAATCTGCTTCATTAATGCCGGTTCAGGGAATGTAATGTAATGGAATACACAACGACGTAAAAATGCATCAGGCAATTCTTTTTCCGCATTAGATGTAATAATAACAATTGGGCGAACCTTTGCCTTTACTGTTTCCTTTGTTTCGTTAATATAAAATTCCATTTTGTCCAATTCCCAAAGAAGGTCATTAGGGAATTCCAAGTCTGCCTTGTCGATTTCGTCTATTAAAAGAACAACCTGCTTATCCTTCTTAAAAGCTTCACCAAGTTTTCCAAGCTTAATATAGTGTCCAATGTCATCTACTCCTGCTTCACCAAACTGGCTGTCGTACAATCTCTGAATTGTATCATAAATATATAAGCCATCCTGCGCCTTTGTTGTTGACTTAATGTTCCAAATAAGTAACTCCATGTCAAGAGCCTTAGCAACTGCCTCCGCCAACATTGTTTTTCCTGTTCCTGGTTCTCCTTTAATAAGAAGAGGTTTCTGCAATTCTCTTGCCACCTGCACTGATGCCATTAAATCATCTGATGCCACATAAGTATCTGTTCCTGTAAATCTTGTTTCTTTTGACATTTAAAAATTCCTTTCGCCGGTTTTACTTTTTTCGCTATTTGCGTAAATTATAACATATGAAACAAATAAAATCATTTTATTTATTAAACAAATTAATATTTATGAATTATTAATTTTAATATTTGTTAATTATCAACTTTAATCTCTTGATGCACTTGTCAATCCATTAAATTAACAATCTGATAATCTTTAGTAATCTGTAAATGTTTATCTTTTTTCATTCATAGATTTCACGATTTCACCAAATCGCTCCACAACCTTTCCGTAATTCTCCTTAAAATGAGGATACAGACAATCGCTGCAATCCTTAATCCCATTATCCAAATACCTAAAATTGCCACCACACTTATCGCCCAAAGTATAAAGAGGACAATAGCAAAATAAACAATTAAAATTATTTTCATCAGCATTCTTGTGACAAGGGAAAAATTCACATTTCCTATGAGAAAAATAGGAAAATTCTTTTTCCTCCCAATATTTCTTAGAAATCTCTTCCTTTTTATCCATATTTTTCAAAAAAACTCCTTATTTTTTTACAATATTCACTTTTATTTCATATCTAATTCACAAAATAACCACACTTTCACTCTATACTATAACCATAGCAAACGAGAAACAGTTTTTAA
>OGFF01003454.1_pt1 | contig 11766 bp, 14 predicted proteins | sample 1570751 | NCBI WGS metagenome assembly OGFF01 (sample SAMEA2581951, study PRJEB24529) | metagenome | biome: Human gut stool | place: China | collected 2011 | reverse complement strand
CCCCCAAATATTTAAAGCGAGTTTTCTATTGACCCCCCTTAAAAATTAAAGGTTCAAAGTATTAAAATACCTGCTCATTAATGAGCAGGTATTTTAATACAGGTCTTTATTCTGTTTGAAAGGTTTGTAATCATAGAAAATGATATTTCTGCTATTTTCTATTATTTCATAATATAAGATTGCTTTGGTACTTGACATAACATACTTATATTTGTTTGGACCTTCTTGCCGATATGCGGATAGGCCTCGACTATTTCTCTTGCTTTTTGTAATTCTCTAATTAGAAAGACTCCTACAGAGAAGTTTTTGAATGTTGTATAGCTATAATAATTAATGTTGTAAATTTTTTCTATAATGTGTGAATCAATTTTAACATCAAAATTTGACCCCATACTTTTCTTCGCTTTGTCTTAAAAACTCATCAAAACTAAGGATTTTGAAATCTTTACTCTTTTTTCTTTCTTCATAAGCAGCTACTGTCTGTAAATCTTCGTATTCTTCATCAGTTAAACAAGTATAAGATACACCATTAATAATTATTGTTCTGTTTTCCATATCCTATCGCTTCTTTTCTGTTATTATAGTATAGTTCTGTTCCTATTCCTACCAAATATTATGAATTGACTATTCGAGGAATGAGTTTCTTTTATCTTTCTATGTAAAAGTATTCTAAACAAGAAATAAGTGGCTTACACATATATATACTCATTCGTCATGGTGAATTACTTCATATTTTTAAATTATTTTCATCATTTGTGTTCACCTCTAAAATAGTGTAGAATACAAAAAACGGAGGATATAAAGATGTTATCATTTGAAAGTGATTATACAGAAGGGGCACATCCTGCCATTCTAGAAAAATTTATTGAAACAAATATGGATCAGCAGTCAGGATATGGAGTAGATGTATATTCTGAATCTGCAAGAAAAAAGATTGCGAAAGCATGTGGTAAAGAAGATGCTGATATTTACTTTATTACAGGTGGTACACAGACTAACCAGTTAGTCATTGATACAATGTTGAAGCCTTATGAAGGCGTTGTCGCTGCAGTGACAGGACATGTGGCTGCTCATGAAGCAGGGGCTATTGAATATACAGGACATAAAGTACTCACTGTCCCACAGTATTTAGGTAAGTTAAAAGCATCAGATGTAAAAGAATTAGTAGATACATTCTATAACGATGCTAACCATGAACATATGGTATTCCCAGGTATGGTTTATATTTCTCATCCTACAGAATATGGCACACTTTATACAAAAGAAGAATTAAAAGAAATCTCAGATGTTTGTCATGCTTATAATTTGCCTTTATTCTTAGATGGTGCAAGACTTGGTTATGGTCTCATGTCTTATGATACTGATGTAATACTAGAAGATATCGCAGAACTTACTGATGTATTCTATATCGGTGGTACTAAAGTAGGGGCATTATGTGGTGAAGCTGTTGTTTTTACTAAGAATAATACACCAGCACATTTTGTGAACCTTATTAAGAAGCATGGTGCTTTACTTGCAAAAGGACGTTTAAATGGTGTTCAATTTGATGTTCTCTTTACAGATGACCTTTATTTCAAGATTTCAAGACATGCTATTGATATGGCTGAAAAGCTTAAAACAATCTTTAAAGAAAAAGGTTATGAATTCTATATTGATTCTCCTACAAACCAGCAGTTCTTTATTGTAGACAACAAGAAACTAGAAGAATTAGAAAAGCATGTACGCTATGGTTTCTGGGAAAAGTATGATGATACGCATACAGTAGTACGTTTTGCAACAAGCTGGGCTACTACAGAAGAATCTATTGAAAAACTTAAAGAATTACTATAAAAAGATTCCTTGCGGAATCTTTTTTTAATGCCATGCGGTTGTATGTTCATCTACAACCTGGCCATTTTCTATTTTATAAAATCCTAATACTATAGTAGTACCATTCTTTGTTTCCTCATAAACATATTCATGTTCATGAGTTTCATAATAATTCAAATCTCGTGTGACACCATCTTTATTATAAACAACTGCATACATCCATCCTTTAGCACTGATACCATAATCTATATCATCATAATTAAGATAATCAGCGACCATCTTTAATTCTTTTCTAATCTCATCGGCATTATTATTAGCCGTATCACCTTTAGTTGTTATTTCATCCTGACCATTCACAATAGAACTATTTGTCTTGCCATTATAATAAAGATTATAAAGTGTATCATCCTGCTCAGTTCCTTGAATCACAACACCTACATGATCCTTATACCAGCTCACACTCCACACTTCTTCTCGAATACTTCCACCATCATCTGATAATGTAAAGTCCATCTTATTGATTATCGTATCATTCTTTTTAAGAAGCAGACGTCCATCTGCACTGCTGAAGAATAGAGGCGCTCCGACTGACTGCATCACAACCTCATATTCATAATAAGATTCTTTAGCTACTGTTTCGACATGATACTCGATCATGTAGATAAAAAGACCATAGAGTAGACCAAGAACGAGTACAATACTTAATACGATTCCTAGAATCACCTTTAATACTTTTTTCATATAGTCTCCTTATAAAAAAAGAAGATCTTTCGATCTTCTTATCTACCAGCACCTGCGTAATGAGATGCATAATAACCGCTATTTAATGAAGATACTGTAACACCAGTACTTGAGTTGGCAGCATGAACAAACTGTCCATTACCGATATAGATACCTACATGTGAGATACCTGACTTATAAGTTCCTGCGAAGAATACTAAGTCACCAGCACTTAAGCCATCCTTAGATACTCTTGTAGTTCCACTATACTGAGCAGAAGCAGTTCTTGGTAATGATTTACCATTCTGTCTATATACCCATGAAGTGAATCCAGAACAGTCAAATGCTGTTGGTCCAGAAGCACCAAATACATAAGCAGAACCTACTTTAGATAAACCAGTTCCAACAATACCACTGTGTCCACCCTTGACGCTTGTTCCACCTGCATTGTATCCACCTCTAGATGGAGCAGCAGCGACAGTCACTTTAGCACTTGCATTTGCTGTATTACCAGCATTATCAGTTACTGTATAGTTAACTGTATAACTTCCAGCTTTAGAAGTATTGACAGAACCACTTACATTCACCTTGCTTGTCACATCACCATCAAGATTATCGATAGCAGATGCAATATTAGACTTTGCATCAAATGAACCACCGTTCTTTACATTAATATCAGTAGACTTTAATGTAATAGAAGGAGCTGCCATATCAGCTACAGTCACATCATAAGTATTTTCAGTCTTATTACCACTTGCATCAGTTGCAGTTACTTTAATAGGCTGAGTACCATCTAACTTCTTAGTATCAATTTCACCTTCTACAGATAAAACTGGATTCATATCATAGTTATCCTTTGCTTCAACATAATTGTTGATATCAAAGTTATCACCATAATTGACTACGAAATTACCATTCTTTAAGTTCATTTCAGGAGCAGATGTATCACCTACATTAAATGTAAATGTCTTAGTAGCGATATTACCCATGTTATCTTCAACAGATGCATTGATCACCTGTTCACCTAACTGAGTTGTATCTAATTCCTTATCAAAATTAATAAAATCTGTTACATCACCATCAACATTATCAGTTGCTTTGATGTAATCCTTTAAATTACTACTACCATTTGCTTCAACATTGATGACAAATCCATCATCAGTCTTAGATTCAAGAACTGGTGCTTCATTATCTACAACCTTAACATTAACAGTCTTAGTTGATTCATTGTTGAAAGAATCCTTTACTGTTACGTTAACAGTATAAGTTCCTAACTGGTTCTTTTCATAAGATTCAGCATGAATCTTAGTTTTTAATGTATCAGTATGATCTCTGTTATCAGAGATTGCAAAATCACTAGCTTTTAAGACAGTTCCATAAGGAACTTCAATTGTATTTGAATGTACAACAGGTGCTGTTCTATCAGCAACTGTATAACCCACGATTGCGAAAGCGGAAATAGCAAACACAGGAATGAACATTGTCTTCTGAGTTCTTACTCTATTAGATACGAAACTCATGATTTCTTTTGTTTTCTTATCCATTTTTCTCTCTCCTTTTGTCTTTCGACAGGCTCTATTATAACACCTCATAATAAAAAATAAAGAAAAATCTTAAGAAATAATTAAGAAATATCAAAATATGTAGTATTTATCATATAAAAATGAATTAAGAAATTTTTAAAAATAACTTAAGAATTATACAAAAAGGCCTATTTTGTAAAAAAAACTCATAAATTGTTCGAATAAAATGATTAGATTTTCATACTATATAATGGTAAAATAAATAATACTACAAGAAGGAGGTGGAATCATGTTTAGTAAGCTATTTAGTAAATTACAACGTGTAGGACAAAGCTTTATGATACCTATAGCTGTTTTACCTGTGGCAGGGTTATTAATGGGCATAGGTCAGTCATTCACAAATGAGACAATGATTCAGACTTACCATCTTCAATTTATATTAGGAAAGGGAACACCACTCTATGCATTATTCACAATTATGTGTAGTGCAGGTAAAATTGTCTTTGATAACCTTCCAGCTTTATTTGCGGTAGGTATTGCAATGGGTATGGCAAAACATGAAAAAGCGACTGCAGCTTTCTCTGCACTGGTTAGCTTTTTAGTTATGCATGCTTCTATTAATGCCTTACTTACTATTAATGGTTTTATAGTAGATGGGAAGGTGGCTGATTTTGTCAGACTAGGTACAATCAATGCGATTTGTGGCATTCAATCTTTAGATACAGGTGTCTTTGGCGGTATAGTAGTAGGACTTGGTGTTGCTTATCTTCATAATAGGTTCTATATGACACGACTTCCTGATTACTTATCATTCTTTGCAGGCACACGTTTTGTCCCAGTCATCTGTTGTGTGACATTTGTTTTTGTAGGAATCCTATTCTTTTATATATGGCCACCTATTCAGGAGGCTATCTATCACTTAGGTGTATTTATAAGAGACAGCAGTTATGCAGGTATATTCGTATTTGGACTTGTAAAGCGTATGTTGATTCCTTTTGGATTACATCATGTGTTCTATCTTCCATTTTGGCAGACAGGACTTGGTGGCAGTATGGTAGTGGATGGCCACCTGATCCAGGGAGCTCAGAATATCTTCTTTGCGCAGCTTGCTTCACCTCATGTCAAACATTTCAGTGTAGAAGCCACTCGCTTCTTCTCGGGAGAATATATCTTTATGATATTTGGCCTGCCTGGTGCTGCCCTTGCAATGTATCATTGTGCAAGACCAAGCCAGCGTAAAAAAACAGGAGGTTTATTACTTTCTGCTTCACTCACTTCTATATTAACAGGTATTACTGAACCAATTGAATTCACATTCTTATTTCAAGCACCACCACTCTTTTTGATTCATGCGCTTCTAGCAGGAAGTGCATATGCAGTGGCTCAGGCTTTAAATATAGCGATAGGTGTCACTTTTAGTGCAGGAGCGATTGATTTCTTCTTGTTTGGTATATTACAGGGTAATAGTAAAACAAACTGGGTCTTTGTCCCAATAATAGGTTTTATTTATTTCTTACTTTATTATTCAATCTTTAAGTTTGTGATTAAACGTTATGATTTTAAAACAGTAGGTAGAGGAGAAGATACACAGCTGCATACAAAAAAAGACTATTCTAGAAAGAAAAGTCTTGACGTAGACAGTTCTGTGTCTCATTCTATTGTAGAAGCATTAGGAGGTATTCCTAATATATTAGATGTTGATACATGTACAACACGTCTGCGTGCGACTTTAAAGGATCCAACATTAGTTGATGAGGAAGCTTTAAAGGAAACAGGTGCTGCAGGTATATATATGCGTGGAGAAGGTATCCAAATTACCTATGGACCACATGTTGTCATTATCGTATCAGAAATAAAACAGATATTACATGAAGGAGAATAAAGTGGAAAAACAGCGTTATGAAGTCATTGGAACGCTAAACAATAACGGAGTTGTCGCAAAAGATGAACTCAATAAAGAAGTTATATTACTAGGGAAGGGAATAGGCTTCAAAAGAAAAGCAGGAGATGTAATTGAGAATCCTGGAAAAAATATTAAATGCTATAGTTTAGAGAAGAATACTGGTAAGAATGTCTTACAGGGGGTTGATCCTATCTTCTTAGAAATAGCCAATGAAATTATCCGTTATGCAGAAAAAGAATTTGGTGATATAGATACTAAGATTCTTTTACCTCTTGCAGATCATATTGCATTCTCTATTGATCGTATTAAGAATGATATGGTCATCTCTAACCCTTTGACAAGTGATATTAGATTATTATTTGCAGATGAGTATGAAGTGGCCAAGAAAGCAAGAAAAATCATTAAGAGAAGATTAGGTTATGAAATCACTGATGATGAGATCGGTTATATATCTCTTCATATTCATGCAGCTTTGAGTTCTCAGCCACCTGGACGTTCATTACAGGTTGCCAGCATTATTCATCAAACAGTTATTTATGTAGAAGAAACATTTAATATAGTGATTGATGAAGACTCTATTGCTTATATTCGTTTAGTCAACCATATTAAATTCTTAATGGTCCGTTTAGATCGTAAAGAAGATGTACAGGTCTCTATGACAGACTATACAAAAGAAAAGTTCCCAGAAAGCTATGCTGTTGCATGTCGTGTCGCTGATTATATAGAAAAGCTGATTCTAGAAAAGATATCAGACGAAGAAGTAGGCTATCTTGCGATACATATAGAAAGAATCAGACATAGTGTATAGTAAAAGGCAGCGTAAGCTGCCTCTTTTCAATATTTGGCGTGCATGACAGGAATTGAACCTGCAACCTTCAGAGCCGGAGTCTGATACTCTATCCAATTGAGCTACATGCACATAGTTTATTCATTATATCATAGTTTATTCATTATATCATAGTTTATTCATTATATCATAGAAAGGATGAATTTTATGAGACAATTTATTGCACTTACATTCAATTCTTCTTTTAAAGAAGAATTAATGTCAATCATGGATACTTTAAAGGAAGAAGGGATTCAAGGTAAGTATTATGATCTAGATAATCTACATATGACTTTAGCTTTCTTTGGTGAAACAGATAGACAGGATGAAATTATGGAAATTATTCATTCTATTCCTTTTCCTGAAATCACCATTACTTTGAACCGTATTGGTCATTTCAAGAAGATTTATTGGGTAGGTATTAAAGACAATCCTGTATTAGATGAATATGTCAATACATTAAGAGGAGCATTAAAGGCACATGATATACCATTTGATGATAAACCTTTTTATCCACATATCACAATTTTAAGAAAAGCAGAAGAAGGAGATAGAACACTTCAAGAAGTCTCTACTAAAGACATCAAAGTAGAACTCTTGCAGGCTCATTATTTAGAAGAAGGGCTCAAGTATCTTCCTTATAATGAACAGTCTTTAATAGCGAAGATAAACAAAATATATCAACAAAAGGGACATGTCACTATCGCAATAGATGGAAGATGTGGAAGTGGGAAAACAACTCTTGCAAATAAATTAAAAGCATATTTTGATTGTCATATATTTCATATGGATGATTTCTATCTTCAGGAATATCAGCGTACACAAGAACGCTATAATGAACCAGGTGGTAATGTAGATAGAGAAAGATTTAAAAAAGAAGTATTAGAACCTCTTAAACAACATCAAGATGTTCTTTATCGTCCTTTTGATTGTTCCACAATGTCTATAAGTGAAGGAACCTTATACTCTTATAAACCTATTAATATCATAGAAGGGTCTTATTCATGTCATCCTGAATTAATAGATGCTTATGATCTTTCTATATTTGTAGATATAGATGAAACACTCAGACTTAAGCGTATAGAAAAAAGAAATGGAAAAGAAGCTCTTAACATGTTCATAAAAAAATGGATACCATTAGAAGAAAAATACTTTTCTTCATTTGATATCCAAAATCATTGTGATTTTTATTTTAAAGCAGGTCGTTAGCGGCCTGTTCTTTATTTTTTCTAAGTGCTTTTTTAATAATCTTTAAACATCCCTGATCTTCATTAGAATCAGTAATACCATAAGCAAGTTTCTTGATTTCATCTACTGCATTCTCCATCGCAAAACCATACTTCACAGAATTTAATAAAGCATAATCATTCATCTGATCACCAAATGCGAGACATTCATCTCTAGAAATATGTTCATGTTCCTGAATATAACGCATACCAAGACCCTTATTTACACCATCTCTTTGAATATCCATCCACTCATTACCAGATGTAATAATCTGTAACCCACTAGGTAAGATAGAAGTAATATCACCAGCATTCTTTTTAATATCACCATTAGGGTCAAGTATCGCAACCTTAGTAATAGGTTCATCAATCTCATCAAAATCATCAATTAACTTATTTGAACAATAATAAGTAGTAAGTTCTTTAGTAAGATGATCCTTCTTTCTTGCATAAGCGTATTTCTCACCAGCTACTACAATCTTAAAATCAGGATAATGTTCCTTTACTCTCTCTATTGCAAGAAATGCTTTCTTACGGTCCATATCAAACACTTCCAAAGTATTTGGTCCCTTCGCAATATAACTGCCTCCATCTGCAATAAAATACATATCCTCACTCATTGGTAAAAACTTCTGGTAAAGTCTGGCATACTGATTACCACTTGCAGCTACAAACAGTACACCCTGTTCCTTCATCTCAAAAAATAAATCAATAAAAGACTTATCAAACTGCTTCTTATTATCTAGGAATGTTCCATCCATATCTGTCGCAATTAATTTGATCATTTGTCTTTTCCCCCTTTGTGAACAACTATAGCACACATCATTGAATTGTGGTAGACTATTTCAGAAAGGAAATTATTATGATAGTATTATTTATTCTATTATTTCTGATAATGGTATGTACATGGCGTACACGTTATCACATCTATACAAAAGGTTTATGCTCATTAGGTTTTATCCTCACTGCTTATTTCTCTCATCAAACAAAATTATTTCTTCTTATACTTCCAGCACTACTAGGCTATATGATTGGAGACATACTCTTATGTAAGAAGGAACTATTTAGATATGGTCTTAATGCATTCCTAATTGGTGATATAGCCTTCTTATTCTTCTATTATCACTTTGAACCATTTACATATATAGAATTAATTGTTCCTGTATGTGCTATGATTCTTCTAGAAATACTTGCTTACTATAAGATTGTAGATTTCTCAACTTACAAAACAGAACTGACTAGCTATATATTTGCGTTAGTCTGGCTTACTACAAAAGCTATTTTGACAGCTTTTACTCTCAATACTCTTAGCTTTATTATGATGGCTATAGGGCTTATTCTCTATCTCATATCTGATATTCTATTAGCGTTTTATAAGACAAATAAGATACAAATATTAGGAATATTAAATATTTTCTTCTATTATTTTGGAATATTTTTAACCGCTTACAGTTTTTCTTTCCTCTAATGTGTTAAAATAGATACAAAAGGGGAGAGAGAAATGTCAGAAACAGTAGTAGACTTAAAGCAGTTAAGGGAGATGCTTCATCATTTTGATACACTACATATTGCATTCCAAGATGACGAATATCCTTATATCGTTCCAATGAATTTTGGAATAGGTGATGATAAAGATAAAATAGTACTTTATATTTATACACCTAGAGAAGGAAAGATGACTCGCCTGATCAAAGAGAATCCTCATGTAGGCATACAGGCAGAAACACTCTATGAATATTTTTGTAAACCAGATAAGACTGTATCTAATTCTTACTCATCTATTATAGGTAAAGGTATTATTGAACCTATTTCTCATGAATCTTATAATGAAGCAATGGAGTCTATCCTGACTCATTGTGGCTATGAAACATATCCTTATAATAAGGATTATATAGATACATGCTATATTTATAAGATCACATTGAATCATGTGACAGGAAAAAATCATTTTAAAGGAGAAAATGTAAGTAACTAAATATATAGACTGTTGTGATTAAATGTGTTCAAATCCCCTCAAAGGAGAGCATTAAAATGAACACGACAAATATCACAAATTATAATTTATTGAAGAGATTAAGTTATGGAAGATAAACAAATATTACTTGATAATATAAATAAAGTGCATACTACTGAAATGGGTATTAATAGAATTATAAAAAATCTAAAATTAAATACAAATGATGTAGTAGAATATTGTAAAAATAAAGTTTTAGATAAGAACTGTAATATATATAAACAAGGTAAGAATTGGTATTGTGAAATAGAAAATATAATAATTACTATAAATTCATATAGTTACACAATTATAACAGCACATATCAAGAGATAAATTATAACTTATCTTATAACACACATCTTCTATTCTGGAGATGTGTATTGTATAATCAAATTATCAGAAAATAATTACACTCAGAAAGGAGCATTTTTATGGTACTTGATAACATGAAATTTACAGACAAAGAGTCTCTGACCTTTGTTCCCATTGAATTGATTAATACATTCTGTCATTTCTTAGATGTGGAACATCCAGATGTTGATTTTGAATGCATCAAAGCTAAAGACATCCAGCGTAATCCGGAACTTCGGAAAAAATACAGACCATATCAGGAACAGTGTAGGAACGCTTTTATTCAGGCTGGATATAAACCTAACACCGAAGCTGACGGATATGACGGTTTCATCTCAAACATCGACCCGGAATGGTTGTTCAATCGTCTTTGTACCTTCTTTAAACCGGATGTCAACCCTATCGCCTATGAATACATGACACGGTCCTTTGGTCATTATGCCCCTGATAATGACGATAGAATCTTACCAACCATCTGGCGCAGTCGTTTTGAAATCATCGGTGACGGTGAACAATGTGATAAACTGGCAAATTTAATCGACTACTGTAATTTAACAAATGATAATCTTGCACTTATCCTGCAGACATTAAAATTAAAATAATGTTCTGCAGTGCAGAGCATTATTTTTTTCAAACATAAGAGAAAGGAGCATTTTCATGGTACTTGATAACATGAAATTTACAGACAAAGAATCTTTGACCTTTGTTCCCATTAAATTGATTAATACATTCTGTCATTTCTTAGATGTGGAACATCCAGATGTTGACTTTGAATGCATCAAAGCTAAAGACATCCAGCGTAATCCTGAACTTCGTAAAAAATATCGACCATATCAGGAACAGTGCCGGAAAGCTTTCATTCAGGCTGGATTCGAAGATAATATTCGAGCAAACGGATATGACGGTTTCATCTCCAACATCGACCCGGAATGGTTATTCAATTGTCTTTGTACTTTCTTTAAACCGGATGTCAATCCTATCGCCTATGAATACATGACACGGTCATTCTGTAATATTGACCCTGACAATGACGATAGAATTTTACCAACAATCTGGCGCAGTCGCTTTGAAATCATCGGTGACGGAGAACAGTGTGATAGACTGGAAAACGTAATCAACAACTGCAATTTAACAAATGATGACCTTGCACTTATTCTGCAGACATTAAAATTAAAATAAAGCTCTGCAACGCAGAGCTTTATTTCTTTAAACTTAAGAGAAAGGAGAGCCCACTCAAAAAAGAAATATACAAAAACAAAGGCTTAAGATACAGAAGCTTCATCATAGAATCGACAATATTCGTACTGGTTACATCAATAAGATAATCGCAGAGATAGTGAAAACCAAGCCATCTCACATAACGATTGAAGATCTAAACGTATCAGGAATGATGAAGAACAGACATCTTTCAA
>OGFF01003453.1_pt1 | contig 11771 bp, 15 predicted proteins | sample 1570751 | NCBI WGS metagenome assembly OGFF01 (sample SAMEA2581951, study PRJEB24529) | metagenome | biome: Human gut stool | place: China | collected 2011 | reverse complement strand
AGCATGAAGCGGCCTTGTGGGGTGGTGGTGTCGATGTTCTCTTTCAGACTGACAAACTCCACGCCCTTTCTGCCAGTATTGAAAGGAATTCGATTGTCACAGGGCTATACCCTAATGAAACAGATGGGAAAAGGAGCGGAGTATGCGCCCGCTCCTTCTAAAATTTGCAAGTGTGTCAATCTGCTTTGAAACTTCCTGTAATTGCTTTGTCTCCTGCTTTAACAAAATCAGAGCCAAACAAATTTTCTTGATATTCATCAATTTCTGTTACGCTTATATATTTCCAACCTTTTTAGCTATCTTGGTTTCTAGGAAGTTCCGCAAGCACCGTATCTCCGTAATAGGTATGCGTGCAAGTGTAATTTCCATTAGACGGAAGCGTTATCTTTGTCAGAGTTTGCTTCATAGAGCTGTCGGCATTCTGCGCAAAAGATGAGCCTAATTCTGAGGAGTCCGCAGTCCAAACTTTAGGAAAACCAGTAATGAGCAGTTTAACATTTTTGAAGCTTCCTCCCTGTACAGGGTAAATCGTAATTGTTTCTACCATTTCAGGCTTGCCAAGAATACTTATCTTACCAGTCTTTTCGTATGTGATTTCAATGTTGAGGTAGTCGAGAATATTTTCGGTTGTCAACTCCACCTCATTCGCTGTTTTTCCATTGCCCTTGCTACTACAAGCCCCAAGGCTCAGGCACAGGGCAGCTGCCAAAAGCAACGCAATCCACTTCTTCATTGTCTTTACCTCTTCCTTTTATGTATTTTGTGCGTCCATCACAACGCGTACTGCATTTACTGCGGCTTCATGCACATAGCGTGAAACGGTATCAGGGAAGCTTACAGTTCCTTGATCGGTATTCAATCCGCTCGGTTACTTCTTTTGATACATAACCTCAAGTCCGCTATCGGGATGATAAGACCAGCTTACCTTGTATTTGCTGTTTTCTTCAGACTGGCGGCCCATCAATGCGGTCGTCTTCAACATCAGATCGTAGACTCCCGGAAAACCCAGCTCGTCATTTGCGTATTTGATTGCCTCCAGTGTCCGCTCCTGAACGCCGGGCAGGAGGAGGTTTCTCACAGTTTCGTCCATGTACTCATAGGAATCCGGATACGTATCCAGTGTAAAATAATTCTTGCCATCCCCAGCCTGTCCGGCAATCTGGATGCACTTGTTCTCAACCCTCTCGAATTTTGAGGGAGTCAGGATGATTGCGGCGATAATGACTACGAGGAGCACAGCGCCCAGGATGATTGCGGTTTTCTTTGTGAACCGAAATCCCTTGTGTTTCTTCTGTGCAGTATTCGTGTTCTCGGGAGCGGCATTTCCTGCCGGTGCAGAAGTTGCTTCCGGGGTCACTTCTTTCACAGGAGCATCCTGTGCGGCCGTTTCCGCGGGGGCAGTTTGCTCTGCATTCAGCTCCTGCTGTGCGGCATTGGTAATTGTTTCGTCCATGGTGATCTCTCCTTTTTCTTTCTGTGTGATAAAAACAGGATACATCAAAGAAGAACCGAAAACAATTAACTGGCTGCATAGTATTGATATGTTTTTTATCTTACAGATTTATGTAAACTCAAAAAATAGGAAAAGGAGCGGGGCTCATGCTCCGCTCCGAAATGTGTTGTGTTATTTGCGCAATGCCTGATTGATTTCCGCGATGTCGCTGTCGGAGAGCGAAATATGGGTTTCGGAATCTAGAAAAATCGGTTCGCCGCTATAGTAATTGTCCGGAAAGCATCCGCCTTCCGCAGCGATGTAAATGGCCTGCTCTTTTTCACTCTTTTCCAGCCAGCTCTCATCCACACTGTATCGGTCGTAGACCGCGCCGGTATCATAGTCGATCGCCATAGTGACGGAATCGTAGAATACGTCGTCCACAAAGCTGTCGCAGTTTGCTTTTACCATAAAGAAGTGCAGCGGCTGATTTTCTTTGCCCCAACCGTCCACTTTCAGTTCAAATGCGTATGTTACAGCAAAGGGCTGGGCCTGCCGGGCGGATGCTTTTTCAAATTCTGCTGCTCTTGCCAAGTATGCGTCGCTTTGTATATAGGCGCTCAAATGGGCAATCAAAAAATCCTTGGCAGAGATTTCTTCCCCGTCGACAACGATATTGGCGGGCGGCTCACTGCTTATGGAAGCGTCCTTCTCCCCGCCGCGAACCGCAAGGCTCGGGCACAGTACCGCCGCCAGCACCAGCACGCATCCGGCCGTGATCAGCGCCTTTTTCGCCATAAACGCGGGGGTTTTACCTCTCGCCGCTCGATCTGGCTTTGGGCGCAGCGGGGGCAAAAGGAGGCATCCTCCGGCAGGTCTGTGCCGCAGTTTTTGCATTGCTTACTCAATTCTGCTCTCTCCTTAAAGTGCTTCCATCAGATAAAGCGCACTTTTGTATCGCTTTTCCGGGTTCACCATGGTGCATTTCTGCACAATGCGGCCCAGGCGGCCGCTTGCCAGTTCTCTTGAAGGATGCTTTCCCGTGAGCATGATGTTCAGCAGCACTCCAAGAGAATAGATATCCGCCCGCTCATCAGTCTGGGTAATGCCGTATTGCTCCGGGGCGGCATAGCCCGTGGTGCCCAGAATCTGGGTGTCGCGGTTTGTCTCGCTTTTGAAAATGCGGGAAGCGTCAAAGTCGATGAGCACCGCTTCCCTGCCACGTACGATCACGTTTTCCGGCTTGATGTCCCGGTGCACCGCCCCCAATTTGTGCAGCACCCACAGGGCGTTGCAGAGCTGCAAGGCAATTTTCCGGGCCTCGGCGGGGGAGAACAGCGCGCCCTCCAGAAGATAGGCCAGGGAATCTCCCTGTATGTATTCCTCCAGCACTGCCACCATGCCGTCCTGCTCTGCCGCCTCCATGATCTGCGGCAGATTCGGGCAGGAAATCCCCAGAAGCTTCCGATAGACCTCCCCGTTCCCACGATAATGGCGAAAAATAAACCGTGTCCCGTTCTGCCTGTTTTGCAGAAGCGAAACACAGCCGCGCTCGCTGCTTTTGAGTGTTTTTACGGTTTCGTAGTCCTGCGCAATGCTTGATAACAAAAAGGAATAAATCGCCCTCACCTTCCCGCCTGTGCTGCGCACATAGTGAATTTTCTTTGCAGAATTTACAGTAATTATACAAGGAAAATGTGCACTTGTAAAGGCGGGGAGAAGGTAAAAAAACAATACTATGCAGCGCGCATATTGATTTTGACTTGAAAGGCGATATAATGAAGAAAAAACGAGAGCAGGGGCGGCCAAATATGAAAAACACGGATAATCTGCAGCAGGAGCTGATGGAAGCTCCCACTCTGGACCAGTTTCTATCCGAAAATCAGGATAACTTCACGCGGGAGAGTGTGTGTGAGCTGCTGGAAAAGCTTATGAAGAAGCGGAAGATGTCCAAAGCGGTGCTGGCCCGCCTGTCCGGGATGAGTGAGGTCTATCTGCACCAGGTCTTCTCCGGGCGGCGCAATCCCTCCCGCAGCCGATTGCTGTGCCTGTGCTTTGGCCTTGGCGCCACATTGGAGGAGAGCCAGGAGCTTTTGAAGCAGTGCGGCTACGCCCGGCTCTACCCCAAGAACAGGCGGGACGCCATCATCCTCTACGGAATTGCAAATGGCATGGACCTGTTCGCGGTGAACGACAAACTGTTTGTGGAAAATGAGGAGACCCTGTATTAGACATGGGGCGAGGCGTTTTCCAGAATAGAGAATGGGGCTGTTGCAAAATTAATTTTTGCAGCAGCCCTATTTTTGCGCTTTGAGCATTTCAACTCGAGGCAAAGATTGTTCGTTACGGCCAAAATTTCTGTTTTAAGGCACAGCAAAGCTGACCGAGGCATATTTCCCGGTCTTCCTGTGGATAACTTTTTTATATTCTACGGCTACGAAGCTTTTTTCTCAGAATAATGGGTTTCCAGCCTGCTTTTTTGCTGCTTCATCCACCGCTTCTTGAGGTTAAAGCCCAGCGCCAGGAAGAATAGCTCGATACGGATATTCCGTTTGCCGTTGGTTGGCTTTATGAAGCTCATTTGACCGTTGGCTTCCAGGTACAGGTAATTATCCAAGCTTTCGTAACCGGCATCCGTCGCTACTTCCTCATATCGCTGCTGGTGCGCCAGCTCCAATTTGCGCATAAACGGAATAAATGTTCCCACATCTGTCCAGTTCGAAAACGCTTCAATCCCTGTGATATATTCGCTGTTTACCGCTATTTGGACATTATAGGCCGGTTTTAATTGTCCATTTCTCATATGGTCTTCCTTCATCATTGGCAGGCTTCTTCCAACTTTCGGCTGGAAAAAATGCCACACTGGTATCCGTATGCCATTACCTTGAATATCACTCGCGGGTCGGTGACCGATTTTCTTCCTCTGGAAGAATACGCTGCGTACAGTTTCCTGTAATCCTGTTCCTCAAGCTGGGCGCTGGTCACTCGCACGGGTGCATCCTTTGGCAATTTAATTTCACTATTCAGTATAATTACCAGTTGATTATTCTCCTCCGGTACGCTATACTGTCTTTGCGTTTTAGAGTTTTTCATGGTAGTTTAATTCTAACGCAAAAAACCACATCAGCCAACCCTTTTGGGATGGTCGATGTGGTTTTTTTATTGGGCGTTTTTTGCAACACGCCCGCAGTATTTTTGCTGTTTATTCCTCTTCAAAGGTCAGAACATCCTTGTACTTCTCCTTGAAGATGTCGTACACGGCGTTCAGCAGGTCCTCGTCCTGAACGGACAGATAGTTCTCGGTCTCCTCGTCCACAGGCTCTACCTCCAGGATGACCACATCCGTGGCAGCCTCATCGGCGGGCAGCAGGACCAGATATTCCTTGCCCTGATAAGGAATGCAGTCCAGGTATTCAAAGTCCGTGTCCACGCCGTTCTCATCGGTGAGGGTCAGGATGCTGGTTTCTTCCTCTTCTTCGTTGTTCAGAATTTCATTGTCCATAATGATGGGCTCCTTTACTGTTGATAGGGTCATTATAGGGTATTGCGCAGGAAAAAGCAAGCCTTATACAAAAATCCAGATTTGGGCGCAGTACAGCAGCCAGGTAAAGGCCAGGGGGTACATGAGGCTGTCGCAGCGGTCCAGAATGCCGCCGTGGCCGGGGAAGATGTGGCCGAAGTCCTTGACACCGGCCACCCGCTTCACGGCGGACATGGACAGGTCGCCGAACTGTCCCAAAATGGAAACCACCGCCGTGTACAGCACCAGCGTGCCAATATCGTCGAAGAATCGCCCAAATACCAGCACGATCAGCACCACGGTGGTGCCCAGGCCGCCCAGCGCACCCTCGATGCTCTTACCGGGGCTGACCTTGGGGGCCAGCTTGTGGCGGCCGAAGCGGCTGCCAACCAGATAGGCGAAGATGTCGGTCAGGGCGCAGATGAGCCCCGTCAGGCACAGGAAGAAGGCACCGTGGGGGATCTCCCCATAGCAGGCCAGACCCCGATAGAGGCTCAGGGCCAGGACGATTTCCGGCGCGGCCACCCAGGCGGGAGCCTGCTTGCCGATGCGCGTCATCAGGTATGTAAAGAAGCCCAGGCCCAGCACCAGGGCGGCGGCCATCCACCAGACCTTCTCCGTCAGAGAGAACAGAGGGATGATGACGGCCAGAAACAGACCGGCGGCGTAGCTGCCATTATTCCGGATGCCGTTGGCCCCCAGAATTTCCCATACCGCGCCGCAGCCCAGCAGGATTGCAATCAGCTGGGGCACCCAGAGCAGGTGGAAGCAGCCCAGCAGGACCATGGAAAGCAGGGCCAGCACGACACCGGTCAAAGTTCTCTGTTTCATTGCTCGTTCTCCTTTTTATTGGTCAGGGTGGGGATATACCAGCCCTTTCCCTTGCGGATGGAGAAGAAGCCGATGACGGAGGCCAGCAAAGAGCCGAGCACATCCACAATAATATCCTTCATGGTGTCGGCCAGTGCTGCATGGCCCACAAGCACCGTGCCGTCCGCCAGCATAAATTTCTGCATATTCATGCCGAACAGGCCGTCGGCGGCGAATTCATAGATCTCCCAGATGGAGCCCAAGGCCACGGAGAAGCAGAAGGCAAACAGGCACACGAAGAAGGGGGACAGGCTGACGGCCAGATGCTGGTCCCGGTTGAGGATGGTGACGACCATGAGCCCGAAGAAGCCCATCATCATGCTGCTGCAAAAGTGGCAGATGCTGTCCCACTGGGGTACCAGATAGTAGAAGCTTCTTACCTCGCCCAGGAAAATGGCGCAGTACAGGAACACAATGTAGAAGCCGTAGAGCAGGCTGGGCAGGACAAAATGAAATTTCCGCTCCAGGATGCTGGGCAGGTGGATGGTGATGAGACCGAGAATGCACTGCATCAGCATCAGCAGATAGTCGGATTCCGAGTGGTAGCCCGCTTCACTGGTGCTGGCGGAGCTGCCGAAGATCATCCGCAGGATCAGGTAGACAATGGGCACAATAAAGCTGAGCGTAACGGTGATATACAGGAATTTTCCGAACTTTGTTGTATTTTTCATGGGCCGTGTCCTTCCACTTCTGTTTTTCCCTTATTCTTAAACATATCTTAAACTTTTATTCTAAACCGAAAAGAAACAGAGAAAAGCTATCCCACGTCTTTTGTCAGCTTTTCCAGGGACAGAATCCGGAAGGTATCCTTATAATAGTCCAGAATTCCCTCTTCCTTCATCCGGGCGATTTCCCGGGACAGGGCGCTGCGGTTGGCCCCCAGAAAATCCGCCAGGTCCTCCCGGGTGCCGCCCAGGGAAAAGGTCAGGCTGCCGGTGCGGCTGTATTCGTCATACAACCGCATGGAGATGCGCTGCCGCAGGGATTTGGCGGAGAGGTACAGCGTCCGCTGCCGCTGGGCCCAGAACTTCATGGCGATTTCGGACACCAGATTCTCCCGCAGCTTCGCGTGCCATTCGCAGCTCTCCGCACAGCCGCTCATGATCCGGTGGAAGGGGAGAAACAGCAGCTCGCTGTCCTCCGAGGCGACGACATAGACGGGGCTTTGGCTTCCTGGGGTGGCCATGAGCACATCTCCCACCAGGGCCCCCGCCCGGTGGTTGGCCATGAGCAGGTGCTCCCCGGAGGCATTGACGCTCTCGGCCCGCAGGCACCCGGACAGTACCAGGGCGCAGGCATGGAGGGTGTCGCCGATGTTCCAGACCACAGTGTTTTTGGCATAGTGCTCCTGCCGGGCGTTCAGGCAGCTCAGCATGGCATCTGCCTGTTCCGGTCCAATGCCTGCGAAAAGCCCACACTCGTGGACAACCTTTCTCTGCTGCGGATTCATGGGAGCCTCCTTGAGCGTTGCAAATGCAACGGAATTCTACGGGGCAAGTATAGTACAATCCGTTTATAATGTCAAGGTGCGGAGGGGAGGCATTCTCTTCCGCACCCGTAAAAGAAGGAGAAACCATGAAAAAGATCACATCCATTCTCTGCCTGCTGACGCTGACGGTGGGCCTGCTTGCAGGCTGCGGCAGCACCTCCGGCACGGCTGCCACCGCCGAAACCACTGCCGCCCCTGCTGCCGAGACCACGGTTGAGACCACGGCCGAAACCACTGCCGCCCCCACGGAGCCTGCCGTTCCCGTGCGTCTGGGTGCCATGACCGGCCCCACCGGCATCGGCATGGTCAAGCTGTTCCGGACTGCCGACGAAAACCCTGATTCCGGCTATACCTACACCATCAAAGGCGCCGCCGATGAGCTGACCCCCATGATCCTCCAGGGGGAGCTGGACATTGTGTCCGTTCCCGCCAACCTGGCTTCCGTTCTTTATAACAAAACCGAGGGCGGTGTGCAGGCGCTGGCCGTCAATGTCCTGGGCGTGCTGTACGTTGCCGAATTCAACGGGGAAACCGTCCAGTCCGTGGCGGACCTGAAGGGCAAGACCCTGTATGCCACCGGCAAGGGCTCTACACCGGAATACTTCCTGCGCTATGTGCTGACCCAGAACGGTTTGGACCCCGACAAGGACCTGACCATCGAGTGGAAGAGCGAGCCCAGCGAAGTGGTTGCCACTCTGAATGACCAGGGCGCCGGCATTGCCATGCTGCCCCAGCCCTATGTGACCGCCGCTGCCGCCCAGCTGGGCGAGGGCTTCCGGGTGGCCCTGTCCGTCTCCGATGAGTGGGAGAAGGTGGGAAATAGCAGCCTGTGCACCACCGCCTGCATCCTGGTCCGCAAGGGCTTTGCCGAGGAGAACCCCCAGGCCGTTGAAAAGTTCCTGGCGGACTTCGCCGAAAGCGCCGCCTGGGTCAATGAAAATGTGGACGATGCCGCCGCTGCCTGCGGACAGTACGAGATCGTCAAGGAGCCTATCGCAAAGAAGGCCATCCCCCAGTGCAACATCGTGTGCATCACCGGCAGCGAAATGAAGGATGCTCTGGGCGGCTGCCTGAATGTGCTGTTCGAGCAGAACCCTGCCGCAGTGGGCGGCGCTCTGCCGGACGACGCTTTCTATTATGGCGCGTAAACCGAAATTTGATCCAACCGGAAGGGCAGCAAAGCTTTTTGCTGCCCTTTTGGCCCTTTGTATCTGGCAGCTGGCAGCGGCGCTGATCCACAACCGGCTGCTGCTGGTGGGGCCTGTTCGGGTGGCCCGGCGTGTGATCGGGCTGCTGGGAGAAAAGACCACCTGGGAGGCTCTGGGCTTCACCTTTGGCCGCATCAGCCTGGGCTTTTTCCTGGCATTTCTGGCAGCCCTGGTTCTGGCGGCCCTGTCCGCCCGGTTTCCTTGGGTGGAGACTCTGCTGCGGCCCTATATTCTGGCCGTTCAGACGGTGCCGGTGGCTTCCTTTATTGTCATTGCGCTGCTGTGGCTGTCCAGTCGGCGCATCAGCGCCTTCATTGCCTTTCTCATGGTGCTCCCTGTGCTGTATGCCAATGCGCTGCAGGGCATTCGTGGGGCAGACCCGCAGCTGCTGGAGATGGCCCGGGTGTTCCGTTTGTCCGGGCTGCGTCGGGTGCGGTGCATCATTCTGCCCAGCCTTGCCCCCTATCTGAAATCCGCCTGCCATGTGGCCCTGGGCCTGTGCTGGAAGGCGGGAGTGGCGGCAGAGGTCATGGCTGTTGCCAACCGTTCCGTGGGCGGGATGCTGTACGATGCCAAGGTGTATCTGGAAATCAGTGACCTGTTCGCCTGGACGGTGCTGCTGGTGGCCGTCAGCATTCTGTTTGAAAAGGCGTTTTTATGGCTGCAGGATCTTTGCGTGAACCGGGCGATCCGATGGGAGGGCTGATATGGAGCTTCAGAACGTTTCTAAGGCATATGGCGACAAGCCGGTGCTGTCCCATTTCAGCGCTGTCCTGGCTCCCGGAGGGCGCTATGCGCTGATGGGCCCTTCCGGTGTGGGCAAAACCACCCTGCTGCGGCTGATTCTGGGGCTGGAAAAGCCGGACGGTGGAAAAATCACCGGCGTTCCCGGGAAAAAAAGCGCGGTTTTCCAGGAAAGCCGCCTGATCCCGGAGCTGACCGTCCGGGGCAATCTGCGCCTGGTGCTGGGCAGCCGCTTCCCGGAGACGGAGATCACCGCCATGCTGACTCGGCTGGATCTGACGGACTGCCTGGATACCCCGGCCGCCAACCTCTCCGGCGGCCAGCAGCGCCGGTCGGCCCTGGCTAGGGCCCTGCTCTACGGCGGGGAGCTGCTGGTGCTGGATGAGCCCTTTACGGGGCTGGACGAGGACAACCGCCGCAAGGCGCTGGACGCCATTCGGGTGTATCCCAAGGAAGCTATTGTGCTGCTGGTCACCCACAGCCGGGAGGACGCCGAAGCCCTGGGGGCGGAGATCATAGAGATATGAAAATCCCGCAGAAATGGAACTTTCTCCCATTTCTGCGGGATTTTTTTACTTTTTTGCTGCCTTTTCTGCTTTCCGCAGCCGCCGCTGCTTCCGGGTGGGGAGCAGCTCTTCGGCGGTAGGCATGAGGATCAGGCAGATGAAGGCTGCGGTGAGCCCGCCGTTGTAGAGGCAGTAGCCGCCATGGAGCAGGGGCACCGAGGTCACCAGCAGGAAGTGCAGAATTCCGGAAAGGAAGCCCAGGCCGGGGCCGTACTTGTCCACAATGGGGGTCATGCCGTTGGTGTAGCAGGCACCGATGAGAATGGACTGGGTGTTGATGACATAGGTAAAATGTCCTCCTACAAGCCGGGACAGCCAGTGCATCAGAGGCGATGCCACCATGTAGCCCAGCAGCATGGGCCAGGCATTCAGGGGGTGTGAGCCGGAATTGCAGGTGGAGAGCATACAGAACATAACGCCAAAGGTGGCCCCGTTGAAGCTGGCCCCTACCAGATTGTAGTAGCCCAGGATGAACAGCCCGAAAACGCCAAAGTTCATGAGGAATACGTCGTTGCCAAAGCCGCCGGTAATGCTGGGGCTTCGCTTTTTGCTGGAGATAAGAGCCCAGTATTTCTTTGGCGTGCAGCCCATGGCCAGGGCGGCCAGAATGGCAAGGCCAAAGAGAATGCCGCAGAAGCAGTTGGCTCCCAGGCGGGAGGCAATTTTCAGCGTGTCTGCGTGGGGGGCGCTGGGCAGCGCCAGACCTAAGGTGTTGAAAAGCAGCGCCTGGAGAATGAAGGCCCCCATGCCCACAGGCAGCGCCGCGTTGTAGAGATTGTAGCCCTTGTGCACGCTGGGGGAATGGCTCAGCCCGGCAGGCACAAAGAAGCCGCTGACCACGCCTACGGCAATGGCAAGCAAAAGCCCCTTTCCGCTGTAGCCCACCACGCTGTCGAAGGGGTGGCGGATCAGAAGGTCCGTAATCAGCGGGGCAATGCCGGTGGTGAATAGCATGGTGGAGACGTACTCCCGCATAGGCTTCCTTTTAACAATGCAGAACAGCATGGTACCCCAGATGGTGGGCCAGATATTCTGAATGTTGATGCCCCAGGAGCCGAAGCCGGTGGTCAGGATGATGGCCATGGTTGCGGTGTTGTTCAGCTCCGCACGGAAGGCCAGGTACAGACCAAAGCACATGAGGCAGACAAGCCCCATATTGAAAAAGGTAGCGCTGTAGCCTGCCACGGCAAAATAGTTGGTGGGAACCTTGCAGGGCTGGCTGAGGATTTGCTCCATTCCGACAAATATCTGTGCCCGATCCGGCGCGATGACCGCCGCAAGCAGAAATGCGGCGGCGAAGAAGCAAAAGAACAGCTTTAAAAAGCTGCTTTCCGGCAGGTCTCTGATTTTTTTCATGGGCCTTCCTCCAAAAACGAGCGTTTTTGTTTATTATAGGAAGGAACCCGGAAAATGTCAATCACGCAGTCAAAACCCACAGGGGGACCGCTGCCGCAGGCAAATAACCGGGCTCGGTGTACGCAAAAAGCGGACACCTGTCTCTATACAAAACCACCAAAAAAGAATGTCAGTTTTTGTCAAAAAGTGCTTGACAAACGGGGACTCAGGTGGTATCATATGCAAGCTGTCCGATGAACGGCTCCCAAACAGCCCGGAGGACATCAAAACACTTCTAAAAACTTCGAAAAACACGAAAAAAGTGCTTGACAAGTTCTTAAGAATGTGTTAAGATAAAAAAGTTCAAGCGAGAGCGCGAACGGCTGTACCTTGTAAATTGAATAACGTAAAGACAAACTAAAACACCTTGGACAATTAATGGAATTGTTTAAGCGTAAGCGAAAAACAGCCAACGAAAATTCTTGAGTAATATTGCTAAGAGCGAATTATTCAAAAACTTGATTTGAAGCCTTCGGGCTTTAGATACAATTTTTTGAGAGTTTGATCCTGGCTCAGGACGAACGCTGGCGGCGTGCCTAACACATGC